>Ga0247819_10000271_pt1 | contig 32306 bp, 26 predicted proteins | sample 13C_Xylose_Day6_FD_193428 | JGI IMG/M metagenome (GOLD analysis project Ga0247819, IMG submission 193428) | Soil microbial communities from agricultural site in Penn Yan, New York, United States - 13C_Xylose_Day6 | ecosystem: Environmental > Terrestrial > Soil > Agricultural land | place: USA... | reverse complement strand
CGTAGCAGACTGCGGGTGCGCTGCAACCACAGGCCATGATCATCGGGATGCACCGCCAGCCCGGGCTGGCGCGCCTGCTCACTGTCGTTGGCCCATCCCAGCAGGGGCGTAAGGCTGGCGCTGTAGAACTCGCCCAGCAAGGCACCCTCGACGCAGCGCTGAACGTAGATCACCGCCGGAGAGCTGGCAATCAGGTTCTCCAGCCGCTCACGCGCAGCGCCGGCCTGCTGCTCTTGCTCCTTGAGCGCACTGATATCGAGTAGAAATCCGCGTAACTGGCCAGCGTGCAGTTGACCTGCCCAATGCACCCAGCGCGGTACCTCGGCGTGCACCAAGCGCAGGCTGAGCTTCAGCTCGCGCCCTGCCCAGGCCTGTTCCAGGGCCAGCTGTGCAGGCTCGCGATCAGCGGGGTGCACAAGTGCCAGCCATTGCGCCTGGCTCAGCACGCGCGGCAAGCCAAGGCTGGCGGCTAGACTCGGGTCCAACTGCAGCGGCTCTTGTCGTGGCCATTGCCACCAACCGGCACCCAGCTGCCCTTGCAATTGATCCAGATGACACGCCAGGCGCTGCGCCTGGGCCTGATGCAAACGGCTCACCAACGGCTGGGCTAGCGCCTGCATCAACGGCTCTGCCGACTCCAGCTGCAACCTTTGCTTGACGCCAGCGCAGAGCAACCAGGCCTGCACCTGCGCGCCCTGCCGGTAAGGCAACAGGCAAAGCGTGGCACCGGCGCTACGGGTCAACCAATCAGGGTAAGCACGCGTGTCGAGCAGCGCGTGCGGCGGTAACTGCTCCAACCAGGACTGTAGCCGCTGCTGCTCGGGCCAAGGCCAGTCATCACTGCTGGCGTAACTGCGCCATTGTCCGCCCTCATGCAGCATCAATCGCAACGACGCCGCTTGCCAGTGCTCGGCTAGCCGTTGCAACTGTTCGGTCGCTGCCTGCACCAGATGCGCCTCGCCGGCTTCGCGCAGGGCATCACCGATCTGAACCGCCAACTGATGTTCGGCATGCTCGTGGCGGCCACTGTCACGCTCATGCAGCAGATCGCCGATGTCGAACAGTTGCAGCATCCAGCCCTCGCCCTGGCGTAGCAACCAGCCGCGGGTATGCAAGACATGGCCAAGCACGGTATGAAAATCCAGGTCCAAGGCCAACCCCTGCCAATCGGCAGGCTCACCTTCGAGCACCAGCCAGCTGTGTCGCTCAAGATAGTCATGGACCCGCGCACGGCTGTGGCTAGGCAAAGCCAGTGCGCTGCGCAGAGGGCCGGACAGACGTAATACCCGCGCCTGATCGTCCAGCCAGACCTGTAGCCCGATGGCCACCGGCGGCGCAGCTTCGGTGACAGGCAGTGGCGCTGTGCGCCAACGATCGAACAGGCCACTCACAGTTGCAAACTCGCTTGGGCCTTCAACTGCGCAGGCAGGCGTGGTACCTCACCGATTACCGGCAGCACCAACACCGGGACCACGGCGGTCAGGCGTTGCTTGGGGTAGGTGATCGTCACGGTCAGCAAGTCATCGACCAGGCTGACCTGGGTATCGTTGGCCTGGAAGGCCAACGACTTGGGCATCCACGCCAGTTGCTGAGCCACCACCTGGCGCGCCAGGGTCTGCGCCTGCGCCTGGAAGTTGGCCGTAGCCGGATCGAGCGCCACGCAGCGGCGCACCGCCTCACTGCTAGCCTGGTTGAACGACTGCAACATGAGCATCGGCAGCGCATAGCTGACCAGGCCATAGAACACCGCAAAAAACACCATGAATACCGCGACAAATTCGATGGCTGCTGCGCCTTTTTGCCGTCCTGCCAGGCCTGCTTGCATGATCGCGTCTACCCTGACTATGAAACCTGAATGACAGCATAGAACCGTTCAACGAATAGGGATGGCAATTTGCCAATGCACAGCATTGTTCTCTTGATGTGGCTTGCCTTGTGTACTGAACAAGATGTCCGTGAACGGCAGATTTCCAACACCCTGACGCTGGGTGCTGCCGCTTGCGCCCTGGCCTGGCTATTCGCCACCGGCCACAGCTGGATCGGCGCCGAGCCCAGTGATGCGGGCTGGGCGCTGGCCATCGTCATGCTGCTCACCCTGCCTGGCTACATGCTTGGGCGCTTTGGCGCGGGCGACGTCAAGTTGTTGGGCGCGCTGGCGCTGGCGACCAGTCATCAATACGTGCTCGGCACCTTCATCGGTGCCGGCATTGCCGTGTTGCTGTGGATGCTCAGCCGACGCCGGCTATGGACCTTGCTCAACCCCAAGGTCAAGAAACGCCTACAAGTCCTGGCCGAACAGGTCGGCGACAAACAGCCCTTCGCTCCCTATGTACTGGTGGGCTTTTTATTGACCGCGGTATGGATCCAATGAGTGACCATGCGGTCGGATAACTTGTACAGCCCTTGTACATAACCGCAAAGTGCGACTACTTTCTTAAGCGTCAGTGCGTCTGGCACGGGAGCGGGGCGAATCGAACAGGGAGTTGATCGTGAACAAGACCGTGAGTGAGGTGAAGATTCTGGTTGTCGATGACCAGGCGGTAATTGTCGAAGAGTTATGTGAATTTCTCGAAAGCCAAGGCTATGTGTGCGTTGCCGCCCACTCGACTGGCGAAGCGATCGAACGCTACCAAGCCGAAGACGCAATCGGCCTGGTGCTTTGCGATTTGCATATGCCCGGGCGCGATGGCATCGAACTGGTCCGGGCGCTGAAAGAGATTGCTGGCCGCCAGCGCATGTTCGAAGCGATCATGCTCACGGGCCGCGCCGACAAACAGGATGTGATCCGTGCCCTGCGCGAGGGGTTTGCCGATTACTATCAAAAGCCCATGGACCTCAACGAACTGCTCGAAGGCGTACGTCGACAGGAGCAGGCGCTGCTGGAGCGGCGGCGCAATTTCCGCGAGCTGGGCAGCCTGAACCAACGCCTGCAATATCTGGCGGACTCCATCGACGACCTTTACCAGGATCTGGAAAAGGCCCGCGGCCAAGGTGTGCACCGACGCGCCACCGATGCCGAAGAGCCAGAGGGTGAACTGCCGGCAGTGTTCGAGAAACTCTCGCCACGTCAGCTGGAAGTGGCCAAGCTGGTCAGCAAGGGCAAGACCAATTACCAGATCGCCTGTGAGCTGGGCATCACCGAGAACACTGTGAAGCTGTACGTGTCGCAGGTGCTGCGCCTGACCCACATGCACAACCGCACCCAGCTGGCGCTGGCCCTGACGCCACGCTCATCACCCCTGCACCAGCGTTTTACCACCCACTAGGCTCTGTACGAACTGCTTCCGCACTCGCCCATACTGCGTTGAAACGGGGCTCTAGTTGTTCTCAGTGCTGATCTTCACCCAGCGGAAATGGTCGGGGATCGGGTACTTGTAGGTTTCCAGCCAGCGGAACATCGATTGGTCGCGCTCGCTGGCGGTTTGCCGCTGGAGCTTGGTCGAGGCTTGCTGGTTGCTCGATTGCACGCGCAACAGGGCTTCGGTGGCGGTTTGCGCTGGCGGCTGGCGTGGCGGTTCTTCGGCCACTGCTGCCAGGGGAATGCAGGCCAGGAGAATTAAGGATCTGAGCATCGGAAAGTGCCTCCTGTTGCGTGGATTGGGGCCGCTTTGCGGCCCATCGCAGGCAAGCCAGCGCCTACAAGGCTCGCTGGCCGACCCTTCAACTGACCGGCAGAACACCCCGCCCGGTCGACTTCAACTGCCTGGCGCGCGCCTGGGCCTCGGCAAATTGCGCAGGCTTAAGCCGCAGACGGGCCACCAGATCTGCCGCCTGCTGCCAGTTGTCCTGCAGCAACGACAAGGCCACCAGGTTGACCGCCGGCAGTGGGTTATCATCCTTGAGCTCAATCGCCGTCAGAAACTCAAAGCGCGCCTGCTCATGATCGCCAAGGTTCATCAGCACCACGCCCAAATCGTTACGCACCTTTTCATCGGTCGGCGCCAGGCGCACAGCCCGCTGCAAATTGCGCAGGGCCTGGGCGTCGTCTCCGCGGGCCGATGCCAGCTGGCCAAGGCCGTGCTCGCCTTCAGAGGCAAGACAACCGCCGAGCAGGCTGCGGTACAGCGGCTCGGCCTCGCTACGCCCGAGCAGGCGCAGGACCTTGGCTTTGCGCAGGCGCACCTGGTCGAGTTCATCTGGCAACTGCTGCAAATGCGCAAGGCTGGCATGCGGGCGGCCGTCGTTGAGCATTTCATCCGCCAGGTTCAGGGCCAACTGCTGGTCAGCGTCGGGCTTGCCGCATGTGTTGCCAGCGAACACCTGCGCCAGGCCCTGCGGCGAGTGCCCGGCGCAACCGCTAAGCAGCAACAGCCCCAGGGCTATCAATATTGATCTCATCCCCACCCTCCCCTCACGATCCCAAGGCCCGCGCCAACGCGGTCAAGCCAGGTCCGGCCAAGACAATCAGCAGGGCCGGAAACAGAAATATCATCATCACCGCCGACATCTTCGCCGACATCTTCGACACCCGCTCCTGCAAACGGGTCATCCGGCGGTCATCGAGCAAGGTCTTCAGGGCTTGCAGCGACTTCATCGCCCCACTGCCCTGCACCAGTAGCTGGCGCAGGATCACGCAGGTGTCGATCAGCTCATCGACCGCCAGCAGTTTCGCAGTCTTTTCCAGCTCAGGCGCCAGCGCCAGGCCGGAGTCCACCCGTTGCAGGACCAGGCGCAGCTCTTCGCTGATCTCCGGCACCAAGGTACGCCCTTCGTGACTGAGCACCCGCAGGGCTTGCTCGACGGCCAGGCCGGTTTCAAAGAGGATGCGCAACAAGGGAATCAGCAAGCTCACTTCCAGGGCGATGCGCTGTTGACGACGCGCAGCCGCCAGCGCCAGCAGGCGCTTGGGCAGTAGATAGCCGACCCCCAAGGCACACAACGGCAGCACCAACCAATGGCCAGTCCAGGCGCCCATCAATCCGTGTTGCAACAGCAGCGTCAGGCCCACTGCCAGTAGCGGCAGCCCCAACTGGACAGCGGCAAACAGCGCTCGCTGGCGACTGCGCCGCCAACCCACACGATCAAGCAGCGCCTGGGTTTCGCCATCGAGCCGCTGCAAGCGCCGCCCCAGGTTGCTGCTGCCTAGCCAGTGCAGCCAGTCGCCCAACCGCTCCTCGCGTGCCAGCTGACCTTGCAAGCGCCGCGCGATCAGCAAACGTCCGCGCAACTGCTTCAAGGCCTGCATGCCGAGCAAGGCGAATCCAGCCAGCAGGAACACCGCGCAGATCAGCCAGGCCATGTTCACAGGCTCCTCATCATGCGCCATAGCACCAGACAACCAAGCGCCTGGAAGGCAAAGGCCAGTAACAGCAGCATCTGCCCCTGGCTGTCGCGCCACATACCCAGCAAGTAGCCGGGGTTACCGAGCAGGAAGTAGCCGACCATGCTCAACGGCAGCGCCCCGAGAATCCATGCGGTGACCCTGGTTTCACCGGTCAAGGCCTTGAGCTGGCGCGTGCCTTGTTCGCGCTCGCGGATCAGCTTGATCAGGTTCTCCATCAACTCGCTGGCATTGCCGCCATACTGCTGGTTGATCCGCAGACCAAGGGCGAACAGGCGCATTTCGTCCTGATCATAGAGTTCGGCCAGCTCGCTGACCGCTACCTCCAGCGCTACCCCCAGGCGGACATTGCGCCGCACCCGCTCCATGGCCGAACGCAGCGGTTCGCGAGTGCCATCGATTCCGCCCAGCACCGAATCGTTCAGCGTCCGCCCGGCCTTCAAGCTACGCACGCTGTAGTCCAACAGGCCCGGCAGTTGCTGGATGATCTGGCGCACGCGCAGCCGATATCGCCAACTCAAGTACAGATAGCCCAGCACAGGCACACTCAACAGCACCATCAAGCCGAACGCCCAGCCAGAGGCCAGCAGGCCAGCCATGACCAATCCGCCCCACGCCAGCAGCCATGGCCTGGGATTGAACGCGGCAGTATCCACGCCTGCCCGTTGCAGCAGCGGGTCGAACCATTCACGCCGCGCCTTGCCGCTGCGCACCGAGCGATAGGCTCGGCCCAGGCGCTGCAGAATGCGCTCCTCGCCGCGCTTGTACAGGGCCAGGCGAAACAGCAGCAGGGCGACGCCGAGCAACAGCGGCGACAGCGCCAGCAGCAGGGCGCCAGTCACAGCACACCGTCGTTGCGCAACTTGGCGCCAGCCGGGTTCGGTGCTTCGCGCAGAAAGCTGGTGCCGCCGCGGCGGTCGAGACGAAACAGCGTGTTGGTCACGTACACATCGTCGCGCACCCCCACCACTTCCAGCACTTCGCTGACGCAGCGACGGCCATCGGCCAGCCGCGTCAACTGAATCACCACGTCGAGCGCCGCGCAGATCATCTGGCGCAAGGTCTTCTCGGCAATCTGCCGGCCGCTCAGACCGACCAGGGTTTCCAGGCGCAGCAAGGCGTCCTGGGCGGTGTTGGCATGCACGGTGCTCATCGAGCCATCATGACCGGTGTTCATCGCCGTGAGCACATCGAGCACTTCGGCGCCGCGGATCTCACCCAGCAGGATGCGATCCGGGCGCATCCGCAAGGCGTTGCGAATCAGCTCGCTGGCCTTGATCTCACCATGCCCCTCGACGTTCGGCGGGCGCGTCTCCAGGCGTACCACATGAGGGTGATTGAGCTGCAGTTCAGCGACGTCTTCGATGGTCACCAGGCGCTCCTGCGGGGCAATCATCAGACTGAGGATATTGAGCAAGGTGGTCTTGCCGGTCCCGGTGCCGCCACTGACCAGAATATTGCAGCGCCGCCCCACCGCGCGTTCAAGAAAGTCGAAGATGGCCTGATCGATCGCCCGGGTCGCGAGCAGGTCGGCACTCTTGAGCATGTCGCGGCGAAATTTTCGGATCGACAGACACGGCCCGTCCAAGGCCACCGGCGGGATGATGGCATTGACCCGGCTGCCATCGGGCAGGCGCGCATCGACCATCGGCGAAGACTCATCCAGGCGCCGCCCCAAGGGCGCCAGGATGCGTTGCATGACCCGCTCGACATGGTGCGCGTCGATAAAACGCAGGTCCGTCAGCTGCAACAAACCGGCGCGTTCGACGAACACCCGGTGCGGGCCGTTGACCAGAATTTCGGTGACGCTGGGATCGCGTAGCAGTACCTCAAGTGGGCCATAGCCGGTCAGTTCGTCGACCAGCTCCTCGGCCATGCGCTCCATTTCGTAACGCGACAGGGCCAGGCGCATACGCGCCACATAGTCGCCAACCTGCTCGAAGACGAACTGCGTCAGGGCTGGCCGGGCACCTTCGAGCAAGTTGCGCCCGCTGTCCTCGATGCTGTCGATGACGTGCCGGTGCAAGGCGCGCTTGAGCGCTTGCGGCTCAGCCGCAGCATGGCGTTGACCGCCAAAAGGTTCGTCGCCGCTCATTTGCTCCCCCACAGGCGTCGCAGCCAGGTCAGCGTGGGCGTTTCAAGGCTTTGCGAACGCTGCGCCAGGCGCTCGCCCAGGCCCTGCAAGGCTTGTGTCAGGCTTTCGCGCGGGGCCAGTTCGAACAGGCTCAGGCCTTGGTTCTTGGCATTCAGACGCACCTCAGGGCTGTACGGCATGACTTTGAGCAACGGCAACCCATAACGTTTGGCCAAGGCCTCGGCGTCTGGCGCGACATGCTTGAGGTAGCGGTCCACCAGCAAGCTGGCGTGCTCCAGCTTGATCCCGCGGTCGCGCCATTGATCGAGCACTTCTAGGTTGCGCCGGCAATCGAGGATGTTCTGATCGGTGTAGAGAATCAGCTTGTCGCAATGACTGACGATAGTGCGCAACGCTTCACTGTCGGTCTGCCCGGTGAGGTTGAGGACAATGTGCTGGAAGTGCTGGCGCAGCGCGCTGAGCAACATGTATAGCTCGGCGGCACTGGTCTTGCGCAGCGGCTCGTCGGCCTCGGCATAGGCCAGAATGCGCAGGCCGCTCTTGTCGCGGGTGAAGGCGCTGTCGATCAACGTGGCGTCCAGCCGACGCAAATGGCGCAAGGCGTCGCCGAAGAAGAACGACGCTTCCAAGCCCAGCAAGGCCAGACTGTCGCCACGCGGCAAGCCCAGGTCGAGCAGCAGGGTCTGTTGGCCGCTGTCCTGCACCACCCGCGCCAGATGAGTGGTCAGCAGCGCACCGTCGGCACCGCGCTGGGCGCCGTAGAGCACGGTCAGGCCACCCAGGCTGGGGTTGCTGGTCACCGCTGGCAAGCGCTTGCCCAGACGCCGGACCAGGCCAGCCACCTCGCTGGCGCGCGAGCCGTAAGCAACGAAGTCGCGGGCGCCAGCACGCATGGCATGCAACACCAATTGGTTGTCCATGCCATCGCCTAGGGCGACGATCGCCAACATCGGCTTGGCCTCCAAAACGCCTTCGATCAAGGCGCACTGAGTGACCAACTGCTCGCGGTCCAAGCCAATGAACACCAAGTTGCTGAAGGTCACGTCAACCAGCGCCAGCAACTCGTCGAGGCTGCCGCCACTGGCGCCGATCACCTGGCCCTGCTGGGCCAAAGCGCCCTGCAACCAGTTGAGGTCTTGCTCGTTGCGGGTGATCGCCAGGTACGTCTGGTTGAGGCTCTCGTTCATCGTGATAACCCACTGCGGCCATCGAAATTGCCGTTTTCCAGGAAGAACAGCTGGCCCCAGCTGGGGTCGTAGGTGCGCAGGTGCTCACCCGGCAGCTCGGGCAGGCGGGCGTTGGCAGCCAATGGCTGGACCAGGTGCGGGGTAACGATCATCAGCAGCTCGGTCTCATCGCGGACCAAGGCCGACTGGCGAAAGAACGCGCCCAGTATCGGCAAGCTGCCCAGCCCGGGCAGACGGTCTACCGAAGAGCGGGTGTTGCTGCTGATCAAACCGCTGATGATGAAGCTCTCGCCGTCGGCCAGGGAGATGCTGGTATCCGTGCGGCGCACGCTCAAGCCAGGCACCTGGGTACCGGCGATGGTCACCGCATTGTTGTAGTCCAGCTCGCTGACTTCCGGTGCCACCTTGAGGGTAATGCGGTCGCGACTGATCACCGTCGGGGTCAGGGCCAGGCGTACGCCGAACTCCTTGTACTCGATCGAGACGTTGTCACTGCCAGCACTGGGCACCGGGATAGGAATCTCGCCACCGGCCAGGAAGCTCGCGGTAAGGCCGCTGAGCACGGTCAGGCTCGGGCGCGCCAGGGTGTAGGCAAAGCCGCTATTTTCCAGCGCGTTGATCGCAGCCAGGAAGCGGCTGCTGCCGCCGCCCCAGACGATATTGAACACACTGTCATCAAGCGGTATGGCAGGACGCGCGATAGGCACGTTGCCAGGGGTGACAGCGGTATTGGGCACGGTATTGGGCGAGCCGATCAGGCTGTTGTTCGAGCCCTTGAAGAACAACCGCGCGCCGGCTTCCTTGTATTTGCTCCGGCGCACCTCGACGAAACGGATATCGGCCTGCACCTGGGTCGGCAGTTGCTCATCCTGCGAAGGCAGCAGCGCGTCTTCGGCCATGTCGGCACTGGCCCTGCCCTTGACGAACAGCATTGCCCGATGCGGCGAAGGGGCGCAGGCGGTCCACAGCATCAAGGTGGTGCTCCCCGGCCCCACTGCAGTGAGCAGCACCGCACGCTCGCCACTCGCCTGGACATCGGCGACCTTCGGCTCGCCCACCGCCACCCGGCTGATAGTCACCGGCAGGCGCAGCTCTTGTTGCAGGCCCTGGTCCATCTCGATCACCGAGGGTAAGTCGGCAAACGCCGCACAGCCCTTTTCCGCCGCCTGTGCCATGGGCAGGCTCGTTATCAGCGACAGGGCGAGGCACAACGGGGTGAATATCCGCGCGGAACTACGCATGGCTGCATCCTTGCTGGGTCAGGGTGTCTTGACTGAATCGTTGCTCTGGGCGCCGCGAATGATCTGCATACCTGGGTTGCCCGCCGCAGGCGCGACGTTAGCGATAGGCACCTGGGACAATTGGCTAAAGCGAAACAGATCGCGACTGGCAGTTTCGACCTGGGGCTTGGCCTGTGGATTGGCCCAATAGCCCGCCAGCAGCTGCTCATCGGCGCTACGCACGGCCAAGCGCAGGGTGCCGGCCTGGGCTGCCAGCATCAGGCGGCTGGCGAAGGCTTCAGGCACGGCCAAGGCCACGGTGCGATTGCCAGTGCCGATCGGGTCATGCCGCCCCTGCTGCTCTTCGGCGGTTTGCGCCGGGCGGCCGTCATTGGCCAAGCCCGTCTGCTCACCGACGCTCAATACCCGCAGCGCAGGCAAGATGACCTGGGCGGAGGACTGCGGGTTGTGGTTTTCTTCACGCAAGAACAGCAGCACATCCACATAGTCGCCGGGGCGCACCTGCCCTGCCGCGCCAACGACATCATCGACTGCCACAGCCACCGCCCGCTCGTGGCTGCGGATCATCCGCGCCAGCGGGCCACCTGATTGGAAGCTGTGTTCGTCGAGCCAAGCCCCTTGAGCCAAGGCGCGCTCACTGCGCCGGCCAAGCACTTGCTCGATGTGCTGGAAAGCGCCCTGAGGCACCACCTGCAAGCGCTCGATCAGCAGATCGTCTTCGCTCAGAGGGGTATTGGCGGCCACGTCGCGGCGCAACACGACGATGGGCGAGCGGCGCGGTTCCTCCACCTGAATCGGTGCCGGAGCGGTTACTGGCTGAGCCGTCACCTCGACACTCGGCGGCGCAGCGACGGGCGCGGGCGGTCGACTCAGCACCAACCCCCAATACCCTGCAAGCAATGCCGCAACCAGAAACAGCCCGGCAAGGATCATGGTCAAGCGACTGCTCATTACCGCTCTCCCGCACCTGAAACCCATGATGGCAAAAAGTAACTATTTCGCTATTGCACGGTAGTTCAGAGCGGCTAAATCGCCATGAGCGATACTAAGTTTTTCCAGCCATGAATTTGACGCTGAGACAAAACAGGCGCTTAGCGTCGCTGAATCAGCCTAATACTTTGTGATTAATGCCTTCTTACATTTGCACTCCGGCGTAGCTTGACGATTCTGTGATAGCAAAGTGGCATCACCGCATTACGCCCCACAAACCGGCGCCGCCCGCGCAAGGAGATGTGCCATGTTGCTGCTCAAGATCCTCATCCACTGCCAGAACTTCCTGCAACGCAAGGACGGAGCCTCCGGTATCGAATACGCAGTCATTGCGGCAATGGTTGCCGTAGCACTGGCGGCCTTCGTCGATCCGATCTCCGCACAGATCAAAACCATGATGGGCACCATCCAGACCGCCATCACGCCTTGATCGAAAGCCGCACACGCATGCCCTGCGCTACTTACCCGTCAGGAGCCGACGATGCCAACCTCTTCCTTGCGTCAACAGATCCTTTTAGTCGACGACGAGGAAGAGGCACTGCTCGAACTTGCCGAATTATTGGAAAACGAAGGTTTCAAGTGCCACACCGCCACCTCAGTCAAAGCCGCACTGCAGCAACTCACGCGCTACCCTGACGTCGCCTTGGTCATCACCGACCTGCGCATGCCCGAAGAAAGCGGCATCGGCCTGATCAAGCGCCTGCGCGACCACACCTCCCGCCAACACCTGCCGGTGATCGTCATGTCCGGGCATGCCGATCTGGAAGATGTCAGCGACCTGCTGCGCTTGCAGGTACTGGATCTGTTTCGCAAGCCGATCTTCCACGCCCGCCTGCTGGAGACGCTGGAGAACCTGTTCCCCCCACCGAGGATGCAGGTGGTTCGCCAGTAACGTACATCGCTCAGATGAGCATGGCGTAGCCACGCAACATGCCCGCCGTTTGGGGCAACCCCTGCTTGAGTAAACACTCGATCAGGGCGTAAGCGGTATAGGGCGAGCGCACCAGGGCTTGGCGCATTTCAGCTACCGCAGCGAGTACCGCAGCTTGATCCAGGTCCCAAAGATCCATGATGAACTCATCAGGATGCTGCGCTTGCACATCGAACGCATTGAGCGTCGAGGACGGAAAATCCTTCAAATTAAACGTGACGATGATTTCCGCGCTGCTTCTGATGGCGGCAGCCAGAACATGAGCATCATCCGGATCTGGCTGCTCGATCGAGTCGAGGAGTTGTTCATGGCCTTTAACTAAAGCATCGGGAATCGCGGCCTCCATTAGCCTAGATACCCGATCGAGTTGTTCCCTGCTCAGGTCCTCCCTATTGCGTAGAAGGTTACGCTTTCACTCTTCGTCGTGTGCCCATCAATAGCCCAACCCAAGCTCTTCAGACAGGCTCGTCAACTCATTCAAGGCCTTGTGTCTGGCGTCATCACGCTGTTGCTTGTAGGCCATAAGGTCGGAAAAAAACACTCTTCGATGGCGGCCAGCCTTGTGGTGAGGCAGTGCCCCCTCCTCCAGCAGCTTGACCAGATGAGGCCGTGAAACACTCAGTAAGTCTGCGGCTTCCTGAGTAGTCAGTTCGGCATGAACCGGCACCACACGTACGGAATTTCCTAGCGCCAGTTCACCCAATACATCCATCAGCAAGCGCAAAGCGCTCGTCGGCAATTCAACTGCATGTGCCTTGTTTTTCTCATCGTAGATTTCGATTCGCTGCATATCTTCTTTGGTGCAGAGAAATGCGGCGAGCGCTCGCTGCCCCTGTACCGCTGCAGCGATCTCTCGAGCCTGTGGAAAGTCAGATTTGCGGGATATGCTCATGACTGTATTTCCCATTGCCATGCCAATATCACCTGACCCTAATCGAAATAAACGAAAACTCAACTCCAATCTCCTCGGCAAGGGCAAGCCGCTGGCAACGCTTCCAAGGGTAAGAACAAACATCTGTTGGGGCTATCAGACGACGTTCGACAGCGTGCGTCAGGCGTTTCTCTGAAACTCACAACTGCCAACTGAAACTCAAGGTCATCCGCGGCCGCCGATCGAGGCTGTCCAGGGCGATGTCCGATAGCGGCTTGGCGACTTCCAGGGCAACGTTGTAGTAGCGCGCATCACCCAGCCTCACGCCGAGCGCTGCCGATGACAGGCGTGCCTCGCGGATATCAACCTCGTTGAACCAGGTGCGGGCGGCGTCCAACACGACGTAGGGTTGCAGCACCTTCAGCCAATGGCCTTCTCGCTTGAAGCTGTAGTTCAGCTCATAGGCCACACCCCAGCCCTTGTCGCCCCAGGCTTGATCACTGGGGTAACCACGGCCGAAGCCCTGCCCACCAAACACCACGCGCTCGCTGTCTGGCAGGCTGTCACCGCTCCAGGACAACGCCGCCGAAGCTACGCCTTGCCAGTTGTCGAACCACTGATCACTCTGCAACGCAGACAGGCGCAGACGGAGAAAGTCCAAGTCGTAGTCGGCATTGGTCCGCGCCCCGAAATAGTCCAACCCCTGGTACACGCCGGCGCTGACAATCCGCAGGCGGCCAGGGTCGGCCTGGCGCCAGTCGCCCTCGAAGGACAGCGCACGCAGGTGGGTCTGGCTATCTGACTTCAGCCCAGAGCCAACCCGCTGGTAGTCGATCCGGTCCTTGACCACATAGAAGCGTCCAACCACGTCCAGCCATTGCCTGGGCGAGGCGATCAGGGTTTGGCTGATACCGACCGAGTAGCGATCAGTCTCGCGCTGCTGGGTTAGATCGATGCCATTGTCCAGGCGTACCCGCGTACTGGGCTCGCTGCGGTAGCGCGCAGCCGAAAGCAGCAGGCGGCTGCCCTCGCCATCCAGGTACTGGCCATAATCCAGCCGGCCATAACGACTCTCATCCTCTCCAGGTGGCACCAGTGCGCTGGCCGAGAGCTGTTCGGCGAAGCGGGTTTGCCCATTGCTGGTCAGCGCAATCAGCGCTTGTGGATCATCGCGACTGCCCTCGACGACCTGCAAGGAAGTGCTAAGCGGTTTGCGCGAGGCCTGGGCGACCAGCCGCGCAGCGCCATCAGCGCTCGCTGGCGCAGCCAAGTGCGCGGCAAAGCTCACTCCCGGGATGCGATTGATCAGGCTGGTATAGCGCTCGAAGGTGGTCCGGGTCAGCGGACGCTCGGCCTTGAGCTTACCCATCAGGGTGTCCAGGTAGGTGGCAGCCGGACCGATGTCGCCCTCTATCTGGTAATCACGGATATAACCTTCCACCAGCACCACGCGCACCCGGCCATCGGCAAAGTCCTGGGGTGGCAGGTAGGCGTATGAGAGCAGGTAACCATCCTGCTGATAGCGCTGGGTCAAGCGCTGGGTGAACTCGACCAGTTCGCCCAACGTGACCCTGCGACCGATCAATGGCCGGTAATGCTCGCGCAGATCACTCAAGGGGAACACCGTACCGCCCTCGAAGCGGACCTTGCGCAGCTCGAACCGGCTGCTCAGGGGCAGTGCATGTGGCTGACCGACAGCTATCGGCGCAACGTGCATTACCGGCACGTTAGGACGATAGGCGTCGACCGGCACATTCGCGCTGGGTAGGCGTCGCTCGATGTCGTTGCTGTTGAGAAAGCTGGGCAAAGGCTGGGCCCCGGCCAGCCCCGCCCAGGACAGCATCAGCAGGGACACGACCAGAGGGCGCATTCGGACACTCCATGATCCCGTGGATAAGGGCCGCAAGTGCCGCCCCGTCACGTGCAAAGCCTAGGCGCTGGCCCAGTAAACGTCGAACCTTGTATGCGCCTGGCGCCGGTGAATCATTCGCTGACCTGGAACTCTACCCGCGCCGTCTCGCCGCTCTCGTCCAAGGCACTGAGTTCGATGCGCCCGGCCTGTTCGAAACGCAGCAGCATGCTGTCCTGCCCGCGGGTTTCACCCAGCGGCTGGCCATTGACGAACCACCAGCGCAGGCCAGCGCCACCTAAAGCCGAAACATGCAGCTGCAAAGGCTCGCTGCTGGTCGCCGGGCGACGCAGGTTATCACCGGGGCGAACGCCGACGATCGACAGCGGTGGCGCGCTGGCCGGAACCTGCGGCGGGCAGGCTGGATCGACTAGCGGCAGACGCGCTGCACGCCGCTCGACCCGGGCCAGCCAAGGTTCCAATGGGGCCGGCCAGAGGGCGATGTCCTGCGCCTTGGCACCGGCGCAGCTGGCATCGACACGCAAGCCTTGGTCATTGACCCAGACGGTTTCGCGCAGGCTCAAGCCCAACGGCTGGTCAGCCGCCTGCAAGGTCGGCGGGGTGGTGTTGTCGAGGGTCCAGGCAAAGCGTTGGCGCCGGCAATTGGGGTCTTGCCGATTCATCGGCTGGCCCAACGGCCAGCAGATCGCGGCAACGCCAACCGACGCTGGCACCTGCTCGACAGGCGCACTGATGCCCCGCTGGCTGTCGCGATTGCTCAACAGGTCGTGCACTTGCAGCATCAACGGCGCCGCCGAGGCCAGGCCGAACTGGCCAGGCACCGGAGTGCCATCGGGGCGGCCAATCCACACCCCGATCAAATAACGTGGTCCTACCCCCACCGCCCAGGCATCACGAAAGCCATAGCTGGTGCCGGTCTTCCAGGCCAGCTGCGGGCGCTGTACCAGTTCTGCGTGCGGGTCGCGGTCCGGGCGCGCCTGGCCGCTGAGAATACGCCGGATAATCCACGCCGCCCCAGGTGAGAGCAGCCGGCGTTCGAGCAACGGGTCCTGAGGTTGCAGCCGGATACGTGCACTGTTCCCGGCGCGGGCCAAGGCCGCATAGCCGCCGACCAGATCTTCCAGACGGCTGCCAGCACCGCCCAGAATCAGCGACAGGTTCGGTTCGGCCAATGGCGGTAGTATCTGCGGCATGCCGCCCATGCGCAATTGCGCAGCGAACCGCTTAGGGCCGTAGGCCTCCAGCAATTGCACCGCCGGCAAGTTGAGCGACAGGGCCAAGGCTGAGCTGGCCGAGACCGGCCCGCTGAAGCCCATGGAGAAGTTGCCCGGGCGGTAGTCGCCATAGCGGCGCGGTACGTCCTGCAACAGCGATTCGGAATGGATCAGGCCGTCATCCAAGGCCATGCCGTAAAGGAACGGCTTGAGCGTCGAGCCGGGCGAGCGCAGCGCGTGAACCATATCGACATGGCCGAAGCGGCGCTCGTCGGCGAGGTCGATCGAACCCAGGTAGGCGCGCACCGCCATGGTCTGCGAATCGACCACCAGGATCGCCGCCGAGGTGCGCTCGGGCAGCCGGGCGCGCCAGCCCAGCAGCAAATCTTCCAGACGCCGCTGCAACGAGGCATCGACGGTGGTGCGAATCAGCGGTGGGCTGTTGGCGCTATTGAGCCTTCGCGCCAGCAGCGGAGCCAGCGCCGGTTCCTGGCGCGGCGCCAGCAGCAAGGGCTCCTCGCGCGCCTCATCGACCTGTTGCGCGGGCCACACCTGATACTCGACCAAGCGCTGCAGGACTTTGTCGCGAGCCGCCTGGGCCCGGTGCGGATGGCGGTCTGGGCGTAAACGGCTGGGCGCCTGCGGCAATACGGCGAGCATGGCCGCCTCCGCTGGGGTGAGGTGTTTGGGGGATTTGCCCAGATACGCCCAACTGGCCGCCGCCACGCCTTGAAGAGTGCCGCCAAACGGTGCTCGATTGAGATACAGCTGGAGGATCTCGCGCTTGGACAGGTGCCACTCCAGCTGCAACGTTCGCCACAGCTGGCGCGACTTGCCCAGCAAGGTGCGCTCGTGCGGGTCGAGCAAACGCGCCACCTGCATCGACAAGGTGCTGCCCCCGGATACCACCCGGCCACCGCTGAGGTTAAGCCAGGCCGCGCGCACCAGCGCCAGCGGATTGACCCCAGGGTGGCGGTAGAACCAGCGGTCTTCGTAGGTCAGCAGCGCCTGCAAATACAGCGGCGACACCTCATCGGGGCTGATGGGATAACGCCAGACGCCATCGGCATCGGCAAAACGCCAAAGCGGCGTGCCATCCTCGGCCAGGACCACCCGCGCCAGGTCATCGGCGGGCATCGGCAATGGCCAGATACGATCGGCCAACCACAGCAGGCCCATCGCCAGCAGGCAGCCCACGACAATGCCGCGCAGTAGCCGTCCCGCACGGCTATGTGGGCGTACTAAGCTTGGCATCGGGAACCGACCTGGCCAGGTGATGGCCAAAGCCTTGGATTGATCATCAGGAAGCGATTATGCATGTAGAAGGTTTTTTCGATTGGCTGGGCCAGGCATTGGGCGCGTTGATCCGCTTTATCGTCGACGCATTGAGCGGGCTGTTCAACCTGCTGGCCAATGCCGGCGGCAACTTTATCGATGGTCTGGCGCGCACCTTGGGCATGGACACCTCGTTGGTCAGCATCCTGGCCCTGATCGTCGGCCTGTTGCTGCTGTACTCGGCGATCCGCGCTTTCATGCGCGCTTCGATCATCCTTGGGATCATCTGGTTGGTGTTGGGGTTGTGGGTGCTGAGCTGGATCATTCATTGATCCAGGATCGGTCCTCATCGCGGGCAAGCCCGCTCCTACATGGGCCTGCCCTGTAGGAGCGGGCTTGCCCCGCGATGAGGCCAGCCGCCCCTAGCGCGCCTTGACCACCAACTCACCCTGGCTTTCGCCCACCGCCTGTACGTTCGGCCGGTACATCGACTCGACCTGCGGTGGCGGCACCCGATAGGTGCCCGGGGTGACCGCACGCGCCAGGTACAACAGGTGCGTGGTGCCGTAGCTATCGAGCTTGAGCGCCGCTACGTAGCGGTCATCACGGTATTCCTGATGAACCACGTTGGCGTTCTGCATCGACTCGCGCCACTGCTTCACCGCGCTGCTGGCGTTTTCCAGGCTGGCCGCGCTCTGGGCCAGGTTCTGGTTCTCAAGCTCCAACCCCGCAGGCAGCAGGTCGACGACCAGCGCGTCCGGCACCTGGCTGTGCGCCTTGAGCGCCAGATGCACCAGGACCAGATCACCACTGCGCAGATTACGCAGATCAAGGTACTGGCCGTTCATGCCCAGGTACTCGCGACGAATCTCCATGCCATTGCCACTTGGCGCAGGCGCCTGGCGCGGATAACCGGACAAGGTCAGTTGCTGGTAGAGGGTCTCGCTGCCTTGGTTCTGCACCGTCAATGGCGATGCCAGCAGAGGGCCTTCCAGCTTCATGCCAGATTCCGCGTTGTCCAGCTCACGAATCTCACCGGCACTGTCCAGACGCGCCTGCCATTTGCCTTCGGGTTTACCCAGCAGACCACGGCCAGCCAGGTACAGCGCGTTGCGCTCTTGGGTCGACAGCCAGCGATTGGCCGCCAACTCATCGGACAAGGCGAACAGACGTTGGTCGACCTGGTTACTGGCCAGGTTGTTCTCCTGCAGCAACGCCAGGATCAGCGCCTGATCGCGCACCGCGCTGCCATAGTCGGCCATCCAGCCGTCGCTGCGACCAATGCCCAGGCCGGCCTGTAAGGCCTGCTGCGAACGCGGCTTGTCGCCCATCTTGTCCAGCGCCACCGCCAGTTGCACCAGGGGCAGACCGGAGCGGGCGTCACTGCGGCGCTCGAACAGGCTGCGCAAGGCACCCAGTGGCGCCTGCTGACTGCGGGCCAGCACCAGCGCAGCGTAGGCCTGCACCGCGAAGCGGGTGTGCTCGGAATTCTGGCTGTAGTTCACTTCGATCAAGTTGCGCTCTTGCAGATAACGCAGCAGGCGCTCGTTGGCTTTCTTCAAAGCTTCGGCCGGCACGCCGTAACCTTGCTCGCGAGCGCGCAGCAGGAAGTCGGTGACATAGGCGGTCAGCCAGTACTCTTCCTCGCTGTCCGAACTCCACAGGCCGAAGCTGCCGTTGTAGCGCTGCATGCCCAAAAGGTGCTCGATACCCATCTCGATCTTGCGTTTGCGCACATCGGCCGGCTCGCCCTTGATGCCCAGGCGCTTGAGGCTTTCGGCGTCGGCGTAGAGCGACGGATACAGGCCGCTGGTGGTCTGCTCCAGGCAGCCATAGGGATACGCCTCAAGCGCACGGATCTGCTCGGCGAGGTTCAATGGCGGGCGGCTCGACAGGGCGAGGCTGGCTTCCAGGCCCGCTGGTTCGAACTCGGCCAGATCGCTCTCCGGCAAGCTCCAGGGTTGATCCTTGAGTGCCACCCGGTAGTGCTTGAGCATCGCCGGGTAGGCCGGGCGAATGCCCAAGGTCCATTCACGCTCGAAGGCCATGGCAGGCTCGCCTGGCAGTTGCAAGCCGTTGACCTGCACATGGACCTTGCCCTGGCCCAGGCCACCCTGGGCTTGAACCGGAATCATCAAGGTGCTGCGCTGGCCTTCGGCCAAGGTGATGTTTTGCTGATTGGCGGCAACCAGGCCAAGCTGACCTTCGGTGCTCAGTTGCACAGTCAGTTGCTGGGCGCGACCGGACAGGTTGGCCAAATCCAGCGCCAGGTTGGTGCGGTCGCCGCCGGCCAGGAAGCGTGGCGCCGACAACTCGGCGATCAGCGGCGCGGCGACCACCGTCTTGCCTTCGGCCATGCCGAAGTGCTCGTCGCTCCAGGCCTGGGCCATCAGCCGCAGCTCACCGTTGAAATCGGGGATGTCGACAGTGGCCTCGCCTTCACCCTTGTCGTTGAGGGTCACCGGCAGGCTCTGCTGAGCGACGATGGTCACTGTGGTATTGGGGCGCTTGCCGCCCTTGGCCATGCCCGCATCGCCACCGAACGCCAAACTCGCCAGACGGCCTTGGCCAGCTTCGATCAACTGGCCGTAGATGTCCAATTGGTCAGCACCATAGGCCTTGCGGCCGAACAGGCTGGCGAACGGGTCTGGGGTCTTGAAGTCGGTGATATTGAGGATGCCGACATCCACCGCAGACAGCAGCACATGCACCTGCTTGGGAACGCTGCCATCGGCATTGACGGCTTTGAACTTGACCGTCAGCGGCTGCTTGGGACGCATTTTCTCCGGCGCTTGCAAGGTCACCGCCAGCTTGCGCTCGGCGCGATCGAGCGGCAGGTGCAGTACGCCAACCGCGCGCTTGGGCGTGGCATTGGCCTTGCGCTCACCGGGGCGGATCACCAGGGCGCTGATATACAGGTCGTGGCGCGCCCACTTGCTATCGAGCTTGACGTCGAAGGTCTTGCCCTCGGCAGGCACATCGATCTCTTGCCACCACAGCGGACCGTCGCTGGATTCGACCATCAGGTAACCACTGCCGGCGGCCGGTGGGGTGACGGTGACCTGGGCAGTGGCGCCATCGGCGTAGGACTTCTTGTCCAGCGCCAGCTTGACCTGGTCGGGACGTACCGCGCCGCCTTCGGCGTTGTCCTGGGCACGGTAGCCAGCCCAGAAGCGTGCGCTGGACACCAGGCCAGTCTGCGGATCTTCCACCTCGACCCGGTATGGGCCCCACTCGACCAGGAAGTTGAGCTTGGCCGTGGAGCCGGCCTTGACGCTGACAGTCTCCTCGCTCTGGGTCAGGAACTTCTCGTTGTAGTTGTAGCTCCAGCCGTCGCTGTCCGAGTAGTTCCAGTAGTAGTCACGACGCTCGCGGATCAGGCGCACCTTGAGGTTATCGACTGCGAGCTTTTTACCATTGCGGTCGGCCACCAGCACTTCGAATTCGACTGGGCCGTCGCTGTCGGTTTCTTCCCCCTCGAACAGCCCGCGCAGGCCCGGCAGGCGCTCGGCCGGCCAGATCGGTTGTTCGAGGCGGCGGGTAATCGGCCGACCACCCGACTCTTGCAGGCTGGCCTGCACAGTCAGTTGCAGGGGCGAACGAGCCTCGGCCCAGCGGCTCTCGATGTCCACTGTTGCCTTGCCGGCCTGGTCGAGGGTGACTTCGTCCAGTTCCAGATCCTGATTGAGCTCGGTCTCGGTGACCGAACCGAACTGATAACCCGGCAACGCCGGCACTGCCTCACGCAGCGGCCGCACATAGGCCTGGCCGCTCAGGCGGTTGCCGGCAGCAGGCGCGCCATAGAGGTAGCGGCCGTTGACCTGGATGTGTGCGGTTTGCTCAGGGCTCAGCGGCGTGCTACTGCCCTTGAGCTCAAGCGCCAGACGCTCGGGCAAAAAATCCTCGACGAGGAACTCATACACTTGCTTGCGACCACCGCCCACGTCCAGCAGCAGTTGCCAGCGACCGGTAGGCGCCTCAGTGGCCAATTGCAGCTGATATTGATAAAGGCCATTGGCATCGGCCTCCCAGACGAATTTGCGGCTGACCTGCTCATCCGGTCGGCGCACTTCCACGCTCACCGGCTGGGCCTTGATGGGCTTGCCGTCCTGATCGCGCAACAGGCCATTGAGCAACACGGTTTCACCCGGACGATACAAGTCGCGCGGGCCAAAGATGAAGAACTGCAGCGGGTTGGCTTGAGGGCCGGTGATATCGAATTCAGCCAGGTCCAGGGCAGCGGTGTTCAGACGCAGCAAGGTGGTGTGGACACCTTGGGTGGCGATCAGGGTGTCGGCCTTGGCCGTGATCGGCAGTTGCGCATGGCCGTCGCTGTCGGTCTTGGCCTGGGCCAGCAGCTTGCCCTTGTCATCGTGCAGTTCGAGGTTGACCGCGTTGAGCGCCTTGCCGCCTTCCAGGGCCTGGGCGAATACGTCCAGACGGTCGCGGTAACGGTGCGCGGAGACGCCAATGTCACTGAGGGTGAACAGGGTCGCCGGCTGCGAGTAGTCGTAGGTGCCGGAGGCACGCATCACGGCCAGGTACACGCCTGGGTCTTGCAGTGGCTTGATCCCGGCGATGGGCAGCAACACGGTTTCGCGGGTGTTGCGCGCAGGGTTGAGGTCGAAGCGGCCGCTGTACACCAGCTCGGCCATCTGCAACGTTTCCTTGGACTGGTAGTAGTACAAGCTGCTGTTACGGCCCCAGTTGACCAGGAAGGTCGAGAGCATTTCCGGCTTGATACGGAAGAACTCGACATCGACCTTGTCGACGTTCAAGGCGATCACCGGCAGGCCTTCGGCCAGGCGAGTGGGCAGCAACGAGCCACGGCTGGCGAAGCCGATGGTCGGCTGCATGTCGCGGGTTTCCAGGCGGCTGACCGATTCACTGGCCAGCGCGTTGCCATTGACTGCCAGCAGGCCCTTGTCGACGGTCAGGACCAGCTTGCGCTGCGGCTCAAGGTGGCGCAGGCGCAGCTCCATTTGGTTGTCCGAGAGCTCCCAGGCGCCATCGACCTTGCCTTTGACGGTATCGACCAGGTGCACCTTGGCGGCGAAGTCCTGGCTGGCATCCAGCGGAGCGGAAAAGCTGATCGACAACGCACTGGCACCGTCGACCTGGGTTTCCGAGACATCCAGTACAGTCAGCTCGCGACCGGCATAGCGTTTTGCGAGAACGGCGGGGTCTTCGCGCTTGGCCGGTTTAGCTTCGGCAGGCGCAGTGGCCGCCGGTTTTTCCGCGGGTGCAGGGGTGTCCTTGGAGGAGGAATCACAGGCACTGAGCAGGGCCAGCGCGCAGGCCAGCAACAATCCTTTGTTGAGCATGAGAGAGGGGACTCTTCGGCAGCGTGTTCGTAAGGGCACCAACTATAGCGCAACCGCGAGCGCCGCACCCGGTATGGAGCGGCAAGTGAGACCGCGTTCGCGCAGTTTGCTTGCCTGGCCGCTACAATGCCGTCGGGCAAATCCACCCCTTACCCGAAACAGTCTTACAGGCAGTTCCACTTCCAGGACTTCGCATGTTTTCTCTTATCGCCGACTGGCGTGATCGCCCGAGCCACCGCAAGGTCTGGGGCCTGGCCGCGCCGATGATCCTGTCCAACATTTCGGTGCCCCTGGTCGCGCTAGTCGACAGCACCGTCATCGGCCATCTGCCGCATGCTCACCAGCTCGGCGCGGTGGCGGTGGGCGCCACCCTGTTCACCTTCATGGTCGGGCTGATGGGCTTCCTGCGCATGGGCTCAACGGGCTTCGCTGCCCAGGCTGCAGGGCGCGCCGACGGTGCAGCGTTGCGCCAGGTGCTGGTGCAAGGGCTGCTGCTGGCGCTGGGCTTCGCCATCGTCATCGGCCTGCTTGCCTTGCCCTTCAGCCAATTGGCGTTGCACGCCATGCAGCCGAGCGCGGCGCTGCATCAATCCACCGAAGATTTTTTCCACACGCGCTTGCTGGGTTTGCCGGCAGCCTTGGCCAGCTACGCCCTGGTCGGCTGGTTCCTCGGTACGCAGAACGCCCGCGCGCCGCTGGCCATCCTGCTCACTACCAACGTGCTGAACATTGCCCTGAACCTGTGGTTCGTCCTTGGCCTGGACTGGGGCGTGGTCGGTTCGGCGCGGGCCTCGGTGATCGCTGAGTGGAGTGCTGCGCTGCTGGGCCTGGCCCTCACCCGCCCGGCGTTGCGCGCCTACCCTGGGCAGATCGCCTGGGCGGCGTTGAAACGTTGGCAGGCCTGGCGGCCGTTGCTGTCGGTTAACCGCGATATCTTTTTGCGCAGCCTGGCCTTGCAGCTGGTGTTCCTGCTGCTGACGGTACAAGGCGCGCGCTTGGGCGAGGCGACAGTGGCGGCCAATGCCTTGCTGCTCAATGGGCTGATGCTGACGGCTTATGCCCTGGATGGCCTGGCCCATGCGGTCGAGGCGTTATGCGGCCACGCCATCGGCGCGCGTGATCGCCAGACCCTGCGCCGCTCGCTGGTAGTGGCGGGCGGCTGGTCGTTGATCGTGAGTATTGGCTTCGCGCTGTTGTTCCTGCTTGGCGGGCATCTGTTCATCGACTTGCAGACAGATATCCAAAGCGTACGTGCGGCGGCGTATCCGTTCTTGCCCTATCTGGCGTTGCTGCCGCTGGTGGCGGTGTGGAGTTATTTGCTCGATGGCTTGTTCATTGGCGCGACCAGGGCGCAGGAAATGCGCAATGCGATGCTGCTCAGCGTGGTGCTGGCTTGCCCGTTGGCGTGGATGGCGAGTGGGTTCGGCAACCATGGATTGTGGTTGGCGTTTCTCGGCTTCATGGGGTTGCGGGCGGTGACGCTGGGGTGGTTGGGGTGGCGGTTGGAGCGGCAGGGGCAGTGGGTGCCCTGAGTGCAGTGATGTTCTCAAGATCTTGGGGCCGCCTTGCGGCCCCAAGATCTGGATTACACCCAAGCCATTGAAGCTTACGACGACAGGTAGGAAGAGCGGGTCAAGCCAAGGCGCAACGCATCCAGATACTGGGTACGCTCACGCGCAGTGATCTTGGCGCTGGCGACCTTGTCACGGTAATGCGTCATCAACTCCTCCGGCGACAAGTGCACGTAGCGCAGCATGTCTTCGATGGTGTCATGGGTCTCGATCCCGGCGTGGTACACGCTGCCATCGGCATTCTGGTAGATGTTCACCGAATCGGTGTCACCAAACAGGTTATGCATGTCGCCCAGGATCTCCTGGTAAGCACCGACCAGGAAGATCCCCAACAGGTAGTCTTCACCTTCGTTGATGCCATGCACCGGCAGGCTGGTCTCGATGCTCTGCTCATCGACATACTGGTTGATCTTGCCATCCGAGTCACAGGTCAGATCCTGCAGCACGGCGCGGCGCAGCGGCTCTTCGTTGAGGCGATGCAGCGGCAGAATCGGCAGTACCTGGCCAATCGCCCAGGTGTCCGGCAGGCTCTGGAACACCGAGAAGTTGCAGATGTACTTGTCGGCCAGCTTGTCGTTGAGTTCATCGAGCACTTGGCGATGCGAACGTTGGCGAGCCTTGAGCGAGTTGTGCAGGCGGCGGCACACAGCGAAGTAGCACTGCTCGGCCAGGGCTTTCTCGGCCAGGCTGATCTTGCCGTCGGCATACTGCGCGGCCACGTCACCCATGTAGTGGGTAGCGCGCCAGTAGGTCTCGGTCACCATCTCGATATCGGTCGGGCCGAGCAGGTCGACCAGCCACTGCACGGTCTCCGGCAGGCTTTCCTTGTTTTCGATGGTCGGCACTTCGTCGTTGTGCTTCTCGACGTCGGTGACCTGCACCACCAGCATCGCGTGGTGCGCAGTCAGGGCGCGGCCGCTTTCCGAGAAGATGTGCGGGTGCGGCAGGCCTTGGGCATCGCAGAACTCCTTGAGCATGCCCACCACGACTGCGGCGTAATCGTCGATGTCGTAGTTGATCGAGCTGGCGTTGCGCGAGTGAGTGCCGTCGTAGTCGACCCCCAGGCCGCCACCGACGTCGATGTGATCGACCGGCAGGCCCAAGGCGCGCAGCTCGCCGTAGTAGCGGATAGCTTCCTTGAAGCCGTGCTGGTAGTCCGCCAGGTTGGCGATCTGCGAGCCCATGTGGAAGTGCAGCAGGCGAATGCCCTGGTCCAGGCCGGCGCCACGGAAGCGCTCGACCACCGAGATGAGCTGGGCCGCAGACAGACCGAACTTGGACTTCTCGCCACCGGTATCGGCCCACTTGCTCGACGCCAGCGACGACAGGCGCACGCGCAGGCCCACTTGCGGCTTGACCTTCAGCTCAGCGGCTTCCTCGATCACCAGGGCGACTTCGGATTCTTTCTCGATGACGATGAACACGTTGTGGCCAAGCTTCTGGCCCATCAGCGCCAGGCGAATGAACTCGCGGTCTTTGTAACCGTTGCAGACGATGGTGCCGCCTTTGGGTGCCAGCGCCAGCACGGCCAGCAGCTCGGGCTTGGAGCCGGCCTCCAGGCCAATCGAGACGTTCTGGGTGGCGATGATGTTTTCCACCACCGCTTCTTGCTGGTTGACCTTGATCGGGTACAGGGCGGTGTACTGGCTCTGGTACTCCAGGCGCGCGATGTTGGCGTCGAAGGCGCCGGTCAGCTGGCGCACGCGGTCCTGCAAAATATCGGGGAAGCGCACCAGCAGCGGCAGCGACAGGCCGCTCTGACGCAGTTCGTCGACCTGCTCGAACAGGTCGATCGGCGCGCTGTTGGGGCCATTGGGGCGCACTTCGACGCGCCCGGCTTCATTGATGGCGAAATACCCTGCGCCCCAATGGCGGATGCCATAAACACTGCGGCTATCGGCCACGGTCCACTGGCTACCATCGTCTTTGCGTGTGCGTCGTACGGACATTCAAGTCCCCTGTAGAAAAGTCGAAGACACTGCCCTACCGAAAGGGCGCTGGCAGTGTAGAAACTGAAAATGACGGTTCGTCCATGTCCAGGGATAGACCCTGACTACGGAAACGAGTTTAGAAAGCCCTGGGGAAAAATGCGTCCAGGCGGATCAACCGCCGGATTTTTTCGCCTTGAAGCCCAGCTTGGTCAGCTCGCCGAGCAGCAGCTCGACGTGGTCGCCCTGAATCTCGATGACCCCATCCTTCAGCGCTCCGCCCGTGCCACAGCGACGCTTGAGGTTGGTGGCCAGCTCCTTGAGCTGTTCGAGGGCCAGCGGTACGCCGCTGACCGTAGTCACGGTCTTGCCGCCGCGACCTTTGCTTTCGCGGCGCACGCGGGCGATTCCGTCACCTTCGGGGATGACGTGCTGCTTGCAGATGCAGGCGTCCGCCGGCTTGCCGCACGCTGGGCAATGCCGACCGGCATCGGTGGAATACACGAGACCGCCAAGGGCGGAGAAGGAAGAAGCTTTCTTGGCCACTTTTGTTCCTCTTGCTGAGGACAAAAACTGGTCGACGCCATTGCCTGGAACCGACCGCGAAGCCCCACTCTGGCAGGGGCGGCGCTACTGACGCAGATCTTGCGACAGCCCGAAAAGGGCGCGCAGTGTAACGATAAATGCGCCGGTTGCTAAGTACTGGAATGCGCCATTTTACGAAGCATTCGCGACGTCAGGCCAAGCGCTGCCGGTAGCGCTGCAACGCGGCCAGAGAATCCGGGCAATACGCCAGCTGCTGCTGATCGATCTCGACCTGCTCGAGGTTGGCAAAGCGGGCTTCGATGACTTCTTCCGGTTGCAACCGCAGCGGGCCATCCCAGACCGCCGAGAACACCGCGCACCAGAGCCGGTTACCCGGCTGGTCAAAGAAGAACTTCTCGTGAAACCGCAACTCGACGCCGCAAACGCCGAGCTCTTCTTCAAGCTCCCTGGCCGCCGACTCGGCATAGCTCTCATCGGCCGCGACCATGCCACCTGCCGCCACGTCCCAATACCCCGGATACACGGCTTTACTCAACGAACGGCGGTTGATGCACAGCTCGCCGGCACTGTTGAACAGCAGAATGAAGGTGCCACGACCGATCAAGCCACGCTCGCGCAACTCGGCCCGGGGCAATGCCCCGAGCAGTTGGTCGGCGTCATCGACCCAGGCAATCTGCTCAAGGTCGGAGGCCGCGCGGTGGGCGGCCTCGGCTGGGGTGATGGGCATACTCAGCCTTGCGACAGCAGCTGACGCAGGTCGATCACAGCGGCGTTGGCGCGGGAAATATAGTTGGCCATCACCAACGAATGGTTGGCCCACATGCCAAAGCCACTGCCATTGAGCACCATCGGGCTCCACAGCGCTTCCTGCGAAGCTTCCAGCTCACGAATGATCTGGCGCACGCTGACCGTGGCGTTCTTCTTCGCCAGCACGTCGGCAAAGTCGACCTCAATCGCACGCAGCAGGTGCGACAGCGCCCAGGCCTGGCCACGGGCTTCGTAGAACACGTTGTCGATTTGCAGCCACGGCGTCTCGACCAGTTCCTCATCGAGCTGCGGCGCTTGGCCGGCAACCACCGTTTCGGTCTTCAGGGTGCTGTTGAGCTTGACCCGGCCAACACTGGCCGACAGGCGCTGGGACAGCGAGCCCAAACGCGTGGCGACGTCGCCCAGCCAGTTGTTCAGGTTGTCGGCACGGGTGTAGAAGATCGCGCCCTGGTCACCAGCGGCCAGGCGCGCCTGGTAACGGTTCAGCGACTTGATGCCTTCTTCGAACTCCGATTCGCTCGACGGCAGGATCCAGCTCTTGTTGTCGAAGTTGAAGCGCGGCTCGGCCTTGGCCAGGTCAGCATCCTCGGTGGACTGCGACTGCGAACGGGCGAAGTCCTTGCGCAGCGCACGCGACAGGTCACGCACCTGGACCAGCACGCCATATTCCCAGCTCGGCATGTTGTCCATCCACAAGCCAGGTGGGAAACGGTCGTTGGAAATGTAGCCACCGGGCTTGTCGAGCAGCGTGCCGGCGACAGTCTTGAGGGTTTCGATGGTGGTGTAGCCGACGACCATCTTGTGGCCAGTGCGCTCGGAGGCGGCCTGGGCATTTTGCTGCACCGGGAACAACTCCGGCTCCTGGCTCCAGTACCAACCCAGGCCGATGCATACCAGCAGGTACAGCCCAATCAGGGTGCCCAGGGCACGGCTCCAAAGGCCACCAAGGTAGCTACGAGTAGCAGCGCCACGGGTGTCGGCCCGCTCGCGGGGCTCAGCTTTGGCCTCGCGGTTTTTCCAGTCCAGCATGGCTTTGTCCTTAATTTGTCACGACGGTTGAGGGCTTGGACCTCAGGTCTGCCCCAGGGTGCCACGGCAAGCCCGCGTCGCAGCACTATAAAGCAGACACCGCCTTACGCATAAGCGACCAATCGGTCAGCAACTGAATAAGCAGACTTGAACGCTTTGTTGACACGAAGCACTCGCTTGTCGGAAAAGCGGTGCTAGCATAGAGCCATCATCGCACCTGCATATTCCCAATCTATAAGTAGTCAGGACATGACCCAGCCAGCAGAGCCCAGCCACGAGCGCCTCAAGCAGCACTTCGCCCAGCGGGTCATCCACCAGGCCCGACAGATCCTCGAGATCTGGCAGCGCCTGCAACGTGGCGAGTGGTCGGCGAGCGACCTGGGCGAGCTGAGCGAGGCCAACCTGCGCCTGCAACGGTACGCCGAGCGCTTCGAACAGCCAGAGCATGGCAGCCTGTCAGTGGCGATCGGGCAGACCTTGCGCGCCATCGAAGCCAACAGTGCGCGACTCAACTCCGAGTCGATCGCTGAGCTCAACCGCTTGATGCAGCGCCTGTCGCGCACCGGCCTGCGCAAAGGTGATCAGCTCGATAACGTGCCGCTGCCACCACTGCGCAAGCCGGTATATATCCTGCTACAAGATCACGATCGCGCCGAGCGCCTGGCCCAGCAGCTGGAATTCTTTGGCCTGGGCGTGCAGGCCTTGTTCAGCGCCGAGGCGTTCTGCTCGTCGATGAATGAACGGCTGCCTGCGGCGATCGTGATGGACGTCGACTTCAGCGGCCCAGGTTGCGGCTTGCAGCTAGCGGCCAAGGCCCAGCAGGGCCTGGAGCAGCACATCCCGCTGCTGTTTTTCAGCCTGCACGAAACCGACACCCCTACCCGCCTGGCCGCGGTGCGCGCCGGTGGCCAGGAATTTCTCACCGGCACCCTGGAAGCCTCCAGCCTGCTGGAGAAAGTCGAACTGCTGACCAGCGCCGCCCAGTACGACCCGTTTCGGGTGCTGATCATCGACGATTCGCGCGCCCAGGCCATGCACACCGAACGCCTGCTCAACGGCGCCGGAATGATCACTCGCACGCTCACCGAACCGATCCGCACCATGGCCGAGCTTGCCGATTTTCAGCCCGACCTGATCATCCTCGATATGTACATGCCCGATTGCACCGGCACTGAGCTGGCCAAAGTGATACGCCACAACGACCGCTATGTCAGTGTGCCGATCATCTACCTGTCGGCCGAGGATGACCTGGACAAGCAGCTCGATGCCATGAGCGAGGGCGGCGATGACTTCCTGACCAAGCCGATCCGTTCGCGCCACCTGATCACCACCGTGCGCAACCGCGCCGCCCGTGCGCGCCATCTCAAGGCGCGGATGGTTCGTGACAGCCTGACTGGGTTGTACAACCACACCCACATTCTCCAGCTGCTGGAGGACTGCAGCTTTCGCGCCCGCCGCGAAGAACTGCCGCTGAGCTTTGCCATGCTCGATATCGACCACTTCAAGAAGATCAACGACCGCCACGGCCACCCCATGGGCGATCGGGTGATCAAGAGCCTAGCGTTATTTCTCAAGCAACGGTTGCGCAAGACCGACTATATCGGCCGCTATGGGGGTGAAGAGTTCGCCATTGTCATGCCCAATACCCACCTGGCGGCAGCGCATAAGGTGCTCGACGAAATTCGTCGGCGGTTCTCCGAGATTCTCTATCCAGCCCAGCCGCAGGACCTGCATTGCACTTTCAGCGCCGGGGTGGTGCAACTGGATGAACAGCATGATGCGCTGACCATGGCCAGTGCCGCAGACGAGGCGCTGTACCGAGCCAAACATGCGGGACGTAACTGTGTGGTGCGAGTAGAGCCGTAGCGCCTTCGCCTTAGCGCTTTGGCGCCTCAACAAAGCGGTCAACACCGAGATAAAGGCAAATAGCCACTTTTTTATGGCGCCAACCCTCCGCCGTCATCACCGCGTCACAAAATCGCAATAACTTCAGGCACCTATCTCTCCACTCCCGCCGGAAGTTCGCGCCATGCGCCTGAAGTGGCTGACCAATTTCAATACCCTCTTGCTGGTAACCGTGTGCATTGCCCTGGGCGCAACCTTGTGGTGGTCGCAACGCGCCCTTGAGCGTCCCTATCAATTGATGGAGCGCTACCTGGGCCTGTCGCAGCAGTTCCAGAACCAAGCCGCGCGCAACATCCAGGCGTATCTGGCCAGTGGCGACGCCCTGCGCCACGCAGCCGCCACCGAAGCCAATCAACAATTGCACCAGGCGCTAGCCCAATGGCCGCAGCCACTGGCAGAACAACTGCGGCCGAGCCTGGATAACTTGCAGGCCTTCACCACTAACGAGCTCCTTGCCGCCGGCAAGCTTGCAGGCGATCCGCAAGCCCTGCTGCTGCAAGCCGAACGTGAGCTAGGGGCCAACCTCGAACAACTGGCAAGCTACGCCCGTGACAGCGGCAGCAGCGATGCCCCTCGCTATCTTGCTCCCGTGCTGGACGCCGCCGTACACCTGGGGCGCTTGTCACTGGCACGCGACAAACTGGTCAGCAGTGGCCGAGCAGAGCTGGCCGACGAAGTCGAGCGCGAACTGCAGCTGATCCGCACCCAGGCCGAGGCGATCGACGCCCTACCCCTGCTCGGGGTGACCCGCAGCGCCGAGTCCAACGCCGACGACTTCGCCGCGCTGATGGGCCTGCAAACCCAGGCCAGCGAGCAACAGGAAGACGTTGCCGTAGGCCTCAAGCGCGAGCTGCAGAGCCTGCTCAGTCGTTATCCTGGCGAACTGCAACGCACCCGCGAACAGATCCAGCGCCGCGCAGCCTTGGCCACCAGCACCGGCGAACGTCTGGATGCGGTGCAACAGGCCATCGCCGCCCTAGAGCCGCAGGTACGTGCGCAACATGGCCAGATCGCCAGCGAGGTGCGCATCATCCAAGGCCTGATGATCGGCCTGATCCTGCTGATCGCGCTGCTCATCGACACCCTCCAGCGCCGCCTCACCCGCACCCTGACCCACCTGGCGCCAGCGCTGTCACGCTGGGCCGAGGGCGACTTCGGCCAAGCCATTGCATTGGGCAAGACCAACCGTGAACTGCACGATATCCAGGAGTCGCTCAACCGCCTGCGCCTGTACCTGGTCGAACTGGTCGGCACCCTGCGCGCCAACGCCGAGCAAGTGGCCGGCAGCAGCCATGCCCTGGCCAGCATGAGCAGCGCCCTGCACGATGGCGCCGAGCGCCAGGCCGGCGACACTGCGCAGATCCGCGATGCCCTGGGCGAGCTGGAGGCGACCATTCAACAGGTGGCGGGCGACGCCAGCTCCGCGGCCGATGCCAGCCACGATGCCGGGCGCGCCGTCGAGCATGGCCAGGCGGTGATTGGCCAAAGCCTTTCCGGGTTACGTGCCTTGGTCGATGAAGTGCAGGGCAATGCGCAGATGATCGAGCAACTGGCCGAAGAGTCGGCGACCATCGGCGGCGTCCTGACAGTGATTCGCTCGATTGCCGAACAAACCAATCTGCTGGCCCTCAACGCCGCCATCGAAGCCGCTAGAGCAGGCGAGATGGGCCGCGGCTTTGCCGTGGTGGCCGACGAGGTGCGCTCGCTGGCCCAGCGCACCACCGGCGCTACCGGTGAGATCCAGGCGCTGATCGACCGGCTGCAACAGGCTGCGCGCGAATCGGTCAATGGCATGCGCATCCAGCTTGAGCATGCCGAGGCGACCGCCAGCCAGGCGCAGGCTGCCGACGGCGCCTTGGATGAGATTGTCAGTGCGATTCGGACCATCTCCGATACCGCCGTGCGAATTGCCGATGTCACCGCCCAGCAGACAGGGGCAGTGAGCGAAATCAGGGATCACAGTGAGCGAATCCATGAGCTGGGCGAAGACAACCTGCAGCGCATTGGCGAAGGCCGCGAGCAAGGTGAGCAACTGCTCAAGCTGGGTGGGCAGCTCAATAGCGCGGTGCGGGCGTTCAGGCTCTGAGGGGGCGTCGCCCGTACCGACGCTATCGCGGGGCAAGCCCGCTCCCACGCCGAGCGCCTTGCCAGGAGTTACACGTGGGCTTGCCCCGCGATAGCGCCTTGCAAGGGGTTACACGTGGGAGCGGGCTTGCCCCGCGATAGCGATGGTGCAGGCAGCACAACCCCAGCGGCCATGTGTCGCGCCACAGCCTGGTA
>Ga0247819_10000270_pt1 | contig 32360 bp, 42 predicted proteins | sample 13C_Xylose_Day6_FD_193428 | JGI IMG/M metagenome (GOLD analysis project Ga0247819, IMG submission 193428) | Soil microbial communities from agricultural site in Penn Yan, New York, United States - 13C_Xylose_Day6 | ecosystem: Environmental > Terrestrial > Soil > Agricultural land | place: USA... | reverse complement strand
CCACAGTGCCGGAGGTGTCGCTCCAGTCGTGCACGCCCAGATAGCCGGCCCGGTATTCCGGCACGATTACCAAGTCACGCAGATAGCCATCCTCGATCGCCAGGTCATTCAGGCTGCGCCAATCCTTGCCGGCTTCGACCAGAGCGAGGCGAACCCACGTTTTCCATTGCAGCGCCGGAACCCGGTGCATCGGGCCAGCGGATTCGATATCGCCGGCGAGCGGCATGCGACCAAGGATCGAGCCGACCGACTTGAGCGTCTTCTTTTCCGGCTCGTACAGGAACGGTGGCACCTTCTCAATATGGCGGGCCACAAGAAGGAATCGCTTGCGGCTTTGGGCCAGTCCACCGATGACGCCGCAGTCGTGGGTGGTTTCGGCGACGGCATAGCCGAAGTGGCCCAACAGCTTGTTGATCTGGTCCAGCAGGTGGCGACCGCGAGTGGCCAAGCGTGGCACGTTCTCGAAAACCAGCAGTGGGACCGGATCGCCTTTCCACGCTTCGCCGAATAGCCAGATGCAGCGCAACGTCAGCTCATTGAGGGCCTGGTACTTCGGTGTCTGGCTCATTGTTTCGGACAGCAAACCCGACGCGCCTTTGCAGGGGCTGGAAATGAACACTGCGTCAGGGCGCTGGTAATTGGCCGCGCGGCGGATATCGTCGACCGTGGCTTCGCGCCAACCTGGTGGCGGCTCGTTACCATGGAAGCGGATGTACTGATCGCGGGTGAACAGGTCCAGTTGCGTGCCTTTCACACCGCTCAACCGTTCGAAGTCGGCCAGCCCGGCCGGGTCGATGTCGACGCCGCCGATGCACTCCCACTCACCCTGGACATTGCCAACGATGGGCTTGGCACGATTGAAACCTTTGGCGCCGCCGCCGAGGCCACAGCAAAAATGAAAGTGCTTGAGGATACGCTTAAGCATAACGACGCCCCTTTGCTTGCTTCGCCGCGGCTTTGTCCGCCAGGAGCGCAGCCCATTCGGTGGACTTGCGTTGTTGGCGCTGACGGCTGCATTTTTCATGTTTGCGCGTCGAGCGTGCTTTCCCGCAGATATCGCAGATGTTAGGCAGGTCCAAGCGGTGGCTAGCCATCGTCGGCCGGGTGCGTTCGGTGGTAGCCTTCTCGGCGCTGACTTCTTGGGGGTTCACTTGCATGGTGCTTCTCCTTGGGGTTGGTTGGTCTCGGAGGGTTGCCGCCCTCCGGGGCCATCTTTTATGCCGCCACATAACCGGCGGCTGTCTTGTTCAGCAGGCCGGCTTCGGCTGCTTTCTGCATCAGCCTGGTGGCTCTGTCGCTGCCTATCCGCAGAACCTTGGCGACCTGACGCACTGCCACCTTCGTTCCTCTTTCCGTGCTGCCTATGAGCTGCAGCAAATCGGTCGGTAGCCCGTCGCTGGCTGGTGGTCCCGGCTCCGTTACTTGATGTTCCTGTTGCTGTTCCTCGGACGGTTCCTGTTCCGCTGCTGCTGGGACCGGGGCGCGTTCCTGCACAGTCGTTGGACGTAGGGCGGAAAGGATCAGAGCCGGCACAATCTCCAGCGCGGCGGCGAAGCCGAGGCAGAGCAGGACGGCCAGTTCGAGCGGCAGGCCGGCTGCCTTGGTCGGCTGGGCCAGGAGGGCGGTGAGTTCTTGGGAGGCGAGGTCTCTACGCTCCTGGGCGCGCTCACGCTCAGCATCGTTGCGTGTAATGGCAGCCGTCTCCAACTCAAGAGCGCGAGTGACCATGCCGCGCTCGCGGAGTGCGTTGGCCTGTTGGTGGATGGCGGCTGTATCGCTGTCGAGCTGTTTGATGCGGCCGGCGTCCGCGTCGCGTTGCTCCACCAGGTCGATCTGGCGTTGCTCCTGGCGAGCCTGATGCTCGGCGCGGCTGGTGACGATGGAGGACATGAGTCGGTCGTAAGTCGCCCATCCTGAGACGATGCCGAGAGCCAGCGCGCAGGCCATCATCAGCAACGCGCTCAGGGTTCGACGCACGACCAGCAGGCCGAGGGCCAGCGGCCAGGCGATGTACTTGAACAGGTCCAAAACCACCGCGGCCGAAGCGAACAGGACGGCGAGCAGGGTGTTGTCGATCAACGCGGCGATGGCCAAAGCCACCGACGTGGCGGTCACGCCCGCCAGTGCGGCGACCATGGCCAGCAATGGCCAGCGGTGATGCTGTTTTAGGTGGTGCATGGTGCTTCTCCTTGGGGGATGCCGCAGCCGAGTTGCCGCTCGGCGGGGCCTTCATGCGGTTAACGCACTCGGACTTTCTTGCCGTCTTCGATCACGTACAGATTCACGTCCGTCAGGCGGTACTGGCCGCCCGGTCCGCCGGCGACGCAGTACAGGCCGCCGCGATCGTCTATGACTCGCACAGGGAACGGGTACTGCCTCTGGTTCTTTGCCCAGATCGCCTGGTGCGCGTACTTGCTCGATTTCTTGATTTCCGCGTACAGCTGCTGACCCTCGGGACGGACGCCGTGCGGCCCGTGAGCCAGCTCGAAGCCTTCCCAGCGCGCCTGCGTGATCGGGTCGACGTAGCCGGTGTCGCCCTCGGTGCGCGTCGTCGGCCACTTGTTGGCGGTGGCCACGTCCTCGAAAGCGAACAGCATGTCCAGGTCTGCGAGTGGTGTGGTAGTCATGCGCGCTCTCCCAACTTGGCCACGCGGGCGGCTTCGTATTCGCTGGGCAGAATCTCCACCGCGCCGCTGATCCAGCCCGACGTAGGTTGGTCTGCGGTTACTTTCGCTTCGTGGTCAGCCTGGTTGATGGGGAAGCCGAGGCAGAAGTAGGCCACGCCCTGGTGCTCAAACTTGATGCCGCCACAAAGCAGCAGGCTGCCGGTGTTCACGTTGAGCCGGTCCCAGTAGTCGTGGGTGTCCAGGCTAGGCGGGCAGTGTTCCTTCCATACCTCACGCAGGCGCTCGTGCTCGGCTCGAATAGCTGCACGCTGCTCCTTGGAGATGCCCTTGGGTGGCACTGCCTGTTGGCGGAGGCTGCGGTAGCCGTACTCATCAGGACGGCACCAGTGGACGTCCAGCTCACGGCTGGCGGACAGCTTCACGCCACCGGCGAAGTGTGAAGTGATGTCGCGCATCGGGGCGATGGCACCGCCGAACAGCTTGCCTAGCTCGGCCAACTGCTCATTGAGCAGGTCTTTCGCCTGGTAGAACTCCCGGACGATGGCCGCCACTTCTGGGGCTTCGGACTTGTAGAAGTAGTTCTGCATGGTGCTTCTCCTTGGGTTGGTGCCCAGGCGTTGCCGCGCCTGGGTGGGGGTTCAGGCCTATTCGGTAATCAGGCACATGGCTGCAATTTCGATGTGAGCGTCTTCGCGGGCTTCCGTAGGCAGAACGAATAGGTCATCCAGGACGCCGAGCAGTGCGTGTAACTGGGCGTGGTTGAACGCGGCTCGCTTGTTGTCGTGCGGCGCTACGAAGTAGGCGGTTGTGTGTTGCAGCAGGCCTCCCAAGCGTTCGCCAGCAGCCTTGAAGGTGTCGTAGAGATAGAGGCCGCCGGTGTTGTGCATGTCGAGCAGGTCTCGCAGGGCCTGAGCGGATTCTTCGGTGCGTTGTGAGTGATCAAGCTCAACGAACACGAAGCGGGAGCGCAGTGCGTCCGATAGCGGCGGATTGCCGACGATGACCAGAGCGCCGCGAAACTTCACGTCTTCTACCGGGGCTCCGGCGCGGCGAAAGCTCATGCGCTCGCCGGTGAAGCAGGTTTTCAGCGCATCCCAGTCAAACGGCTCGCCGGCCCCTTGCCGGTCGGGCTCCTCGATTACTACAGGCATATCCACCGCGTTGTGCACGCTGCGCATCACGGCCGTCCTGGTGCTGTGCGCGAGATTGATGGTGTGGCTCCGCTCGGATCCGAGCAGCTTCCACAGCACTGACAGGATCAAGCTGCTATGGGCTGAGCAGGTGCCGGTCACTTCGAGACACGGGTAGCTGCGCTGCGCGGCACGGATGCGCTCCGCGTGCAGCGCGCCCAGCCACCAAGCCAGGACAACCAGGCCCTTGGCGCCGAAGGCGGTGATGAAGAGGTTTATCCATTTCGGGGTTTGTCTCGGTTGCATGATTCTTCTCCTTGGGTTAGTTGCCCGGACGTTGCCGCGTCCGGGCGGTTGGGTTAGTGCAGGACCACGGCCAGCAGGGACGGGGCGTAGTAGCCGGCCAGCACGAGGGCCAGTAGGGTCAGGCCGCTAATGGCCAGCGTGAGCAGCGTGTCGCCGCGGTTGCTCTGGTAGAAGTTGTCGTTGTCGTTTTGCATGGTGCTTCTCCTTGGGGTTGAAGCCGGCGTTGCCGCGCCGGCGGGGTTACACGAGCTGGAATAGCCAGCAGCGAACCGTCCTTGCCGTGCCGTGGGTGTCGACGGCGATGGCTGAGTTGATCGGTTTGTTGGTTTCCAGGAATTTGGGCGACTTGCTGGTCTTGAGCACGCGCTTGAGCTCGCTGAGGTTCGGCAGCTGCTGGCGCTTGTTGGCCGCCGTCTCGACGAACTCGTTGAGATTGATGGCGAAGAAGGCCGACTTGCGGGAGTGGTTCAGTTTGCCGCCGGTGTCGCCTAGTGGGCCGTTGAGGAACTCGACCATGTCCCAGAACTCACGCACGAGTGGGTGGTCGGCGTTGATGGCCTCCTGACGTTCCTGGGCCATGCGTTCCACCTCGGCATGCACCAGGGCCGCGCGCTCGTCGCTCAGCGGGACGACCAACTGCAGGGCGTCCACCAAGCTGCGCAGTTGGGCGTGGTTCTTGGCGATACGCACAGTGCGAATGCCCGGGAGCGCCAGGAGCTGCTGCTCGTAGCCGGAGGTACGCTCGTCCAGCAGGCTGAGGACCTTTGCCTCGGGCTGCAGCGCCTTGATCATGAAACCGCTGAGCTGCTCCACCGGCATGCGCTCCAGCTGCTCGGCGACTAGCTTGGTTTCCGGTGTCTGGTGTTCGCGGGTCAGGTGCACATGGCCCAGGCGCTGGAGGATCGGCTCTGAGGCGTTGACGGCGTTGTTCTGGGCAATCAGTAGGGCGGCCCGAAACGGCGGTTCGCGGGTGTCGTTGCCGTTGTTCTTCACGCCGGTCGAGCGCACGCTGCGGCCGTTGTAGGCGGTTTTGAGCTCGTCCCAGTCGAAGTGCTTCACCGGGGCGCCTTCCTTCTGCTCGCGCTCGGACTCGATCAGCACTACCGGCAGGTTGCCGACCTGAGCGAAGTTCCGCGCACGGCTGGCGGGGGTGGCCTTAGACGGATCGAAACCTTCATATTCAACCCGTCCGGTGGTTTTCCAGAGCAGTTCCACCAGAGTGGTCTTGCCGGCGCCGGCTTCGCCGATCAGCTCCAGGAACAGGTAGGACTTGTGAATCTGGCGGATTTGCTCTGCATACAAGGCGCCCAGCCACCAGGCCAGCACCACAGCGCCGCGCACGCCGAAGCATTTCCAGAACAGTTCGAACCAGCCTTCGTTGTAGGCGCTGAGGTCTGGGTTGATGTGGAGCACAGGGGACTGGCTCTGCGACTTCACGCTCAACTTGCCGACGTCGAAGAAGTCCTCTTCGTTGAGCTTGTGCACCTTGCCGCCGGCGATGGCCAGTTCGTTGAACACGTAGACGCCGTGTTCACGGGTGTAGCCGATCCAGTCGATGGTGTTGACGGTCTTGAGGTCGTCGAGCTGGAAGCCGAGCATGCGCTCCAACTGCTGCGCAGTGCCGGTGAACATGGCCCCATTGCACTCGTTGAGCAGGCGCTTTTTAAACTCCGGTGCGGCAGTAATCTGCGAGGCGGTAAAGGTTGTCTTGACGGCACGGCTGTCTGGTCGATCTACGCGGAAGTAGTACCAGGCCTCCTGGGTCACGTCGTTGCGCATGTAGTACAGCGCTTGGAAAGCGCAGTTGGCGATGCGCACAACGGACGAGCTCTGGCGCAGGGCCTTGTCCCGACGCTGCTTGTCGCTGAGTAGCTGATCTTCCTGGCGATCAGAGCTATCCAGCTCGCGGGCCGCGCGCTCGTACTTTTCCAGGTCAAGGTTGAACCAGTACAGACGGGAGCGGTAGGTAAAGTTGAATTCCTTGCGCTCGTCCCACTCATACATGAGCAGGCCCTTTTCCTCGGCCGAGTCGGCCAGCAGCAGGGCGCCCTGGTGGCGTGCTTCGGCAAGGTCCACCTCGATACGCTTAGCGCGTTCGTCGTCGCCCTCAATGAAGGCCCAGCGCTGATGCAGGTCATTCCAGTCGATCTTTTTGGCACCGCGCTGCGGGATGACGGCGGCGTCGCACTTGAAGCCCAGCGCGCGGGCCTCTTTGGCCCAGCGGCGCATGTTGGCCTTGGCCACCGGCTCGTTATCCAGTGCCCAGACCAGGCGCGGCAGGCGCTTGTCCGTCTCCTGGCAGGCCTTCTTGAGGGCACGGAGCGATTCCTCGGGGAAGGGCGCGCTGCTCATCATGGAAACGGCAGGTATGTCGTTATGCAGCAATGCGATGGCGTCGAAGATGCCCTCGACGATGTACAGCTCGTCGACGTCCGTTAGCGTGAGCGAAGGGGGGCACCACCAGACGCCCTTGTAGCTCTCACCCGGTTTGAAGCGTGCCTTCTGCTTGCCGAATCGCTCGGGGCGGTCGATCAGGCGTTCCCAGTAGCCGCCCTTCTCCAGAGGAAAGCGGACGGTCGCGCTGCCGGCACCGATTTCGCGGCTCCAGTAGTTGTCCTGGGCGAACCAACCGGCGATAAGTTCGACGCGAAAGCCCCTGGCCATTTCCAGGTAGGCGCGGGCGGTAGCGGTGGGGTTGTCCGCAGTTGACGGCGCCTGCTCGCTCCAGTCGTTGAACAGATCGCTGTAGACATCCTTGACATGCACGCGGTGATTGCAGGCTTCCGGCCGGCCGCAAATCAGCATCCAGGGCGAGTCGTGGAACGTATAGAGAGTGTTTTTTCCGCACTTGTGCGCCGGGCACCTGCCCTTGCGCATGTAGTTGGTGCCGGTCATGTGTTTGAGGCCGAAGTCGGACTCAATCCGCCGCAGCACCTCTACCCGTAGTTTCTCGTGCATCGTCATGGAGTTGCCTTACTGATTGGCGGCAAGGGCGGCTTGAAGCGCGCCGATGGTGCGTTTGTGGCCGGCAAGGGCCGGGTAGTCGTCGAGGATGCGGTTGCTGCGCAAGCCAGCCGGGACGGTGCGGTAGCGGTCGTCATACCAGTGCTCGGTCATGCTCCGGCGCAGCTCGGCGCGCAGGCTGTTGAGCAGCGCTTCGGCCCAGGGCTTGGGCAGGTCCATCTGGATCGCAACGGCGTTTTGCATGGCGCGTCCTCGGATTACGGGTGCAACTTCCCCAAACCCACGGGAGTGGGCCTGGGCGTTTTCGGGTTAGCGTGAGGCCGGGTTGGCCAGGAAGCGGTGTGGTAGGTCCCGGTGCGGTACCTGGATGATCTTGTTGAAGCGGGGATCATGGAAAATGCACAGGTCCCGGCCGCTGGCCATGTCTATGCCGATCCAGCGGCCGCTTTTTGGTGAACGCTCAGTCATGGCCAGGTGGACGAGGCGGTCGGCCATGAATACGGGCACGTCCCACACTCCAACCAGGTGGTCGACGGTGCGGTCGAAAAGACAGTCGTCGTGCAGGTGTTCCTGCTGGTGGCGTTCGATGAAGGCAGCGGCGTTGCTCTGCATGACGGTGCGGTAGTCGTTGAGCTGCGGGGCGGTGAACTGGACGAGTTCCATGGCTTAGGCCTCCAGGATAGCGAGCATGTCGAGCTGGTTGGTTTTCTCAGCGCTGTCGCGGATGGCCTGCATTCGCTTGACCGAAGGTGCGACGGGGAGGCGGACACGGGGGCGGTCCAGACCTGACGTGGTCAACTCGTACTCCCAGGACAGCGAGCCGCCATAAGTCGCGCCGCAGCCCAAGTTGGTGCATTCGCCGTACATGGTTTTAAAGATGGGCGTCTGCTCTTCCGAATTGCGGATGCGCATCCTGCTGCCGCAGGCCGGACACAGACACTTGTAACCGCCGCCGTGATTGGTACTCATGAACTCTCCCCCTGCCGCCAGTGCGGCATTGGCCGAAGCCGAAAAAATGTGACGCCTCGTGCGTCTATTGCTGTTCCTGGTTGCCCGGATTTTTCCGGTGCAACGTGATAACTGCTCCCACCTCGGCATGCCGGGCGGCAATGTGCGCGCGGTGTGCGGCGATGATGTCGCCGAGCTCGGCCTCGTCTAGGCGGCCATCGGCCAACGCCTTGGCGATGATCAGGTCGACCCGGCCCTCGGCCACGTCGGTGACCAGAGAGCGCTGGTAGAGGTCCAGGTTGTCGAGCGGGGTGTCGTCTGGCATGGGGACGAAAACGCCGCCGTAGAGGCCGGACACGTAGTCGGGCAGGAAGCTGGTACCGCCTACCCGCTCCAGCTGGCGGACCTGCTCGTCGGTCAGCGGGCGGTGGCCGGTGTTCTCGTACAGCTTGTTATCGAATTGCTTTAGGTCCAGGCCCAGGTGGGCGGCAGCACACTCGCGGCCGCCAGGAAAGGCGGCTACTGCGGACATTACGGCCTTGCGGCGGCTGTCAAGAATTGGGCGGGTCATGTTCTCGTTTTCTCCGTAAGCCAGCCGCACTACTGTGCGACCGTGCCTTCCTTGATGCCGAGCAGTACGGCTGCGCGGTGGGCTTCTCCGCGCTTGCCCTTCTTCCGACCGTTGAGCAAGTCGCTGACCAAATTTCTGTTCAATTCATGCTGCCGGCAGAAGTCGGCGATGGACCTGCCCTCGCGGTCAAGCGTGGCGCGGGCTTGCTCGGGGGTTAATGGGCCGTGCATAGTGTTCATCCGTGTTTAATCGTGTTCGACGACAAGGATTCTTGGGCAGAAAACTGTTCAAGTCAACTGGTATTGATCAAAAAAATGCTCATCGCAGCTGGAGCAGGTGAACGCCTGCGAGAAGAACGGGAGAAAACTGGCCAAAATCAGACTGATTTTGGCAAGGCCGCAGGCGTCAGCCGGGGCACCCAGAAAGCCTATGAGCTGCAGACGAGCTCGCCCGACATTCGTTACCTCTGCGCCGTGCAGGAGATGGGTGTGGATGTGCACTATGTCCTTACGGGCTCCCGAGTTTCCGCCGACCCTGGCGCTCTTTCCGAACGTGAGGCCGCGATGCTGGGCTTCTTCCGTCAACTTCCCGATGGCGAGCAGGCCAACCTGGTGCGCACAGCATCAGCTTTGGCCGCGACCCTTGATCACTAGTGAGGCTCTGCGATGACCGTGCACCTGGATGAAGATCCTGCGTTTGGCGCGCGACTGCGGGAAGAGCGAGAGCGCCTCGGCATTGAAGTTCACGACCTCGGCCATCTCGGCGGCAAGTCCGTCAACATCCAGAAGCGATACGAGAAGGGTACCGCCACCATTCCTATTCGCTATCTGCAAGCTATCGCCCTGCGCACGGACATTTCCATCCAGTACGTGCTTACCGGCAAGCGCTGAGCCGCTGCCCTTTGATCCCCACCGCTCAAGGAGTGACGCAATGACTTTAACCGCCTGCAAAGACTGCTCGGCGCAGATTTCCACCGATGCCAAGGCCTGTCCGCAGTGCGGCGCGCACAACGCAGCTGCGTTCACGGGAAGGCGAATTGGCGGGCTGATCTATCTGGGGTTATTCGCCCTGGCATTCTGGTGGATATGGGGTGTGATGACCCCCACTTCGAAGGGCCAGGAGGTCACTGAGGCTGACTTCGGCGCGGCCTGGCCGCTCACGGTGCCGGCGGCTGAGCTGCTGTGCGAAGGCACGCCGCCGGCGGCGTTGGCGAAGGTGGATGGCAAGCTGTACGCCCTGAATGGCAGCGCCCGTACGGCGGCTGCAGAGAAAGGCTGGATCGACGGCGCAGCGCTGACCAAACCTAACCCAGAAGTCCCAGGAATCCCGATGGATGTGAGCCCTCTGGTACAACGCGCCCAGGCGCTGTGCCAGAGCTGAGAGGAATGACTAGCCCAGGAGCCCGGCCTTAGCGCCGGGTTTTTTAATGCTTTCTCGTAGACGAAAGTCCAATCCCTGCGAGCCGAGGTATACCTGCCGTTATGGTCAGAGCTCCCTGCCATTAACGGAGTATGCAGATGGGTTGCGAGGTTGCTGTTGCGGTTGCTGTGCCAGAGATCAACGGGGCTTGCGCGTCCGAGTCTGTGGAGCTGACACATGAGGAATGGACGATTATCCGGCTTTACCGTTGTCTTGGTGAACACGACCAGGTCTGGATGCGGCGGATGATCTCGGCGCTAGCTGCACGATCAGCGCCCGATTGATATGAGAAGGCCCCATCACGGGGCCTTTTGTTTTTCCTGCATCCGCTTCCACTCTCGATCGAGGGCGCGCTTGGCAGCTGCCTTGCTCTGGTAGAGGTGAGTGAGGCGCTGGGGCTTGGCCTGGTCGCCCTCGGTGAGCTTGTGCTGCTTGCCGGTCTTTTCATCCCGGTACCAAGTTACGAGACCTGTGTAGTTGCCATCGTCGTCGACCATATCGACCAGATCATCACCGTCTGGGAGTTGGGATTCCAGCTCCATGGAGGTGGTCAGACTGTCGGACGTAAAGCTGTGCCGCAGATTGCCGCCGAGCCAGATGATGGCGGCGATTTCGGCCTTGATGCCGGTGAGGCTGTAGGTCTGGTCCGGCGTTAGCTCGGGGCGGCCTCTGGCCAGGGTGTAGCTGAGCGTGGCGGTACCGCGTTGCAGGCGGTTCCATTCTGCTCGGGCCGCCTGCAGTGCGCTGGCCTGGTCGGTGAAGCTGTGGCGCAGCTCCTTGATGTTTTCGCCGCCGCCGGCGATGGCCTCTTTCTTCTCCGCGCTGTTGACCTCGTAGTAGTAGGCCTTGACACCGGTGTAGGAGTCGCGGTCGGCCTGCAGAAAACGGTGCTGGTCGCCGTCCGCCCTAGTGAGCGTGACATGGGGCAGGGATAGGCCGCTGGCGGTGGTCGCTTTGCCGGTGGGCAGGAACAGCAGGCGGTCGGCTTTTACTGTGGCGATTGCGTCATGTTCGCGGCCGAGGCGGCTGAGCAGATTGGCGTCCGATTCGTTGGCCTGGTCCAGGTGCAGCAGCTCGATGCCGGCGAGCACGGCGCTGACCACGGGTGTGAGGCCTTGAGCAGTGGCGATGGCGCCGATCACCGTGCCCAAAGTAGTGGCGTCGAAGCTGCGCTCTTTCTTGGTCTTGAGCCCGCCGCGCAGGTCCGCGCTGCGTGCGCGGATGCTGAGGGTATCCGGTGCACCGCTGTGCTCGGTTTCGTCCACGGTGAAGCTGCCCTTGTCGACCAGGCCGGTGTCATCCCAGCCCAACCAGAGGCGCACGGTGGCACCCCGGGGCGGGATGGCGAGCAGACCGTCGTGGTCGCTGAGGGTGATGTCGAGCTGATCGGCCTCCAGTCCGCGGTTGTCGGTGAGCTCGATGCTGACCAGGCGCGGCTGCTGCCCGCCGAGCAGCAGATCGGTGATGTCGTTACCGTTGACCACCACCTTGCAGATCGGGCGCGGATAGGCGGTGAGCTCGCGGTACTTTTTGGCGGCTTGGCCGAGCAGCTCGCCGCCCTGGCTCAGCATGCTCAAAGGAGGCCTCCCAGGGCGCCGCGCAGGATGCCACCGCCTGCGCCGGCGAGACTGCCGAGCATGTCGATGCGGCCGTCGTCGATGCGCTTGAGGTTAATGGTGAATTCGTAGCGGCGGGGCGTGCCGTCCTCGAAAAAGACCTGCTGCGTCTCGCTGATCGAGGTGATAACCCACGTTCCGTAGATGCGGCCGGTGCCGCCGATCAGGGGCCAGGCCTTGCCGGTGTCGGCCATCTTGCGCAGCACGTCAAGGCTGAGGGGCGAGCCGACTAGACCCGGCAGTAGGGTGCCAGGGAGTGTGATGGTGTCCTCGCCTCGGCCCAGAAACTGGCTGGCCGGATTGGTGCCGATGCGGCTGGTGGAGGCGTGGCGCCATTCGGTGGTGCGCTGGAGCTCCTGGTACGCGAGTGTGGGTAGTCCGAAAACAAACATGCCAAGGGTCATCATCATGGTGGGTTACTCCTGGTCGCCCAAGCGCGAGCGTATGCGGGCGGCCTTAGCGCGCTCGCGTTCATCCAGCAGCTGGTTGAGCATGCTGCGCAGCCCGTCAGTGTCAGTTCCCGGGGTAGCGCTGATGTTGATTTCGATGGTGTCGCCCTGGACAACGATACCGCTGCTCGCGTTGGCCGACAGAGGTGGGCGATTGTCCATGGCGATGGCACCGCCGGTATTCCCGAAACCAACGGCGCCGGCTTCGACCATCTGCTTGCCCATGTTGCTCACAGCGGCCAGCGGGCCTTGCTGGTTGTTCGTGAGTCCCTGCTCGAGCCCGGCCATGGTGTAGCCGCCCAACTCGGCGAACACGCGTGAGGGCGAGTGGATGCCGAGCTTCTCTTTGAACCAGGTGATGCTGCTGTCTGCGGCTCCTGTGATGGCATCCTTCACGGCGGTCAGGCCATTGGTGATGCCCTGCACCATGCCTTGCATGAGCATGGAGCCGAACTCGGTGAATTTGCCAGGCATCTCGACGCCGAAGTAGTTCATCACGCCGGCGAAGGCACGATAGAACAGGCCCAGCGGAGAGAAGTTGAGGATCAGCGCGGCGATGCCCGCGAAGCCGCCGTTGAAGCCTTCCTTCACTTCTGTCCACAACCCCAGGAAATAGGCCTTGATGGGGTCCCAGTACCTGTAAATCAGGAAGGCGGCGGTTGCGATGGCCATCACCGCGAGGCCGATGGGATTCATCATGAGCGCGCGGCCCAACAACAGAACGGTCTTGCCGGCCCATAGCAGGGCGTTGCCCAGGCCTTTCACGGCCGTGACGGCGCCGAGGCTCTTGATGCCGAAGAAGGTGAGCGCGTACCGGGCCATGGCGAAGGGGCCGAGGAAGCTGGCCATCATCAACGTTACGCCGCCGCCGACGGCCAACAGCATGGCCAGGCCTCCCGCGGTCTTGACGAGGGCGGCAGTGAGGCCGGGGTTTTCCTTGACCCAGTTCTTGACGCTGACGGCGAGCTCGCCGAAACCGTTGATGAGTTCCTTGAGCTCGGGCGCGATGGTGGCGCCGATCTCGCTCATGGCGTTGGTCCAGCTGCCTTCGGCTGCCTCCATGGTGTTGGTGAGGGTGCCGAGCTGCTCTTTGACGCGAGTCTGCAGGTCGGCTTGGTCGCGCATCTTGTCGGCGACTTCCTGGTAGCCGGCCAGCCCCTTGTTCATCAGGGTGTTGACCACCTGCAGGGTCTCGGAGTCGTCGCCAAACAGCTCCTTCATCACGCTTGTGCGCTGCACACTGGTGAGTTTCTTCAGCTTTTCCAATTGGGCGAAGAGCTGGTCCATGCCGCCGAATTCGCCCTTGCCGTTGGTGAAGTCGAGGTTGAAGCCAGCCTTCATATCGGCGAGGGCGGCGTTGGCCTTGGTGAAGCGCTTCTCGTCCACTCCGGACTGGAACACTTTGCGGATCGCGTTGCCTGCGGACTCTCCGGCCATGCCGGTCTGATCCATCATCACCAGCAGCGGTGCCAAGGTGTTGGCCGCGTCAAGGCCTTCTTTTTTGATGATGCTCATGACCGGGCTGAGCTTGGTGAAACCCTGGAGCATGTTGTTGTCATCGACGCCCAGGTAGAAGGCCCGCTGGATGGTGTCCATCAGACCCATCATGTCCTTCTCGCTGGTGCGAGTGGCGTCCTGCATCTTGGCCGCGAACTCGGCGGCCTCGGCCACAGGCTTCTGCAGCTGGACGCCCAGGTAGGCGGCTGCCTCGCCGGTACCGCCCAGGATCGACTGGGCGCTAATGCCCTGTCGTCGCAGCGTGGTCATCATGTCCTGGAAGTCGGCTGTGGTGCCTGGTAGGCGGTCGCCCAGGCCCGTGGCCAGGTCGCTGATCTTCTGGAAGTCGGCCGGGACCTGGCCGGCGCTATCCATCATGGCCACCTTGAGTTGGGTGGCGGCGTTCTCGGCCGGTGCGAATGCGTCCACGATGCCCTTGAGAGGCCTGGAAATAGCGTAGGCAGTTCCGAGCCCCGCGGCGCCGCCGGCGGCCATGCTGCCGGCAAGCTGCTGTGACTTGTCATACTGGGCGCGGGCGTTGGCTAGACGCTTAGATTGGGCCGCCAAGCGCTGCATGCGCTGGGTCTGCTCGCTGATCTGCTGATTGGTATTGGCGATGCGGTCGCGGAGTTCGCGTTCGCCTTGCACGAGATTGCGCGTGCTGATGCCAGCGGCGCTGAGCTTGTTGCGCAGCCCCTGCAGTTCGGCCTGCTGTTCCTGGTGCTGTTGCTTGAGATTGGTGGCGGCGCGGATGGCATCCTGCATGTCCGCTGTCATCTGCTTGGTAGGCGCGCCGGTAGCGGCCATCTGGCGGCCGAGTTCCTTCACTCGATCACGTGCACCCTGGAGGGAGGTTTCGGTGTTGGCGCTGATGGCCCGCAGGCGCTGCCAGCTGCTGACATCGTTCTGCGTTGCCTGCAGCTGCTTGAGCTGATCGCGTGACTCCTTAAGAGCACGGCCAAGACCGGCGCTTCCTTGCGTCACTGCGCGGATGGGGCGGGTGGCCCGGTCGATGGCCTGGAGGATTACCTCCATTCTCAGATTATTGGCCATCGTTCTTCTCCCAGCGGCTTCTGGCCCGCTCGCGCCATTCCATCAGTTCCGACAGGGACAGCGGGTCCAAGTCCGCCGGCCCCCAGTGAAAGACCATTGCCAGGTCGGCCATGGCGTCTTCTACGCGACGAGGGCAGCTTCCTTCGCCGACTTCTGCAGCAAAAAACTCGCGACAGCCAGCCCGCACTGGAACAGGTCCGCCGGGTCCATGCGGCCGACTTCGATATCGGTGAGGCTGGGCATGCTGATGCGCGGCAGTACCTTGCGCAGGGCGAGCACGTCCATCTGTGCCAGGTCGGACAGAGTCACGCCGCGCAGTTCTCCGCTCATGGGCTTGCGCAGGGTTACCTGCTCGATCTTCTGCTCGCCGCGGATGATCGGGGTGTCGAGGTCGATGACTTCCTCGTTGGGGTTCTTGGTCTGGGCCGGCGCAGTCGCTGCTGCGGTGGTGCTGTCGTCGTGCTTGGCTTCTGGGGTCTGCATTGGGTGGTGCTCCTTGGTTCAGGGGAAGGCCGGCATGGGGCCGGCGGGTGGCGGATCAGAGGCCGATGTTCTTGCGGTGCGCGGCGAGCAGGTCTTCGCCGTCGACGATGAACACGAAGTTCAGGAGGTCGATTTCGGTGATGACCTCGCCATCGACGGTGAGCTTGTAGTAGGTGCAGGTGGTGCTGATCTGATGCTCGGTGTCTTCCCCAGGGGTGGACTCGCCGAAGTCGATCTCTTCATGCCGACCGCGCACCGAGATTTCCACGGAGCTGATACTGCCGTCGTCGTCGCGCTGGACCGAGCCAGCGAAGCGCAGGGCGATGCCATCGGCACGCACAGCGCCGAACTGGCGCAGAGCAAGCAGGTCCCAGCCGCCCAGTGTCCAGGCTAGAACGATGCCGTCGTCGGCAAAGCCGAGGTCGGCCTTGACCGGACCGTCCATGCCGCCGCCGCGGTAGGCCTCCATCTTGCGGCCCAGCTTGGGCAGGGTGACGGTCTTGGCGATGCCGCCGTAGAGGTTACCGTCGTTGAACAGGTTGAAGTGCTTGAGCTTCTTGGCTAGGGCCATGGTTGGGCGCTCCTACGCCGCGGCCGGAGCCGCGCGGGTGAGTGGGATCAGGCCTTGACGCTCTCGGCGAAGGTCATGAGGTAGCGGTCGGTGATGCGCTGGCGGAACAGCAGGTTTTCCAGCGGCGGGACGGGGGTGTAGTCATAGTCCAGGAACAGCTTGCCGGCCTTGAGGGTGGTGGCGTCGTTGGCGGCAGGGTCGAACCAGCACTGCCCGTCGATGATGTAGCCGCCGGTTTTCAGCTCGCGGAACTTGGCGTTGACGCCATCGACGATGTCTTTGACCAGGCTGCCGTGCATGGGCTTGTCCACAGCCCAGAAGTGGGCCTCGGCCATGGTGTCGGCAAGCACCTGGGCGGTGCGAGTGTAGTTCTCGAAGGCGAACAACGGATCGGCACTGGTGGTGCGGTTGCCCCAGAAGCGGAAGCCTTCGCGGCGGATTAGGGTGGTCACCTCGGAGGCGTTGAGCAGGCCGGCGTCGGTGGCAGGATTCTGCAGGTCCCAGAAGATGTCCTTGGATAGGCCCGACACGCCGTTGACCGGCACGTTGGACAGGGTCTTGTGCCAGCCGACTTGCTCGTCGATCTTGGCGCGCAGGCCCAGGGCGCGAGCGACGGCAGAGGCCGGGGCGTTGGTGCTGGTGGCAGTGTCCCAGTTGACGAAGTCCGGCCAGATGAGCATGAGCTCGCGGGAGCCGAAGCCATCACGGTAGGCGATGGCCTCGGAGACGTTTTCGCAGTCCCAGGCGCTGGCATAGGAGAAGGCACGCATCTGCTCGGCGATGGCCGCCAGCTCGGTGGTGACGGCGAGGTTGTCCAGACCCGGCACGCCCAGGATGCGCGGTCGCACGCCGAGCTGCACTTCGGCGGCCAGCAGAGCTTTGAGGCCGGTGTACTGACCCTGGGCGGTGACGCCGCCGATGATTTTGGTGGTTTGGTTCGCTTCCTTTGCAGCATCGTCGGCGCCTTCGCCATCGGCCACGCGCACCACAACGGTAACGGGGCTGGCCTGGTCAGCGATGGCGTCCAGGCTGCGGGCAAGGGTGCCAAGCTCGCCGGCTTTGCCGGAAGCGGTGAGCACGTCGGTGAGCAGGACCGGGGTGTTGAGCGGAAAGGCAGCCGCGTCGGCGTCGCTGCCGGTGCAGACCATGCCCACCACGGCGGTGGCGATAGTGCGAATGGGGCGGATGCCCTCGTTGATTTCGAGGACGCGAACGCCGTGATGGTAGTCGGTAGCCATTAGGCAACTCCTGGTGGGCGTAATGCCGTTTCAGTGAGCCTTGAGGTTGACGCGCGCGCGCAAGCAGGGCGAGTGGCGGGCGGTGTAGCGAGGCGCGGTACAGGGCCGACATAAAAAAGCCCCGCCGAAGCGGGGCAAATCCCTCCCAAGGAATCGGTCAGGCCTGGGTGTTGTTGCCGATGCCGGCGACAGCGGCCTCGATGGTGGCGATAGTCTCGGCGGCCACGTCTTCGGCTTGCTCGATTTGCTCGGCCGCCATGAGCGAGCGAATCATTTCCTTGGCCTGCAGGCGAGCGGTGCGCAACTGCTCCAGGGCGGATGTGTAAGCCGCCGCCTCGGCGAGAATGCTGTCGGCCGCTTGTTGGGCGTTGCGGGTTGCGGTGACCCATGCGGCAACCATGGGCGGTACTGCGCCCTGGTATCCGGCTGCGGCGAAAGCCTCGGCCGCCAGCCGGGCGCGGTCGTATTCCACTGCACGTAAGGGGTCGCCGGCGACGGCGGAGCGGGCGGCGTCGGCGGCGGTGTCGACTTGATGGCAGAGGTTTGCCTGCAGCGCTTTCCTGTTGATTGCTTGCAAGTCTGCATCGAAAGCCCAGGCAATGCCGTTCCAGCTGTGGTCGGGCGATGGACGTGGCTCGAGGGTTAGACCTGCTGGCAGTTCGCCAAGGTCAGCATGCTGCAGTGGCTCTCCGGTATTGGTGCTGTAGACCTGGCCGCGATGGTCAGCCAACTGCTGGGGTTGACCACCGACCAGCGCCCATACTTTGCCAGTAGTTGTTTCGGGAAGCTTGTCAGACAGTTGAATGGCGTTGCTTGGCACCTGGACGCCTATGCCAGGGATAACAGGAAGCTCGACCGGGCCAATGAGAACGCCCATGTTGTCAGCGATGTAGATGTGCATGATGGGTTCCTCAGATCAGTTTGATTCGGCCTGGATAGGCGATGTTTCGGACCCTGATGTACGACCCAGAGTCTGTGTACGCAGTAGTCGATAGTGTGGTCTGTGCTTGATATTCCGTAATTTGCCGACTCACCGTTCCGTCACCGTTTTGAATCGCCGTCGCCAGTCGACCTGGGGAGTTCAATTGACCGATTGTGCCGTACAAAAATGATGCGGCTTGCCAAGAGCCAGCCACCCGTCCCGCATCAATACCTCGGTCCTCATCGAGTACCCGCATGAACTCGGCACGCCCTTCGGGGCTGCGGAAGGTCAACGCACCGTCGCCTGAGGTCCATTTACCCTCATTGCCGGCGCGCAACGCCTCAGTGGTGAGCATCCCCGAGGCCTGCGCGTGATCCCAAAGCCATGGCCATTCCGCTCGATTGAAAATGCTCCCGGCAAATACGCCCCAACCACCAGGAGACACCTTGGTGGTGCTCTCAAACACTTGGCGGCCGAGGGCATCGCCGTCATGCCGACCGACTGGCCACCAGCCGCCTGCACCATCGCTACGCAGGTGCCACCAGTCACCGGCCCCCATGAGGTACAGGAAGGCATAACCGGCCACGTTGAGGTGGGTGTGGAACTTGATTTTATCCGCGCCGGTGGCTTGAACCTTGGCGCGGTTGCCGGTGTTGTCCAGGCGGCGGATGAGTAGATCCCGCACGCCGAAGGCGGCGTCGGATGCCGGAAGCGTAAGGGTTCGGTCGCCGACTGTGGCGTCGAGGACGATCACCCCCTCATGGGCTGCCGTGAGCTGGGTGTTGGCGCTCAGGCTGAAGAGGCCACCGCGCAGGCGGTACTGCTTGTGCGGGTCGGCGGCGGCCATATGCACGGTGATGAGGCTTTCGGCATAGGCCCGCGTGGCCAAAACCACGCTGGGGTCGATCTTGAGTTGCACGGCGGCAGCGCTGCTGACGACCAGCACCATGCGCAGCACCTGGGTGCGGCCGGATCCTTCCGCCAGTTGCGGCTTGTAGCTGGGCGGGCAGTTGGCCACGGCGATGAGGTCGCCTTCTGCATCGTACAGGCCCATTTCACGCAGCCAGTAGCCGCCCTCGGTTTCCGGGATGACCAGTTCGGCGATGACCTGGCTGGCGTTGAGCGGGTCGACCTTGAGTTCGTTGAGGTCGGCGCGGTAGGTCTCGTTTATTAGTTGAGTCTGCGTACGGATCGGGCTGGGCAGATTGCCGTCGCCATCGCCCACGGCCATGCGGCTGATTTGCAGCTGGGTGCCGAGGGCGGCGGCGTTGGCGAGCTTGGCCTCGCCCACGGCGGTGAGGATGGCGTAGTAGGTCTGGCTCATGGGTAGACGCTCATGGTGTCGATGGTATGGGCGGCGCCGCCGAGCAGCAGCGTCGGGCTGCTGACCTCGATGGGGCCGGGTGCGTAGGGGTAAACGGTGAGTATTTCGCCATCCACCTGGGCGGCGCCGAGGTAGGTGCCGCCGCGTACCTCCAGACCGATGGCCAAACCGACCAGGTGGCGACTGAGGGGCTTAGCGTCATCTATCAGCCAGGAAAGCTCCTGGTACATGGGTTCGGTGATGCCGGAGTCGAGCACGCCGATCAGCAGGCGGAAGGTGCCGGGCACGCCCATGGGAAGCTCTTCCCACCACTGGCGCACCTCGATCAGGTAGCCCAGCGGTTCGACCACGCGGCGTAGTGCGCCGATGGTTCCCTTGCGGGAATGGATGAAGTAGGCGGCCTTGATAGCGTTGCGCTTCGCGCTCTCCGGCCAGGCCTGGGACCAGCGGTCGACCGAGAAGGCCCAAGCGAGGTAGGGCAGCAGCGCCACGGGGCAGGCGTCCGGGTTCCAGAGGTCGCGCAGCGGCACCGGCACGCGCTCAATCTGAGCAAGAGCCTGGGCGGCGTGCCGCTCAAGCTCGGTGGCGTTACCAGGCAGCAGACGCGCGACCATTACTCGGCCACCGTGACGCTGTAGGCGGTGCAGTAAGGCGCCTGGGTGAGGCTGGCGACGACGTCAGACCAGCCGGACAGCTCGACGCGCTTGACACCCTCGATGTGCAGGGCGGCATCTAGGGCGGAGCGGTTGACCTCCTGGCCAAGGCGGCGGCGAGCGTTGACCAGGGCAGCAAGGCGAGCCTCGGCGGCGGCGCGGACCGGCTCGGACTCGGGGCCGGAGCTGTTGAGGTAGAGCACGGCCTCCACGGTGTAGGGCAGCACCTCGGCGCTCTGCACGGTGAGGCGGTCGGCCACTGGGCGGCGATCCTCGTCGCTGAGGTAGGCGGCGACCACGGCGAGCACGTCAGCCGCCGCGGTGCCATCGCCCAGGGCGCTCTGCACGGCGACGACGACCTCGGCCGGCGCCGGGCTGATTGCCGAGGCATCGGCGACGCGGCCGTCCGCGCTGCGGGCGTGGAAGATGTAAGCGTTGCGCGGGCCGGCGGTGCTGAGGCCCTCCATGGCCATCTGGATGCGTTCGCGGAGGCTGTCGTCTTCTTCCATGACCGCCGCCACTGGCGGTACCGCGTTCGGGTTGGCCGGGACGATGACCAGCTTGGAGACGTTGAAGCGGGCGCCGATTTGCTCCAGGTCCGCGCCCTTGGCGAAGGGCAGCAGCACGGCGAGGGCGGCCTCGTTGACGCGCTGGCGAAGCAGAGTTTCGCGGTAGGCGCTCTCCTGGAGCAGCTTGGTGAGCGGCTCGGACTCCAGGGCGAGGGTGGCGGCCACTTCGGCTTGCTGCTCGGCCGGCCAAAGGGTAACAGCATAGGCCTTGCGCTCGGCGAGGATCGCCTCGTAGTCGATCTGCTCGACCACGACAGGCGCTGGCAGTCGGCTGAGGTCGATAGGGGTAAAGGTGGTGGTCATGTGGAGGCCCCCAGGCTCAGCGGCACGCGCAGGCTGAGCGCTTCATTGGTGTCGGTGACGGTGCCCTCAATGTCCAACACGGCGCCACCCGGGACGTCGGTAGGGGTGAGTTGCACGCGGCTGAGTCGGATGCGTGGTTCCCAACGCATGAGGGCCATGGCAATGGCGGCATAGGCCTGCAGGCGAGTAGCGCTGTTGAGCGGCCAGTCCATGAGGTCGGCCATCGGGCTGCCGTACTCCCGGCGCATGACGCGGCTGCCGAGGGGCGTGGTGATGATGTCAGCGATGGACTGGGCCAGGTGCTGGCGGTCGCTGATGGTGCGCCCTGTCTTGGCGCTCATGCCGATCATGGGGTTGGCCCGTCCGAAACGGCGCTGCCTCTGGTGACGCCATTGGTGCGGTGGTTGCGCAGGCTGATGTCGGCTGCGATGACGTCCTCGCTGACGTTCACGGTGCCGGTGACGTGTTGGTTGCCGGTCTGCGTGTAGTCACCGGTGTGGGTGATAGGGCCGTCGATATTGATGCCGCCGGTGCTGACAATGTTAGTTACGCCGCCTTCGGGCAGAGTGGCCTGGAGTACATGCGCAACGAAGTCGTACTCGACAACAGCGCCGTCTGGGTAGGTGCGGCGGTGCAGACCCTCGCGGTCACCATTCGCTGGGTTGGCATCACTGAACAGGCCGACCAAGGCGACGCCCTGGGCGAGGACGCCGGATGGGCTGAGTAGGACGACTTGCTCGCCTACGGTGGGCGGGTCCCATTCCTTTGAGGTGCCTGCGCGCAGGGCCAGCCAGGGTAACCAGATGGTGGTGATGTTGCCGGTGTTCACGCGCACGCGGGGCGGCTGGACTTGCACCGCGGCAACGGTGCCGAGGCGGACGAGGTTTTCGATGAGGCGGGCAAGTTCGGCGAGTTGGTTCATGCCGCTGATGCTGCAACTCGCGCGCGCGGGGTGCACTTGGTGCGGGCTGTAGCGGGGCGCGCTACAGCGCAAGGTCAGGCGGTAAGGTGGGTTAGGAGGCGGTCGCGGATCATTTCGAGGTCGTCTTCGGTGAAACCGAGCAGCTCGCGGCGGTCGTACTGCACGTCGTCCTGGCCGCGCCCCGGGCGGTCGCGAAGGCCGTATTGATGGACCCGGGCGATGCGGGAGACGCGGCCGGCGAAAGCGATGGCGATGGAGTTGGGGGTGCTCTGCAGGCGTAGGTACTTCGCCTGGCGCAAACGGGCGAACATCTGGCGCTTGATGCGGCCGGCCTTTTTGCGCAGCTGGCGGGGCTTACGAGCCGCGTAGGCTGTGCCGTCCGGATTGCGTTGGGATGCGATGCGCTTTTGCTGGTTGCGACGCAGGTCTCGACCGATGGTGTTGCCGAGCTTTTGCCGCTCGCCCGGGGAGAGCTTGGCGAGCAGCAGGCCGGCCCACTCTTCCAGGGCGTGGAGGTTATCGGTCACAGCTCGAAGTCCGGCTCGTCAGGGTGGCTGATGTCGAGGCTTCCATCATCCAGTCGTTTGACGATGACGCGCTCTGTGAGTGGCAGCTTGAGCGACATATCAACCTTGCCGCCGTCCAGGATGTCGGCCTCGAAGGCGATGGCATCCTTGCCGCGCTCCAGGTTGGTGAGCAGATCCGGCTGCTGGAGTCGCAGCCACTCCAGCACCGGAATGAATACGCTGTCCGGGTGACCGGCGAAGTCGGTGAGCAGCACCTGCAGGGTGTAGGTGTACTCGAAGGAAAGGCCCTTGGCTGCCGTGCAGCGGACGCTGCCGGCGTCGATAAAGATGAGCAGCCGGTCGGGGTTCTTCTTGAGCCCTGCGACGGCGGTGAGCAGATGCTCGCGAAGGCTGTTGGGTTTGTTCATCGGTTTGCTGCCTTCTGCTGGCACTCGAATATCAGGTCGACCTTGGCGGCGCAGGCTGCCCAGTCGACCTCGGTGATGTCCTGGTCGTCGAGCAGTTCGCCGTTGATGGCCGGGTCAGTCGCGCTCAGGGTGCAGCGCGTTACGGCCGGACAGCCAGTCACGATATGCAGCTGCTCCGGTGATGGCGGGACGCTGCCGCAGCCTGCGAGCAGCAGCAGGCAGTTGAACATCAGCCCACTCGCGTAGTTCGGCGTTTTCACGTTTCAACTCCTTGATGTGTTGCTTGCGGACGTCCAGCTCGCGGCGCAGGTCCTGGCCAAGCTGTTGCAGCGCGGTCTGGGCTTGACGTTCGTCTGCCAGGTTGATGCGCAGGGTTGCGATGGTGATGGCGTCGCGTTCGACGCGAGCGTTGACGGTGGCCAGCTTCTCCTGTGCCAGGGCGGTGCGCCCCTGTTCGGCCTCGCTGCGCAAGTAGGTTCCCCAAACCAGTAGGGCTAGGGCACCGAGCAGGGCGCCGCCGTAAAGGGCCTGGCGCAGAGTGGTCATGCCGCGTCCGTGCTGCAGCTGCAGCTGGCGTGCTGCTCGTAGGCGCGTTCAAGCTTCACGTCATAGAGGTTTCGGGCGTAAGCCGGGCCGTTATAGGCCTTGGCGAAGGCTGCCCATTTCTTACCTTTGAGGGCCTTGAGCAGGGCTGGGTCGGCCTCGATGAAGCGGACGAACGCCTCGAACTGCTGGTTTTCATCCTGGCTCATGAGACGGACGAACTCGTCTACGCTGGCGTAGCCCAGTCGCTCGGCGTGGTAGCCCATGATCTGAAAGGCGCCCCAGCTGGCCGACTCATTGGCGCAGAGCGCGTCGATCATGCGGGCCTGTGCAAGGCGTTGGTGTTCCGCTGCGCCGCCAATGTAGCCGCCGGCCTTGGTGTTGACCAGGGCGGGGAACTGGACGGCGAGCTCGTCGGCGTGGCGGCTCAGGGTGGCCGGATCATCACCTTCGGCGCGCGGGAGAGCCAAGCGTTGATGCATGACGTGGCGCTCGAAGAGAATCTTCGGTTTGCCGGTGGGCAGGAAGCCGGAGCCTTCGCTCTCCACCTCGTTGACCGCGTAGATGACGGCAAGCTCGACGCTCAGCCGAGCAGCGGCGGCCACGAGGGTGGCATTGCGCAATAGCTTGCTGCAGTCGGTGCCGGCCAGGGCGGCGAGTGTCTTCTCGCCGGCCTTACCATCGACCACCAGGCCAATCTTGGCTTGATACGCACGGACGGCCTTTTCGGTTTCGTCGCCGTAGTCGCCATCGGTGGTCAGCTTGGCGCCGAGCGCGTGGAGTTGTTTCTGCAGGCGGCGGACGGCGATGCCTTTGTCGCCGTGCTTGAGGGCTTCGGTCATAGCTGGTCTGCCTTGCGGGTAGCGATGCGTTTGAGGCTGGAGCGGACGTAGTCGGCGCCGAGCAGGCCGACCACACCGCCGAAGAAGGGCGCGAACTGCTCAGGGATGCCGAACAGGGCCAGACCATTGGTCACTGCCAGGGTGATGAGGCCGCAGATGAAGCCTTCGCCCACGGCTCGGCGTAGGCTGCCGCCGGAGTAGATGAAGCGAGCTGAGGCGAGCAGGGCCGAGAGCACGGCGGCATATATAAGCGGGTGGTGCTGCTCCATCCAGGCGAGCAGCATGGCCCAGGTTTCGGGGCGGTCAGGCATCTGTGACATTCCTTGAGTCCTGTGGAAGAGAGTGGGCGAGTTGCACGAACGGAAGGCGGTTGATGCGCTGGACCACTTCGCTCAGCAGCACGGGGCTGAATCGTGGGGCCGCTCGCTGCAGGCCAAGAGCGGCCGCGCAGAACTCGCTGCAGAACATGCGCCGTTTGCTGTCGATGGCCAGCGGCAGAAACTGGGCGAGCAGGATGCCGAGCCAGTCGTAGCCCTTCCCTTGGTGCCGGTCGAATACGGACTCGATGAGCTTGGCATCTGCCCAGGGCAGGGGGATCAGTTCCCAGTGCGCTAAGTCGAGCTCGATGCTCTTGGCGCGCACTCCGCCATCCATAGCGCTGGCAGACAGCCAGCGGCCATCGGGCATGACCAGTTCGCAATGGCTGTAGCGCGAGCGCGTCCAGAGGCGGATGAGCCGGTTGAATAGCTTGCCTTCGCCTTTGTAGACGGCGAGGTAGATCAGTCCCATAGGTTCACCACTTGGCGCTGTTCGAGTTGGGGGGCGGCGTCCGGCAGGATGACGGCGGTGCCGTGGGGGATGATCGGGCCGAGGTCGGCGAGGCCTGGGTTGGCGTCAAGGACGGCTTCGGTGACGCCTGCGGTGCGGCCGTAGTATTGCCAGCAGAGGCTGTCGACGGTGTCGCCCTGGGCGGCAATGACGGTGGCCACTACAGCAGCTCCACGGTGGCGTGGCTGATGCCGAGGATGGTGCGCAAAGCCTTGCGGGCATCGCGGCGCAACTGGTCGGGGCTGCTCTCTTCCTCGGTGACCTTTTGCTCGCCGCTATTGGTGGCGTCGAAGCTGTTGTAGCGCTCGATCAGCTCGGCCAGAGCGCCGCAGTAGATGACGCGGCGGTAGAGGTGCAGCCATTGGCTTTCGCCCTTTATCTTCTCGGCCGGCACGTCGGCCAGCGTGGCGTGGCCTTCGGCCTGGCGCGCGGCACGATAGTTGGCGAGCTCGCGGTTGGCTTCGATCATGACGTTGACGGTGGCCACTTCGAGACGGTCGTCGGTGACGCTGGAGTCGATACGCATGGCGGCGCGCAGTTTCTGGCCGTCGATCTCCGGCCAGAAGTCCGCGTTGCTGATCGGGTAGGCGGCGCTGGTGTCGCCGCCCGCGATAAATCCGCTCATGCAGCCGCTCCCAGCCGATCAACTCGGCCAATTTCGCGCAGCAGCTCACTACGGCTGAACAGGTGGGCATGCTCGCCTGCAATCCTGGTCAGCAAGGAATGAGCGTTTCGATTTACCAGGGCAAACTCGCGCGGAGTGGCCGGTAGGATGCCGTCCTTTCCGATGGGGCCGGTACAGACCGTGCGGTCGTAGGTTTCTGCCTCGCTCACATAGCGTTCAGCGGCCTGACGTAGTTCCGCCTCTGCAGGTGTCTGTCGGAAGGTACCCAGGTACTGATCTGCAAATCCGCTCATGGTCGGGCCTTGAATTAGTGGGCGGTGGTCGGGGCTTCTCAGCTCGGGAAGGAGTAACCCTGCTGATCCGCCCCGAGCCGCCCGGGTGCGGGGGACCGCTCGGTTAGCTGGCGGGGCCAGCGTGTTTCTTGAGGAGGCGCTCGGCGCGCTCCAGGTCTTTCTTGCCGCCGCAGCTGTTGTGCTGCTGGATGGCAGTTTTCAGCAGGTCAATGCCGGCCTGAATCTGGCCAGGTTGGCCTGGGTTGTTCTCGTCCAGGCCGACCAAGGTGGAACGGCCCAGTGCGAGGGTGAGCTTGGCGCGAGCTTCGTCCGGCATGTCCTGTTCCGCGGTGAGCACAGCGGTGCGGGTGAGGATGTCGTGCGGGAATACGCTGCCCGCCTTCTGGTCCGTCAATGCGGCTTCGGCCACTTCCTCGGCCACCAGACAGCCGGTGGTGCGGTTGAAGCGGTTCGGCGTCTGCAGGTTGTGGCGGATGACGTACTCGGCGATGTCCAGGCCGCCGGCGTAGTCGCCCGCGTCGAAGCGCCAAACCATAACGGTGACCAGCACGTCGTCTTGAGCGCCTTGGCCGGCGGCGAGGATGCCGTCAATGTAGGGCACGTATTCTGGGAGCAGCTCGGCCTTGACCTTCGCCTTGTTCTGTTGCGACTGGACCTGCTTGAGACGCAGTTGATCCTGCTGGAGCTTGGCGAGCATGAGCTCGTAGCTGGTGAGGCCATCCATGAGAGCGGCGGGCGCGGTGCGCGCCGCCTCCTGGGCGGCACGCTTGCGCAGCTGAGTGCTTTGGGCAAGGGTCAGGGCCATGACTTATGCCTCAGTCGGGGCTGGGTAGGTCATCGCTTCGATGTTCTCCACCAGGGCGACAGCATCGAAGTCCTCGATCACGTAGGCGTCATTGCTGGACTGGTAGTCAGCAATACGATCGAATTCCGGCTCGTCTTTCAGGTGGCGCCGGCGGGCGTCCTCCTGCCAGTAGATGGAGAGGTTCTTGAGGAAGGTGACCAGTACGGTGCCCTCCGGGAAGAACGGGGCATCGACCACCGGCAGGCCGCCGAGACGGGCGCGGCTGACGATCTCCTGAGCGGCGTTCTCTTCCTGGTTGGAGGCTGCACCTTTTTCCACGGCCTTGAGCAATTTCTCGTGCATCAGGTCGCGGCTGACCAGTACCACCAGATCGGGACGGCTGCGGTGCCACGGGGCGAGCATTTGGATGGCATCGAACACCAGGCCGTCGAGGGTCTGGTAGTCGCCGCTGATTTCGGTATCAACGCCCGCCACCTTGATCAACTTGGTGGCGCCTACGGTGACTTTTCCGGCGACGGCGCCATCGTCAATGACGTGGTCTGCAGCGCCTTCACGGATCTTCTGCAGCCAGCCTTTGTTGACGTCCTGCAGCAAGGGGTTGTTGACGCGGTCGGTAGCCACCGCGACGCTGGTTCCGTTGAAGCCGATCATGATGCGGTCGAGGGACTGACGCTCGATGATGGCATTGGTCAGGAGTACCTGGAAATTGGGGAACTTGGCCCAGGCGTCGAGCAGCGCGTAGGGGAACGCAGTGTCGAAGTTGGTTTGCTTGCAGGCGTACTCGTCCTTGGTCAGCTTGGAGACGTCGGCCGGGTTGCGACGGTTGCCCGCTGCGGTGTTGGTGCGGCCGGCGATGGGGCCATTGACCCCGCCGAGCAGAGCCTCGCCCGTCTGATCGTTGACACCGATCAGGTTGATGGCCTTGAGGAAGGCGCTGGATTCCTGCATGGCAGCTTCCAGCGTCTGCTGAACGCTCGGGGCGACGTTGAATTTCTCGGTTGCACTGGCAACGCCGTTGAGCAGAGCGATCTGCGCGGCCAGGGCGGTGAAGGCGAGGCGGGTTACGTTACGCATTGGGTGTTCTCCGGTTGCGGGCTGGGTGGTGTCAGAACTTGGTCAGCACTTTGCCGTCGCCGCCCGTAGCTGGTGGGCGGTGCTGCTGGCTGTGGTCTTCGGTGTCACCCAGGCGCTTGAGCAGGTCAGCGAATTCGCCGGCCATTTTTTCGTGGGCGGTTTGCAGCGTGTTGAGTTTGGTTTGCTCGGTAGTGAAGGCTGTGCCCTGGTCCTTGGCGTGGTTGGCGAGCGCCTCAACGGCTTCCGTCAGTTCGGAGAATTGGGCGTCATCCTTGACCGTTTTGTCCTTGCTCTTGCCGAGGGCTTCCATGACCCGATTGAACAGGCCCAAGGCCTTGTTTTCGGGTTCTGCAACTTCCTCGAATTTGATTTCAGCCTCCAGGGCCTCGGTGAACATTGAGGTCGCGGAGTAGTGGCGATCCTTGAATGGGCTGGCGTCCGGCTTCTGCGCGGAGAAAGCCAGCACGTCGGTACCCAGGCTTGCCGGCGAATCGGTTACGGCCAGGCCGACGATGTACGCCTCGCCGCTGTCGGCAAAGCTCTCGTCGATTTCGATGGAGGTGTAAATCTTCTGCTTGGCCTTGTTCATGGCCACCAGGTCGGGGGTCGGTTCGATCTGGGCGAACAGGGCGAGTTTCTTCTGTCCGGCAATCTCAACCTCTTCGGTCTTGACAGCGGTGATGTCGCCGTAGGCCTTGAAAGGGCTGTCCGGCAGCAGGCTGCGGAAGTGTTCCAGCCACACGCGGGCACCATAGGTGTTCGGGCTGAAGTTTTTGGCGGCCTGCTCCAGCCAAGTGCGCTCGATCTTGCGCTTATCGGTGGTGGAGCCTTCAACGGCGACACGGAACCAGTTGGAGCGGAATTTCTGGGCTGGGGCATTGCTTGCGGCCATGTGGGCTGTCCTCGATGCGTTGGCGGCGGTTGCCGTTGCGTTGAGGGCATGGTCGACAGTGGGCGAACGCGCGGCAACGCTCTGACCTTGTAACGAGTCCCGGTACAGGGCGCGGAGTTAGGGGCTCGCGCGCGTGAGCGGCAGCATCGGCGTCATGAACTCTATCGCCCAGCCGACCACCGATCCGCGCCGCCACGCCAAGTTCCTGTATTGGACGGGCTGGCGCATCACCGATATCGCCGACTACCTCGGCGAGAAAGAGAAGACCCTGCACAGCTGGAAAACCCGGGACGAGTGGGACCGGGCGGACAACGTGGAGCGGATCGGCGGTGCGCTGGAGGCGCGCCTGGTGCAGTTGATCCTCAAGGACGGCAAGTCCGGCGGGGACTTCAAGGAAATCGATCTGTTGCACCGCCAGTTGGAGCGGCAAGCCAGAATCCAGCGCTACCAGGACGGCGGGACCGATACCGATCTCAACCCGAACATCGCCAAGCGCAACGAGGGGCCGAAAAAGGCGCCCAAGCGCAACGAGCTGGACGAGGGGCAGATCGAGACGCTGGTCGAGGCGTTCCGCGACAGCTGTTTCGACTATCAGCTCGACTGGCACCGCTCGGGGAACATGCGCACCCGCATGATCCTGAAGAGCCGGCAGATTGGCGCGACGTTCTACTTCGCCCGCGAGGCGCTGATCGACGCCATCACCACAGGACGCAACCAGATATTCCTGTCGGCCAGCAAGGCGCAGGCGCACCAGTTCAAGACCTACATGCAGTCCTTTCTCAACGAAGTGCTGGGGGTAAAACTCACTGGCGACCCCATCGTTCTGTGGAACAACGCCGAGCTGCACTTCCTGGGCACCAACTACCGTACGGCGCAGGGGCGTAGCGGAAACTTCTATTTCGACGAGTTTTTCTGGGTCCACAACTTCGCCGAAATAAACAAGGTGGCGTCGGGCATGGCGCTGCACAAGAAGTGGCGCAAGACCTACTTCTCGACGCCGAGCAGCATGGCGCATCCAGCGTACAGCTACTGGACGGGCGAGCGCTTCAACAAGGGCAAGCCGACGGCCAACCATATCCAGCTCGACGTGAGTCACGAGGCGCTGCAGCAGGGGCGGTACTGCGAGGACCGCATCTGGCGCCAGATTGTCACCATCCTCGACGCGGAGTCACGCGGCTGCGATCTGTTTGACCTGGACGAGCTGCGTGAGGAATACGACGCTGCAGCCTTCCAAAACTTGCTGATGTGCCAGTTTGTCGATGACGGGCAGAGCATTTTCCCGCTGTCGATGCTGCAGCCGTGCATGGTGGAAAGCTGGGATTGGCCGGACTACAGCCCTTTTGCGATGCGGCCGTTCGGAGAGCGCCCCGTCTGGGTTGGATACGATCCCGCCGAGAGCGGTGACTCCGCCGGCCTGGTGGTCGTGGCGCCGCCGCTGGTGGCGGGTGGCAAGTTCCGTGTACTGGAGCGCCACCAGTTCCGAGGTATGGATTTCGCCGCGCAGGCCGAGACGATTCGGCACGTCACTCGCCGCTATAACGTGGCCTATATCGGGATCGACACCACGGGCATCGGTAGTGCCGTGGCTCAGTTGGTGCGTCAGTTCTTCCCGGCGCTGAAGACGTTTTCCTACAACCCCGAGGTCAAGACCCGCCTGGTGATGAAGGCGTGGGACGTAATCAGCAAAGGTCGCCTTGAGTTCGATGCCGGCTGGATCGATATCGCGCAATCGCTCATGGCCATCCGCAAGACCATCACCCCAGGTGGACGCCAGTTCACCTATGTCGCTGGCCGCAACGACAGCACCGGCCACGCCGATCTGGCGTGGGCGCTCTTTCACGCATTGCAAAACGAGCCGCTGGAGGGCCGCACAGCGGCCAACACCGGCATCATGGAGATTTACTGATGAGCACGAGTCGCAACCTCAGCCAGCATGACCTTGCGGCAACCACCCAGGATCGAGAGGCGGAGGTGCAGGTCAAGGATCAGGGTGGCCAGTCGATGGCCTTCACCTTCGGCGATCCGGTACCGGTGCTCGATGGCCGGGAGATTCTCGACTATCTGGAGTGCTGGGCGAACGGCCGGTGGTATGAGCCACCTGTATCCTTGGACGGCTTGGCCCGCTCGACCAAGGCAAGTGTTTACCTGCAGTCTGGGCTCAACTTCAAGCGCAACGCACTGGCGCGCACGTTTAAACCTCATCGGCTGCTGACCCGGGCGGCATTCGAGCAGATCGTCATGGACTGGGGATGGTCCGGCAACCTGTACCTGGAGAAGCGCGACAACATGTTGCGTCAGGCGCTCGGCCTGCAGCCGTGCCTGGCGAAGTACATGCGGCGCGGTACCGACCTGGTGACTTACTACCAGGTGCGCGGATGGAAGGACGAGCACGAGTTCAAGACTGGGAGCGTCTGCCACCTGCGTGAGGCGGATATCAACCAGGAGGTCTACGGCCTGCCGGAGTGGTTGGCGTCCCTACAGAGCGCGCTGCTTAACGAGTCGGCCACGCTATTCCGCCGCAAGTATTACCAGAACGGCTCGCATGCGGGGTTCATCCTGTACATGACCGATGCGGCACAGAACGAGGATTTCGTCACTAACCTGCGCGACGCGATGAAGAGCAGCAAAGGGCCCGGCAACTTCCGCAACCTGTTCATGTACGCACCGGGCGGAAAGAAGGATGGTATGCAACTGATCCCGATCAGCGAGGTGGCGGCCAAGGATGACTTCGCCTCGATCAAGAACATCAGCCGCGATGACCTGCTGGCGGCGCTGCGCATCCCGCCCCAGCTCATGGGTATCGTGCCGCAGAACGCGGGCGGGTTCGGGTCGATCCGCGACGCCGCCCAGGTGTGGGCGCTCAACGAGCTGGAGCCGGTTCAGGCTCGACTGGCGCAGATCAATGATTGGCTTGGAGAAGAGGTGGTGCGGTTCAACCCGTATGAGCTGCCTGCCGCCGTCAACTGACTGTCGAGCTCACACGAAAAAGCCGCCCTTGAGGCGGCTTTTTTTTGGGCTCCACGCGCGGAAGTTTGCGGCTTCTTCAGCGTGAAAAACCCCAGCTAACACTACCACTTCCAGTCACTTCAAGCCAGCGTTGCGGGGGCTGCGCGCCAGTATTTCCGGGGCTTCCAGCGAGGCAGGCGACGAGCGGCCAGCAGGTGGCGCGATGCTGCGGGCGTGTGGCTGGTCGAGGGTGCCGGCCTGTGGCTTGGGTGCCCGGCCTGGGGCTGCTGTCGACCTCGGTTTTCACCTGGCGCGCGCGCTCGTCCCCCCGCCACGCCTCCGGGCTAAACGTGTCATTTTTTCTGCACCCCCGCAGGCCGCCCAACGCGACCCAGGCGGCGGGCTGGCGGCAGGTATGGGGTGACGCAGAAACCTGCGATTCCCTGCACTGTCGGGGGTTTTGGGGGCTGTGGGATGCGCTCAGATTCCAGGGGCTGGCCGGAATTGATTTTTGAAAAGAGTAACTTCAGCAATCTGGGGGGGGACCGACCCTGCAGGCCACGTCCTATAAGGGTTTTGAGATTACAAAGAGAAGTAACATTGTAGTAATCAAAAAAGTAATTTTTTATAAGGTGCTGATTTATAAGGCTTTTTTATAGCCTGAATATCACCTATAAAAAGAGTAATCAGATTACCTTTTAGTTACTTAAAAGTTACCTTTTCCAGGCACCGGAAAGTCGTTGTAGTTCAAGGTCTTACGCTGATTTATAGACAGAGGTTACGGAAATTACTCTTTTTGAAAATCCGAAAAAATTTGAGGGTCCTACAGATACATGAGGCGCGTATGCGTGATGACGGGATTGGAGCGACTCACACGCGCGCAGGGCGACACAAGTCCTTGTCGGAACGCTGGATTTTGAGGGTGGTGGTACGAAAGTGGTACGGGGCTTTCAGGGCAGCGCTGTAATGCCCAATTTACTTGGCCTGTACGATTAGCAGTTCCAATCCATCAT
>Ga0247819_10000267_pt1 | contig 32452 bp, 32 predicted proteins | sample 13C_Xylose_Day6_FD_193428 | JGI IMG/M metagenome (GOLD analysis project Ga0247819, IMG submission 193428) | Soil microbial communities from agricultural site in Penn Yan, New York, United States - 13C_Xylose_Day6 | ecosystem: Environmental > Terrestrial > Soil > Agricultural land | place: USA... | reverse complement strand
GCATTCCTCCGGCACCGGACGCCTCATCTTCGGCACCGGCTCGGGATGGGCGGAACCCGACTACGACGGCTACGGCTACCCTTTCGGCACCGTGGGCACTCGCCTCGACGCCCTGGCCGAGGACCTGCCGCGCATCCGGCGGCGATGGGACGCGCTCAACCCGCCGCCCACGCGCCGCATCCCGATCCTGATCGGCGGGCAGGGCGAGCAGAAGACACTGCGCCTGGTCGCACGGCACGCCGACATCTGGCACGCCTTCACCCGGCTGGACGATCTGCCACGCAAGATCGGCGTCCTGCACGATTGGTGTGAGCGCGAGGGCCGGGATCCCGCGACGATCGAACTGTCGAGCGGCTTCACGATCCGCGGGTTCGGTCCGCTTCTGGAAGAGGGCGGCGCGGAAAGGCTGTATGCGCTCGGCGCGCGTCTGCTGATCCCCGCGGTCGACGGGCCGGACTATGACCTGTCGATGCTGGGCCCGCTGCTGCGCTGGCGCGACCGCATCAACGGCGAAGGCTGACCGGCTACGCCGTCACACCTTCAGACTCTGTTTGGGCACCACGATCTCGCGGAGGATGAGAAGCACCGACGCCATGATCGGAAGCGCCACGAGCACACCGATGACACCCGCCAGCGCGCCGCCCACGAGCGCGCCGATGAGCACGAGGGCAGCCGGGATCGACACCGCCCGGTTCATCACGCGCGGGCTCACCACATACGACTCGATCTGGATGTAGATCAGGTACGCCACGAAGAACGTCAACGCCTGCGCCGGACTCGAGAAGAGGGCGACTCCGGTCGCGAGCAGCCAGAAGATCACCGATCCGAACAGCGGGATCAGGGTGATGACGAAGGCGATGAAAGTCATGAGAGCCGCGAACGGCAGGCCGATCACGAGGTGCAGCACCAGGACCACGGCGGCGTTGATCGTGGAGAGCGTCACCGAGCCGATGAGGGAGCTGCCCACCGAGGCGGTGATCCGCTCGGTCATGTCGGCGAGCCGCGCACGGCTGTGCGCGGGAGCCAGGTCGTAGAGCGCGTTCTTCATCCCGGTCAGCGAGGAGAGGAAGTACAGCGTCAGCGCGATCACGATGAAGCTCGCCGTGATCGCATTGACGATGCCGATGCCGACCGCCAGGGCTCCCCCGCCGACCGCGGCGATCGTCTCTGGTTTGGCGAGCAGGGCCGAGAGTTCGGCAAGGGCCGCTCCGACGGCGTCCTGCAGATCCGGCGAGAGGGCCATGAACCATTCGGAGTTGACCGCCTCCACCACCGCTTCGGGGAACTCCGTCACGAATTGGCCGACCTGAGCGAGGATCGGCGGCAGCACGAAGATGAAGAACGCGAGCGCGAGCACGGCGAAGGCGCCGAAGACGATCGCGATCCCACCGCCTCGTTTCACCCCCCGGCGCTCCAGCACCCGCACGATCGGGTCGAGCCCGAGCGAGATGAACAGGGCCAGCACGATGTAGATGAGGATGGCCGTGATCGAGGCGATCGCCGAGCCGAGGACGAGTCCGCCCAGCACGCCGAGCGTCGCGATGAACGCGATCACGAGCGGGCGATCGATCAGGGCGAGGACGCCTCGCCGCTCCGGAACGGATGCGATGGGCGGAATCGGCGCCGCGGGAGCGGTGTCGTCAGAGGGCGAGGACATGTCGGAACGATATCGCCACGCGCGCGCCGACGGCATCATGCGTGCAGGGTGAATCTCCGCGCGCCGTGCATGGGCGGAGGCCCATCAGCCGGTCCCGTCGCGTCGATCGGGGGTCGCGGCCACGACGTCGCCCGACAGCCAGCGCAGCCACCGTGCACCCGGGTCGCCCTCGAGCACGAGAGCACGCACGAGCAGCGTGAGCGGAATCGAGAGGATCGCACCGAGCGGACCGATGATGAAGGTCCAGAAGATCACCGAGAAGAAGCTCAGGGTGAGGCTGAGGCTCACCGCGTCGCTGACGAACTTCGGCTGCACGAGCACCTGCAGCGTGACGTTCACGACGCAGTAGATCGCGACGACCGCGAGCATGAGCGGCCAGCCGCCGACGACGAGGGCGAGCAGCGCGGGCGGGATCAGACCGATCACGAAGCCGATGTTCGGAATGAAGTTGGTCACGAACGCGAGGATCGCCCACACCGCCGGAGCCGGCACACCCAAAGCCCACAGCGCGAAGCCGTCGACGATCGCCACGACCGCACCGAAGCTCGCGTTGACGACGTAATAGCGCCGCACGTTCGAATTGAACAACTGGAAGCGCCGCACTGCCGGCCGCGCGACCGGTCCGAACGAGGATTCTGCTCCCGCATACCGCGAGCCGTCGGCGGCCATGAAGATCACGTACGCGAACACGAAGAACAGTGCGGTGAGGATGCCGACCGCGGTGCCGCCGAGCGACGCGACGAACGACACGATCGTCGACGGTTCGAGGACGGATGCCGCGGCATCCGACGCCTGCTCGTCAAGACCCACCGACCCCAACCAGGTGATGACCGCCTGCGCCGAGGCTTGCAGCTCATCTGCGTAGTCGCCGACGAGCCGCACGAACTGTGTTCCGGCGAAGAAGAGCAGTGCTCCGAGGACGAGGAGGATCAGGTACGCGATCACGATCACACCGCTCGTCGCAGCCCAGCGCGGCCATCCCCATCTCTCGAGCGGATGCCGCACCGGATGGCAGATGATCACGATGACCGCGGCCAGCACGAGGGGCCCGACCAGTTCACGCGCGAACGACAGCCCGGCCAGCGCGATCGCCGCCGCGGCGAGCCCGAGAAGCACCCGGAGGGTGGGCGAGAGGGCAGGAGCCGGCGGCGCAGGGGGCGGCTGCTGAGGCGGCGGCCGACCGAACAGGCTCATCGGGCGTCCGATTTCTCGCGCGACGCGGGCGGGCGGCCCAGGCGATCGCTGATGTCATCGATCTGCACGGCGACTTTCCGCAGCTGACCGCGAGTTGCCGGCTCATCGTCATCGTGACCGGTCGCGACGCGCTCGAGCACCCACGATGCCAGCGTCGCGGTGACCACGCCGACCACGGCCACGCCGCCGCACATCAGCATGACCGCGACCAGACGGCCACCGGGCGTGACCGGGTAGTAGTCGCCGTACCCGACGGTCGTGATGGTGACGAAGGCCCACCAGACTGAGTCACCGAATGTCTCGATGTTGGCCCCGGGCGCCCCGCGCTCGGCGTCGAGCTCGGAGAGCGCTGCGATCCAGATCAGGATGATCGCGGCACCGGCACCATAGATCGCGAGCCGGCTGCGCAGCGCCGTGCCGGCCGTGCGCTGCAGGGTGTGCACGAGGGTCAGCGCCTTGAGCAGGCGCAGAGGCTTGAGGGCCGGCAGCACGACGACGAGAAGGTCGAAGAAGTGCTTTCGGAACCACGGTCCGCGAGGTGAAGCCAGCCGCAGGCGCACGAGATAGTCCACCGCGAACACGACCCAGGTCACGGTCATCGTGAGACGGGCGACCAGCTCGGCGGGTCCTTGAAGGTCTGCGATCACCTGCCACGAGTACGCGACGATGAAGACCACGGACGCGATGATGAGCGGCCAGTACGTCAGCTGGCGCCAGCGCTCCTCGGTCATGCCCGAACTCTAGAGCGCCCGGCGTCGACGGGCGGGGTGCCTCGCCGGGCCTACAGCTCGGTCAGTTCGAACGAGCTGCCCAGCGGCACGATCGGCGGCCGCTCGACGGTCGATTCGATCGTCACGCGCGTTCCGCTGTGCGCGGACTCGAGCACGGCGGTCATGACCTCGAGCGTGTGCAGGGCGAGGCGTCCCGAAGCGCGCATGTCGGCATCCGTCGGGGCGGCGAGCATGTCGAGCAGGCCGATGCCGCGCGCAGCGTCGACGTAGCCGGCGCGCTCTTCGATCGGCTCCCACTCGCGCGATCCGCGCGGGCAGAACAGCACATCGCCCGAGAACATGTTCGGGTCGGGCACCGAGAGCGATCCGGTCTCGCCGTGGATCTCGATCGGCGAGGCACTGCTCTTCACGGAGTCGAAGCTCGTCGTGAGTGTCGTCAACGCGCCGCCGGCGTGCTCCAGGATGCCGGTCACGTGGGTGTCGACATCCACCGGAATCCGCTCGCCGGCGCGCGGACCGGAGCCGATCACACGTTCGCTGCGCAGCCGGCTGGCGGAGCCGACCACGGCGGTGACCGGGCCGAGCAGGTGCACCAGCGCGGAGATGTAGTACGGCCCCATGTCCATGAGCGGGCCGCCGCCGGGCAGGTAGTAGAAATCGGGATTCGGGTGCCAGGGCTCGGGCCCGGGAGAAGCCATGACGGCGGTCGCGGCGATCGGCCGGCCGATGCGGCCCTCGTCGATGACCTCACGGGCCGTCTGCGTGCCGGTGCCCAGCACGGTGTCGGGCGCGGAGCCCAGACGCACGCCGGCGACGGTGGCGGCATCCATCACCTTCTTCCCGCTGGCGAGATCCACCGCGAGCGGCTTCTCGCCGTACACGTGCTTGCCGTGTGCGATCGCCGCGAGGGCGATCTCGGCGTGCGCGGCCGGGATCGTGAGGTTCAGCACGACGTCGATGTCGGGGTCGGAGAGCAGCGCGGGCACCTCGAGGGCGCGGGCGCCGGGGATGCCGCTCGCGACGGCCGCGGCGCGATCCATGTCGAGGTCGGCGATCGCCGCCACGGTCACGTCGGAGCGCGCGGTGAGGGTCTCCAGGTAGATGCCCGAGATGACTCCGACTCCGATGATGCCTATGCGCGGCGCGTTGCCCACAGCATTCCCCTTTCGATGACGGTGCGGACGGTGGGGTTCTCGAGCACGTCCACGCTGTGGCCGGGCGTCGTGACGACGACGCGGCCGGCACCCCACTCGCGGGTCCAGATCGCCGGGGATGTGATCGTCCGACGCCACGGATGCCACGGACGTACCGGGTGCGTGGTGGTCGCGAGCACGTCATTGAGGTCGTCGCTCAGCACCCAGTACTGCTCGGTCGTGAGCGAGAAATCGTCGAGGCCTGCGGTGATCGGGTGCTCGCGACCGAGCGGCGTGATCTCGACCTTGTGGTCGAGGTAGTTGTCGGTGGGTTCGCCGGTGAGCTCATGCGGGTGCTTGCCGGGGTGCGTCGCGAACTGGCCGCCGACGAGATGCAGGTAGTCGGCCGAGTCGCGGTACGAATCGGCGATTCCACCGTGCCAGCCGGTGAAGCCGGTGCCCGCCTGGACGGCCGCGCGCAGCCCGGCGACCTGGTCCCGCTCGATCGTCGACATCGTCACGCACTGGAGGATCAGGTCGGTCGCCCTCATCGTGCCCGTGTCGGCGTAGACGGCCGGAGACCCCTCGATCTGCACCTCATAGCCGTTGTCGCGCAGAAAAGGCAGGAACAGGTCGGTCGCCGCCACGGGCTGATGACCTTCCCAGCCGCCTCGGACGACGAGTGCACGCTTCGATGCCACGCAAAACCCCTTCTCAACCCCCATGACCCTATCGTCGGGTCCCCGGGATCAGTCCGCCGACGTCTGGTCCGGATCGTCGGATGCTGCTGCGCGGTCGGCTTCGAGGGCGAGGCGCGGGCGCCAGACGACGATATCGGTCGCCCGGCGCACGCGCCTGCCCTGACGCAGGGTGATGACGGACCCGGTGGCTCCGGCGGCGAAGACGCGAGCGCCGGGGCGGTTCTCGAGCTCGGTGCGCATGCGCGCCTCGAGGTCCCGCACGCGCACGCGCAGCTCCTGCACGTTGTTCTCGAGCTCGATGATCCGCGCGATCGCGGGCAGGCTCATGCCGTCGGCCGACAGGCGCGCGACCTCGCGCAGCTGCTCGACGTGACGCGTCGAGTAGCGCCGCGATCCGCCCTGAGTGCGGGCGGGAACCACCAGTCCGAGCCGGTCGTACTGCCGAAGCGTCTGCGGATGCATGTTCGCGAGCTCTGCGGCGACGGCGATCGCGAAGATCGGCGCGTCTTCATCGATCTCTCGTTCCGGCATCCGTCTCAGCTCCTATCCGCGCGCCCGCGACATCAGATCGGCGCGGGGATTGTCCTTGGGCTCGAGCTCGTGGAACCGCTCGAGCGCTTCGCGCGCGGCGTCGTCCAGGTGCGATGGAACGGCCACCTGAACCTCGGCCAGCAGGTCGCCGGGACCTTTGGCGGAGTGCACCCCACGGCCCTTCACGCGCAGGACGCGGCCCGACGGCGTTCCGGGGGCGACCCGCAGCTTGACGGGGTCGCCGCCGAGCGTCGGCACCTCGATCGTGGCGCCGAGCGCCGCCTCGGTGAAGGTCACCGGCACGGTCACGCGCAGGTTGAGACCGTCACGGGTGAACACGGGATGCGGGCGGACGGTCACCTGTACGACGATGTCGCCCGTCTCCCCGCCGTCCGGCGAGGGGCGTCCGCGGCCGCGCAGTCGGATCTTCTGCCCGTCCGAGACGCCCGCGGGGATCTTCACCTTGAACGGCTTGCCGTCTTCGCCCTGCAGCGTGATGGTCTCGCCCTTGGTCGCGGTGATGAAGTCGATCGTCGTGCGCGCGGTGACGTCGGCGCCGCGCTGCGGACCTCCGTACCCCCGGAACCCGCCGGTGGACTGCCCGAACCTGCCGGAGCCGAACCCGCCGCCCTGCTGCTGGTTGAACATGCTGAAGATGTCGTCGAAGTCCTGCGGCGACTGCTGACGCGCGCCGCGGCCCTGTCCGAACATGCTGAACACGTCCTCGAACCCCCCGGGCTGGTCGCCCGCGGTGAAGCGCGCGCCCGAGCCCATCGCGCGGATCTGGTCGTACTCCTTGCGCTGCTCGGGGTCGGAGAGCACCGAGTACGCCTCGCTGACCTCCTTGAAGGTCGCCTCCGCCTTCGCATCGCCCTGGTTGGAGTCCGGGTGATACTTGCGGGCGAGCTTGCGATAGGTCTTCTTCAGCTCGGCTTCGCTGACGCTCTTCTCGACGCCCAGGACTTTGTAGAAGTCCTTGTCGAACCAGTCCTGACTGGCCATGCGGTGTCCCTCCGGGTTATTCGGCCGGCACCGCGACGACCACCTTGGCGGGTCGCAGCTCAACCGAACCCAGTCGGTAGCCGACCTCGACGACCTCGAGGATCGTCGCTTCGGTCACCCCGGGTGTCGGTGCCTGGAAGATCGCCTCGTGCTGCTGCGGATCGAACGGCTCGCCCGCGGCGCCGTACGAGACCACACCGAGCTTCTCGGCGACCGCGCGCACCTTGTCGCCGATCACGGCGAAGGGGGTGCCCTCGATGAGGTCGCCGTGCTTGGTCGCGCGGTCGAGGTCGTCGAGCACCGGGAGCAGACCCTTGACGGCCTCTCCCTTCGCGCGCTCGATCTCGCGCTCGCGCTGATCCTCGGTGCGGCGGCGATAGTTGGCGTACTCGGCCTGCAGACGCTTGAGGTCGTTCAGCAGGGCCGACTCGAGGTCAGCGAGCACGGCGTCCTCCGCCGCGGCATCCACGTTCTGCTCAGCGCCGAGGATGTCATCGACGGTCAGCTCGTCCTGCGAGTCGGGGTCGGAGACCTGCGCCTCCGACCCCTCCTCGTCCGGTCGAACCTCGTCGCCATCCGGCTCTTCGAAGTTCTTGTCGGTCATGACTACTTCTTCTCACCGTTTTCAGATGCGTCGCCCTCGTCGTCGACGACCTCGGCGTCGATGACATCCTCGTCGGATGCCGCAGAATCGGGCTCGCCGGCCGGGGCCTCGGCACCGGCATCCGGAGCAGACTGCGAAGCCTGGCTCGACGCGTAGATCGCCTCGCCCAGCTTGCCCTGGCTCGCGTTGAGCTTGTCGAACGCCGTCTTCACCGCGTCGTCGTCATCGCCGGCCAGCGCCGCCTTGAGCGCGTCGACATCGCCCTGGACCTCGGTCTTGACGGCCTCGGGCAGCTTGTCGTCGTTCTCCTTGATCAGCTTGTCGATCGAGTACGAGAGCGTCTCGGCCTGGTTGCGCACCTCGGCCGACTCACGACGCTTCTTGTCTTCGGAGGCGTGCTCCTCGGCTTCGCGCACCATGCGCTCGATGTCGTCCTTGGGCAGCGAGGAGCCACCCGTGATCGTCATCGACTGCTCCTTGCCGGTGCCCTTGTCCTTGGCGGACACGTGCACGATGCCGTTCGCGTCGATGTCGAACGTGACCTCGACCTGCGGGATGCCGCGCGGTGCCGGCGCGATGCCGGTGAGCTCGAACGTTCCGAGGGGCTTGTTGTCACGAGTGAAGTCGCGCTCGCCCTGGAAGACCTGGATCGCGACCGAGGGCTGGTTGTCGTCGGCGGTCGTGAAGGTCTCGCTGCGCTTGGTCGGGATGGCCGTGTTGCGCTCGATGAGCTTGGTCATGATGCCGCCCTTGGTCTCGATGCCGAGGCTCAGGGGGGTGACGTCGATCAGCAGGACGTCCTTGCGCTCACCGCGCAGCACGCCGGCCTGCAGGGCGGCGCCGACGGCGACGACCTCATCGGGGTTGACGCCCTTGTTGGGCTCCTGGCCGGCCTCCTGCTTGACGAGTTCGGCAACGGCCGGCATGCGAGTCGAACCACCCACGAGCACGACGTGGTCGATGTCGCCCACCTTGATGCCGGCTTCGCGGATGACGTCCTCGAAGGGCTTCTTGGTGCGGTCGAGCAGGTCCTTGGTGAGGTCCTCGAACTTCGCGCGCGTGATCGTCTCGGACAGCGACACCGGGCCGCTGTCGGTCAGCGAGAGGTAGGGCAGGTTGACCGAGGTCGACATGGAGCTGGAGAGCTCCTTCTTCGCCTGCTCGGCAGCCTCCTTGAGGCGCTGCAGGGCGATCTTGTCGCCCGAGACGTCGACACCGGTGGTGTCCTTGAACTGCTTGATGAAGTAGTCGACCAGACGCTGGTCCCAGTCATCGCCTCCGAGGCGGTTGTCGCCGGCCGTGGAGCGCACCTGGATCGTCGAGAAGTCGTCGTCCTTGCCCACTTCGAGCAGCGAGACATCGAAAGTTCCGCCACCGAGGTCGAAGACGAGGATGAGCTCGTCCTCCTTGCCCTTGTCGAGGCCGTACGCGAGCGCGGCGGCGGTCGGCTCGTTGATGATGCGCAGGACATTCAGGCCCGCGATCTCGCCGGCCTCCTTCGTCGCCTGGCGCTCGGCGTCGTTGAAGTACGCGGGGACGGTGATGACGGCATCCGTCACGGTGTCGCCGAGGTATTCCTCCGCGTCGCGCTTGAGCTTGCCGAGGATTCGGGCCGAGATCTCCTGCGGCGTCCACTTCTTGCCGTCGACGTCGAACTTCCAGTCGGTGCCCATGTGGCGCTTGACCGACGAGATCGTCCGCTCGACGTTGGTGACGGCCTGGCGCTTCGCCGTCTCGCCGACGAGCACCTCGCCGTCCTTGGTGTAAGCGACCACCGACGGGGTCGTGCGGAAGCCTTCGGCGTTCGCGATGACCTTGGGCTCGCCGCCCTCGAGCACGCTCACGACGGAGTTCGTGGTTCCGAGGTCGATTCCAACAGCACGGGCCATGTGTTTCTCTCTCCTTGTTCAGGGGCCGAGCGGATGCCGGACCCCGGGGTTTTCTGATGTCTGGGGCGACGTCAACCGAGGTTGAGCCGCAATGACTCAACCCTAGCGAGGCTCGCTGAGCGTGTCAAATGAAGTTGATACGAGTCGGCTCAACTTCGATTCGTGCCGCCGTGCGCGACGGCGATCAGCCCAGGATCGTATCGCCCGATCCGGCAGCCACGGGGTCGGGGAGCCGGCGCATCCGGAATCCGTTCAGGATGCCGGCTGCCCCCGCGAGGATCGGGATCAGGAGTGCGATCTGCAGGGCGAGGTGACGCGCCTCGGTGTTGATGCGGATCATCTCCGCCGAGACTTCTGGGGTTTCCTCGACGAGCAGTGCCTCGAGGCCGGTGTTGGACATCAGCTCGGCGTCGTCCTCGAGCACCGTGGAGACCTGCTGCTGCTGCTCCGCGGTGAGCACGTCGGAGGAATCGGCGAGCGCCGTGAAGCCCACCGCGAGGGCCGCGAGCATGATCGCTCCCGCGAATGCCAGGCCGAAGGACAGGCCGAACGATCCGGCCGCGGAGTTGACACCCGCTGCTTCGCTCACCCGCTCATCGGTGATGGGCGAGAGCGTGTAGTTGTTCAGCTGCGAGACGAGCAGGCCGAGTCCCGATCCGCTGACCAGGAGGGGGATGGTGAGGTACCAGCCCGAGTCGGCGATCGGCACGAGCGGCACGATGACGACGAGCCCGATCACGGTGAGCACGAAGCCCCACAGGATGAGGTTCGCCGGGCGGCCCTTGGCGACGCGACCGGCGATCAGCGCGACGGCGAACATGCTGAGCGACAGCGGAGCGATCGAGAGACCTGCCTGCAGCGCGTTGTACTCGAGCACCATCTGCAGGTAGAGCGGCAGCACGATCATCGTGCCGCCGAGAGTGATCTGCTGAAGAAGCTGACCGCTCACTCCGGCGCGGAACGGCTTGGACGCGAACAGCGCCGGATCGATCAGCGTGGCTTTGCCGCGCTTCTTGCGCGAGTTGAGCCAGAAGACGAGGCCTCCGAGGGCGACCACGCCGAGTCCGATGATGAGTGCGACGTACCCTCCGCCCTCCTGCCACACCAGGATGCCGAGGACGACACCGCCCATGCCGATCACCGAGAGGGCGGACCCGACGAGGTCGATCGAGCGGTCGCCGGTGAAGCGCACGTCCTTCACGAGCCCGATGCCGGCGAGCACGATCGCGATGATGACGGCCTCGAGCAGGAAGCCCACGCGCCACGACAGGAACGTGGTGATGAAGCCGCCGAGGAGGGGCCCGACCGCAGCGGCGATCGCGGCGGAGGCTCCGACCAGCGCGTACACCCGCTTCTGATGCGCGCCCTGGAAGTTGCCGTGGATGAGCGACTGCATCGACGGCAGCAGCAGCGAGGCGCCCAGCCCGCCGATCACGGCCCAGAAGATGATGACCGTGGTGAGGTCCTGAGCCATCGTCATCGCGACCGCGCCGATCGCGTAACCGAGCAGACCGAGGATGTACGCGACCTTCCGACCGATGAGGTCGCCCGTCTTGCCGCCGATGAGGATGAACGCCGCCGAGACGAGGGCCTCCAGCGCGATCGCACCCTGCACGCCACTCGCGGTCGTCCCGAGATCGGCGACCACCGCCGAGATCGACACGTTCATCAGCGAGGTGTCGAAGACCAGGACGAACATGGCCATGGCGAGGAGGATTGCGAGTCGGCCGTTGAATTTCGGCTCGGCTGCGGCGTCAGCATGCATGGTTCACCTAAGCACAGGCGAAACTCCTCCGTCAGCATCCGCTCCGCGTCTGTCCCGGTTCGCCCGCGGGCCCATCCGCTGCTGGGAGGATGGTCGCATGGCACTCCCCTGGGACTTCCGGCCCCTCGAAGGGCCGCGGGTGAGCCTTGATCTGCTGCGCCCGGACGACTTCGACGCGCTCTATGCGATCCAGTCCGACCCCGACGTGTGCCGCTACCTCCTGTACGAACCTCGGTCGGCTGAGAAGGTGCACGAAGTGCTGGAGCGGGATGCCGCGGCCACGCGTCTCGCCGAGCCCGAGGACTTCGTCCAGCCGGCGATCCGCGATGCGTCCGGGCAGCTGATCGGCACGATGTACTTCAAGCTCGCGAGCGTCGAAGACAAGACGGGTGAGATCGGCTGGCTGCTCGACCCGCGATTCCAGGGCCAGGGGTATGCGCGGGAGGCGGCCGCGCTGCTGCTCGACCTCGCGTTCGGCGAGCTGGGGCTGCACCGGGTCTACGCCGAACTCGATCCGCGCAACGACGGGTCAGTCGCCCTGTGCCGGCGTCTCGGAATGAAGCACGAGGCGCATTTCCGCGAGCACATGTGGTTCAAGGGTGACTGGGCCGACACCGGGATCTACGCGATCCTCGAGCACGAGTGGCGGGGTTGAGGCGCCCGCTTCCCTTTCCTGTCGGGGCCACGCCCACTAAAATGCCACTCACGTCTCTCTAACCGGAGGTCCTGAACCATGGTCGGAATGCGAACGAGAATCGCCGCGGTCGTCGCCGTGGCCGCGCTGGCCGTCGGAGGCGCATCCAGTGCGACAGCCGCGCCGCCCGATAAGCCGGGTGGGCCCCGCTACACCGCGGGGGCGGAGGGCGAGGGCGACGCGTACTTCCCCTACGCCGGCAACGGCGGCTATGACGTGCTCCACTACGACCTCGCCGTGAACTACACCCCGCCCGCGCCCGACCCGGCACCCCTGGAAGGACAGCTCACCGGCGTCGCGACGATCGACCTCGTCGCCCTTCAGGACCTCGACCGGTTCAACCTCGACCTGCGCGGGATGACGGTGCAGTCGATCACCGTCGACGGCAAGAAGGCGACGGGTATCACCCCGCCGGCTGCCGGAGCCACCGTCGACGGAGCGGCCTACTGGCAGGTGCAGAACGACGCCGACCGCATCTGGGAGCTCACGATCCAGCCCCGTCCGAAGCTCAAGACCGGCCAGAGCGTCCGCCTGGTGATCCAGTACGGCGGCACGACAACGCGGCCGCTCGACATCGAGGAAGCGCTGTACGGCTGGGTCACGACACGTGACGGAGCGATGGTGGTCAGCGAGCCGGAAGGCTCGATGACCTGGTACCCGGTCAGTGACCACCCCACCGATAAGGCGACCTACAGCTTCGCCATCACCGTGCCGGAAGGAAAGGTCGCCGTCGCCAACGGAGTCCAGGCCAAGCCCGCAGAGACCAGTGCCGGGTGGACGACGTGGTTCTGGGACGCGCCGGATGCTCAGGCCAGCTATCTGACCACGGCATCCGTCGGCGACTTCGAACTGCGACCGACGTACACCTCCACCAGCGGCGTGCCGATCATCGACGCGGTCGACGCCGACGTGACCCCGAGCCGGCTCGCCACGACGAACGCCAGCCTCGCCCTGCAGCCCGCCATGATCGACTTCTTCGAGTCCGCGTTCGGGCCGTACCCGTTCGTCGCGTTCGGCTCGATCGTCGACGACGACACCGTCTTCTACGCCCTCGAGACCCAGACCCGACCGGTCTACTCTCGCCAGGCGAGCCAGGGCACCGTCGCGCACGAACTGGCCCATCAATGGTTCGGCAACGCCGTCAGCCCCGAGCGCTGGCAGGACATCTGGCTCAACGAGGGCTGGGCCTCCTACGCCGAGTGGATGTGGACCGCGGAGAACGACCCGGCCACCTCCCCACAATCCCAGTACAACGAGTGGTACGACAGCATCCCCGCCGACGACCCGTACTGGCAGCTCAGCATCGCCGACCCCGGCCCGATGGGGCTGTTCGCCGGCCCGGTCTACGACCGCGGCGCGGGTACCCTGCAGGCGCTTCGGGTCGAGGTCGGCGATGAGGCGTTCTTCGACGGCGCGCGGCTGTGGCTCGAGAGGTTCAACGACTCGACCGCCACGAGCGAGGACTTCCAGGCGGTCTACGAAGAGGCGTCGGGCGAGGACCTGGACGAGTTCTTCCAGATCTGGCTGCACGACGCGCAGAAGCCACCCGCAACCTGGTCGCTGCCTGGCTGAGGCCGCGGGGAACTCACCGTCACGCGGCCTGGCGTGCGCGGCGGTTCGCCTGGATCCGGCTCGTTGCCGCCTTGAACCGATCGGAATCCGGGATGCGGGCCAGCAGCGGGCCGACGATCATCGTGATCAGCACATACGCAGTCGCCAGCGCCGCCAGCGAGGGCGTGACGCCCGCGGCCACCGCCAGCCCTGCGATGACGATCGAGAACTCGCCACGCGGCATCAGAGCGAAGCCCGCGCGCCACCGACCGGCCTCGGCGATGCCCGCGCGCCGGGCGGCGAGATAGCCGGTCAGAAGCTTCGTGGACATGCCCACGATCGCCAGCAGAATGGCGGGCACCAGCATGGGGGCGAGTTCGGTGGTGTCGGTGGAGAGCCCCACGAAGAGGAAGAACACCGCCGCGAACAGGTCGCGCAGGGGCGTGAGCACACGCTGCGCGTGTTTGGCCGCAGGCCCGGATATCGCGATTCCGACCAGGAACGCTCCGACCGCCGACGAGACGTTCGCCCCTGCGGCCAGCCCCGAGACCAGCAGCCCCAGCCCGAGCACCGACAGCAGCAGCACGTCAGCCTCCTTCGACCAGATGAGCCGCGACACGAGCTTTCCGTGCCGGAGTGCGATGTACAGGATCAGCAGCACCGAGAGGAGCGCGATCACGACCGACACCGTGCCCATGATGAGGCTGGTCCCGATCAGGAGGGCGGTGAGCACCGGCAGGTAGAACGCCATCGCGAAGTCCTCGATGACGAGGATGGAAAGGACCACGGGCGTCTCGCGGTTGGTGAGCCGCCCGAGATCTTGCAGCACCTTGGCGATGACGCCGGAGGACGATACCCATGTGATGCCCCCCATGGCGACCGCGGCGACCGGCCCCCAGCCCAGGAGGAGCGCGATCAGAACACCGGGTGCGGCATTGAGGGCCATGTCGATCAGACCGGCCGTCCGCGACCCCTTGAGGTTGCCGACGAGCTCCTGTGCGGTGTACTCCAGCCCGAGCATGAGCAGCAGCAGGATGACGCCGATCTCAGCGCCGATCTCGATGAACTCCTCGCCCGCGGAGAATGGGATGAGCCCGCCTTCGCCGAATGCGAGTCCACCCAAGAGGATGAGGGGGATGGGTGAGATCCCCATCCACGCAGCGAGTCGGCTCAGCAGCCCGATCCCGAGAATGAGCGCGCCGATCTCGATGAGGACGAGCGCGCCGTGGTCCATCTCGCTCAGCCGCTTCCGGCGATGATGCGGACGAGGTGGTCGAGGCCGTCGCGGGTGCCGACCGCCACAATCGTGTCACCGCTGCGGAGCAGATCGGCCGGGCCGGGGGCCGGGAGCACCTCGGTCTCGCGCACGATGGCGACGATCGAGCAGCGTGTGCGCGTGCGGGCCTTGGTGTCGCCGAGCGGTCGACCCACGAACGGCGAATCGGCTCGCAGAGGAATCTGCTCGATCGACAGCCCGGCGACCTGCTCGCGCAGTCCCGCGAGTTGGGTGAGGATCAGCGAGCCGCCGAGCACCTCCGACAGCGCGGTCGCCTCGTCGTCGCTCAGCTCGATGGTCTCGCTGGCACGGTCGGGATCGTCCTCATCGGCGATCGCGAGCTCGCGGCCGCCGTCGCGCAGATTGAGCACCGACAACCGCCGTCTCTGGTCGGTGACGATGTCATGGCGCACACCGATACCAGGCAGCTCGGTGCGCTCGACGTGGGCGGGCATGCGTCCATCATGACACCGGATGCCGCGGCATCCCGAAATGCGCGTTCCCGGCGCCCGCCCCGCTGTAGCCTGGCCCGGACAATCGCATTGCCGCCGGCTCGCGCATCGACGCACGAACCGTTCACCGAAGGGCTCTAGCGTGACCGACATGAACGATCCCGACGTTCCCCGCATGACGCCCGATCTTCCGCAGTTCTCGGGCATCACGCCTACCGACGCGCTTGCCACGGCCGTCGGTGCCGACGGCCCCGCGAGCACCCGCAAGCGCATCGTGCTGGCCTGGGGTCTTTGGGACTGGGGTTCGGCGGCGTTCAACGCCGTCGTGACGACCTTCGTCTTCACGGTCTACCTGACCAGCTCGAGCTTCGGCCCCGAGGGAACCGTGGAGGCCCAGCTGGGCTGGGCGCTCGCCGCGGCAGGGCTGCTGATCGCGGTGCTCGCGCCGGTCACTGGTCAGCGCTCCGACACATCGGGGCGGCGCAAGTTCTGGCTTGCGGTCAACACCTACATCGTGGTGGCGCTCACGGCCGCGATGTTCTTCGTGCAGCCCGACCCCTCGTTCCTGTGGCTGGGACTGTTCCTCGTCGCCGCCGGCAACGTGTTCTTCGAGTTCGCCGGCGTCAACTACAACGCGATGCTCTCGCAGGTCTCGACCCCCCGCTCGATCGGTCGGGTGAGCGGCTTCGGCTGGGGCATGGGCTACATCGGCGGCATCGTTCTGCTGCTGATCGTGTACTTCGGCTTCGTCCAGGGCCTGTTCGGGGTTCCCGACGAAGAGGGTCTGCCCATCCGCGTCGCGATGATCGTCTCGGCGATCTGGTTCGGGCTGTTCGCCCTTCCGGTGCTGTTCGCGGTGCCCGAGTACCGCGGCACCGGCGCGAAGCGCGAGAAGGTCAGCTTCTTCGCCTCCTATGCGCGGCTGGGCCGCGACATCGCCCGCCTCTGGCGCGAGTCCCGGCACACCGTGTGGTTCCTGCTCGCCAGCGCGGTCTTCCGCGATGGGTTGGCCGGCGTGTTCACCTTCGGCGGTGTGCTCGCGGCATCCGTCTTCGGCTTCTCGGCGGGCGAGGTCATCATCTTCGCGATCGCCGCCAACGTCGTCGCCGGAGTCTCGACGATCGCGGTCGGCGCGCTCGATGACCGGCTCGGCGCGAAGCCCGTGATCGTCGCTGCGTTGATCGGCCTGATCATCTCGGGGCTGCTCGTCTTCTTCCTGCACGACGGAGGCCAGATCGTGTTCTGGACCGCGGGTCTCGCGCTCTGCCTGTTCGTCGGCCCGGCACAGTCGGCGTCGCGCACGTTCCTCGCCCGGATCATCCCGCCCGGACGCGAGGGCGAGGTCTTCGGCCTCTACGCGACCACCGGACGGGCGGTGTCGTTCCTCGCGCCGACGATGTTCGCGATCTTCGTCACGGTCGGCGGCGCCGCGTACTACGGCATCCTGGGCATCGTGCTGGTGCTCGCGATCGGTCTTGCACTCCTGATCCCGGTGAAAGCCGTGCAGGAGCGCCTGCGCGACTGAGTCCGGCGAACTCTGAGATTTCTTTCCGAATCGCTGTCGATCTCGCTCTGCGGCTGCGTCATGACTGCGAGAGGTCGGGAGAGTCCCGGCCGGAAAGCAGTCACATGCACGTCAATCTCATCGCCGTCGCGGTCGCTTCGGTCGCCGGCATGATCGTCGGTGCGCTCTGGTACGGGCCGCTGTTCGGCCGGGCCTGGCGCGTCGCGGCCGGGCTGGATCCGAAGCATCAGCCGCCGCGCCCCGCGCTCGCCTACGGCGGGGCGCTCGTCTCCACGATCGTCACCGTTGTGGTGCTGGCCGGACTGACCTCGCTCGTCGGCGCCGGACTGGACCTCGCGGCGATGCCGGCAGCGCTCCTGACAGCGGGTGCTCTCTGGCTCGGCGTCGCGTTCGCCCGTCCGCTCATCAATCTGCTCTTCGAGGGCGGGCGCGCGCGCCTGTTCGTCATCAACACCGGCCACGACCTCGCGGTTCTGCTCGTCGCGGCTGTCATCATCGGACTGTTCGGAAACTAGGGGGACTCATCATGGAATACATGCTCATCATCGGCGCCGACGAGTCGATGCCGCTGCCCGGGCCGGGCGAGCCCGGTTTCGAGGAGACCATGGGCGCGTGGGCGGCGTACACGCGCAGCCTCTTCGAGAAGGGCGTCTTCATCAGCGGGGGAAGTCTGCAGCCCAGCGCGACCGCGACCACCATCCGCAAGAGCCTGCAATCGCCGCCCGTGATCGTCGACGGTCCGTTCGCCGAGACCAAGGAGCAGCTCGCCGGCTTCTACGTCGTGACCGCCGCGAACCTCGATGAGGCCCTCGCCCTCGCCACCGAGCTGCCGATGCCCGTCGGCTCGGTGGAGGTGCGTCCGCTCGCGATGCGACCGGACGAGACGGGCTCGCCGAGACCGGTTCTCTGAGCACCCACGACGCGGTCACCACCGCGATCACCAGCCTCGCGCGCGAGGAGGGCGGGCATGTGCTCGCCCTCCTCGCGGCGCGATTCGGCGACCTCGATCTGGCTGACGAGAGCGTTCAGGACGCGCTCGTGCAGGCCGTCGAGACCTGGTCGGCGAACGGCATCCCCGCCAACCCGCCAGGCTGGCTGTACACGGTCGCGCACAACCGGGCGGTCGACCGCCTGCGCCGGGCAGCGGCATCCGCTCGTCGACTGGCCGCGTCGGCCCACGAACTCACCCGCGAACCCGAAGGCCGCCAGGAGGTGCCGATCGTGGAGCACACCGAGGTCGGCGATGAGCAGCTGCGGCTCATGCTTCTGTGCTGCCACCCCGCGCTCGACCGCGACACCCAGGTCGCCCTCACCCTGCGGCTGGTGGGCGGCCTCACCACCGCCGAGATCGCCGGCGCCTTCCTCGTCCCTGAGCCGACGCTCGCGCAGCGCATCGTCCGGGCGAAGCGCAAGATCCGCGCGGCCCGCATTCCGCTCACGATCCCGGCGGATCTCGGCGAGCGCGTCGAAGTGCTGCTCACGGTGCTGCTGCTGATCTTCAACGAGAGCTACCTCTCGCGCGGTGGCACCCAGACGCTGCGGGTCGACCTCGCCGAGCAGGCGATCCGGCTCACGGATCGGGCGCGCACGCTGCTGCCGGACGAGGGCGAGGTCGAAGGCCTACTCGCTCTCGAGCTCTACCTGCACGCACGCTCGGCGACGCGCGTCGACGCGGGCGGCGAGCTCGTACTTCTGCGGGACCAGGATCGCAGCCTGTGGGACCTCGAGCTGATCCGCCGTGCGAACGCCGTGGTCCGTCGCGCGGCGGCGCGCGGCCCGATCGGCCCGTTCCTGCTGCAGGCTCTCATCGCCTCGCAGCACGCGAACGCGCCCACGGCCGCCGACACCGACTGGCCGCTCGTCGCCGACCTGTACGCCCGCCTCCTCAGCGCGGCGCCGTCGCCGGTCGTCGCGCTCAATCGCGCTGTCGCGGTCGCCGAAGCCGACGGACCGCGCGCCGGTCTCGCACTCATCGACGACATCGACGGCCTCGACGACTACTACCTGCTGCACGTCGCCCGGGGAGAACTGCTCGCCCGTGCGCACGAACCGTCGGCTGCGGTGACCGCGTTGCGGCGTGCACTCGAGCTCGCCCCGAGCCCGGCCGAGCAGCGTCATCTGCACCGCCGGATCGCCGCGCTCGCCTGAGACCTACCTCGGCCAGGCGTCGGCGAGCTTGGTGAGCAGGCGCGCGAGTTCGGTGCGCTCTTCGTCGGTGAACGCGCCGAGCGCCGAATCGATCGCGGTACGGCGCTCTCCGCGGAACCCGCGCACGATCGAAAGACCGTTGTCGGTCAGCGCCACTCGCGTTCGCCGGGCGTCGTCGGGATCGGCCTCGCGCCGCACGAGCCCCATCTCGGCCGCCTGCTGCACGAGTCGCGACGCGCGAGGCTGATCGACTCCGACGGCCTCACCGATCTCGCTCACCGACAGGGGGGTGGATGCTGCGTCCAATGCCTCGAGGAGGCGTAGGCGCGCGGGGCCGCCGAGCCGGGGACCCGCGACCCACGGCGGCGGACCGCCCATCCCCTGACGCGGGTCGCCGCGCATCCAGCCGGGATCGCCGTGATGGTGCGCGTGGCCGGGACCATGCCCGCCCTCCCACGGCGGACGCGGCATCCGGCGGCCACGCAATCGGGCCAGGGCCGCGGCGATCGCGTCGGCGGGATCTGCAGGCGGAACGGTCATAAGAAGAATTTACATGCGACTTGACATGTTCTCATCATTCATGTCACACTACATATGCATGTGCTCTTACATGTAAGTGCGGCGGCTCTCCCGGAGCCGCCCCAACCAAAGGATTTCTGATGAACAACGAAGACACTGACTTCAACGAACCCTCCGATGAGGGAAACGCCGGCACCGCCCAAGAGGGCGTGCCCACAGACCGTCGACCGCTCGGCTACTGGCTGCGCACCGTCGACGGACTGATCACCCGCGAGTTCGCCGCCGCGTTCGACGGCGCCGACATCGACCGTCGCGACTGGATGCTGCTCAACGCGCTTTCGGGCGACGTCGAGACGCCCGCCTTCTCCGAGCGCTTCGTCCGCAAGGGCAAGCGCCTGCGCAACCTCGCCGAACGCGGCTGGGTCGAAGAGCAGGGCGACGGCACCTGGGCGCTGACCGATGAGGGACGCGCCGCCAAGGAGCAGCTCGGAGAGATCGTCGACGGCATCCGCTCGCGGGTCGCCGGCGCCGTCTCGCCCGAGGACTACGCGACCACGATGGCCTCGCTCGAGGCGATCGCCGGCGAGCTCGGCTGGGAAGAGGGACAGCGGATGCCGCGCCGCGGCTTCGGCCGCGACTTCGGCGCCGGGTTCCGGCCCGGATTCGGTCCCGGATTCCGCGGGGGCTTCGCTCCCGGGTTCCGCGGAGGCCCCGGGTTCGGTCCCGCGTTCCGTCCGGGTTTCGGTCCCGGACACGACGAGGCCCACGAGGGCCACGGCTCGCGCGGCGCACACCACTGCGACCCGCACCACGAGCACGGCTCGCACGAGCACGGCGCTCACCACCACGGCCACCACGGCGGCCGCGGACACGGCGAGCGCTCGGGCCGGTCGGCCCAGCGCGCGTACGAGCGCGGCTTCGACGCCGGGTTCTCGCGCGGACGAACGGCCGACACGGCGGTCTCGCCGGACGCGGTCTGACACCGTCTGACATCGTCTGACACAGGGGCACGATCCGGCAACGGGTCGTGCCCCTTCTGCGTCCGAGGCGGCGGTCCTCAGCTGCGCCCGGATTCGATCGCGGCTGCGCTCCTGGAGCAAGATGGGGGCATGGCGACCCCCGCGCTCCTCGCGATCTCGCACGGCACCTCCTCCCCCGCCGGCCAGTCCGCCGTCGCAGCGCTCGTCGACGCAGTGGCCACCAGACTGCCCGAGGTGCACGTGCGGCTCGGCCATGTCGACGTGCAGCAGCCGGATGTGGCGGCATCCCTGGACGCACTCGCCCCCGACGAGCCCGCGGTCATCGTCCCGCTCCTGTTGTCGGCCGGTTACCACGTGCGCGTCGACCTGCGCGAGCAGTCCGCCGGCCACGCCGACGTCGCGATCTCGACCGCCCTCGGCCCCGATCCGCGGCTGGTGGACGTGCTCGAGAAACGGCTCGCGACACTGGGAGCCCCCGAGGACGCCACGATCGTGCTCGCGGTCGCCGGCTCGAGCGACGATCGCGCCAACGAGGACTGCCGAGTCACTGCGCGCATGCTCTCCGAGCGGCTCGGACGCGACGTCGCCGTCGGGTTCCTGGCCGCCGCGGAACCTCGGCTCGGCCCGGCCGTTCTGGCCGCCCGCATGGGCGGGCGCGCGGTGGCGGTCGCCAACTACCTGCTGGCGCCGGGCTACTTCCACGACCTCGCCGTGCGGCTCGCCGACGGCAGCCCGGTCGCGCGGCCGCTGCTCGATGACGACGAGCCGGCGGCATCCCTCGTCGAGATCGTGATCGACCGCTATCGCGACACGACGATGAAGGCCACCACGTCAACTCCGTGACGCTGTGTGACGCCGCGTAACGGCGCTTGACGTCACATTTCGCAGGATGCCGGTCGGCACCTACCTTCACAGGGTGGGCAGTACCGCGCCCATGCCCGGGGACGCCCGGGACCCCTGGAGGCCATTGTGACAATCAGCGACATCGGGCAGGACGACGCCTCAGCGCGCGCCGCGCTGATCGCGACCGAAGGCGCCCGCGCCCGTGCGCCCCGACCGTCGTCGAAGCCGAACGGCCAGTGGAAGATCGACGGCAAGGCACCCCTCAACGGCAACGAGGAGTGGAAGCAGGTCGATGACGGCCTGAGTGTGCGCGATCGCATCGAGAACGTCTACTCGAAGGGCGGGTTCGCCTCGATCGACCCGACCGACCTGCATGGCCGCTTCCGCGTGTGGGGCCTCTACACGCAGCGCAAGCCCGGTATCGACGGTGGGCGCACCGCGACGCTCGAGCCGCACGAGCTCGAAGACGAGTACTTCATGCTGCGCGTCCGCATCGACGGCGGTCAGCTGAGCACCGAGCAGCTGCGCGTCATCGCCGGCATCTCGACAGAGTTCGGGCGCGACACGGCCGATCTGACCGACCGGCAGAACATCCAGCTGCACTGGATCGAGGTCGAATCGATGCCTGAGATCTGGCGTCGCCTCGAGGCGGTCGGGCTCGGCACGACCGAGGCGTGCGGCGACGTGCCGCGCGTCGTGCTCGGCTCGCCCGTCGCCGGCATCTCGGTCGATGAGCTGATCGACCCGACTCCCCAGATCGACGAGATCACGTCGCGCTTCATCGGCGATCCCTCGCTCGCGAACCTGCCGCGCAAGTTCAAGACCGCGATCACCGGGCACCCGAGCCAGGACGTGGTGCACGAGATCAACGACGTGGCCTTCGTCGCGGTCGACCATCCCGAGCTGGGCATCGGCTACGACCTGTGGGTGGGCGGCGGCCTGTCCACCGCGCCGCGGCTCGGCGAGCGCCTCGGCGTGTTCGTCTCCCCCGAGCGTGTGGCCGACGCCTGGCACGGCGTCGCGCAGATCTTCCGCGACTACGGCTATCGGCGCCTGCGCAACAAGGCGCGCCTGAAGTTCCTGCTCGCCGAGTGGGGCACCGAGAAGTTCCGGCAGGTGCTGCAGGACGAATACCTCGGCTACGTGCTGCCCGACGGCCCCGCCGCGCCGAAGCCCCTTTCGCAGGGCGACCACGTGGGGGTGCACCGCCAGAAGGACGGCCGCTTCTACGTCGGCGCGACCCCGATCGTGGGGCGGATCTCCGGCCCCCACCTCGCGCGGCTCGCCGACCTGATCGAGGCCCACGGCTCGACCCGGCTGCGCACGACGCCGCACCAGAAGGTCGTGATCCTCGACATCCCCGAAGACCGCGTGGAGTCCCTCATCGCAGGGCTCGACGAACTCGGCCTGTCGGCCCGCCCCAGTCTCATCCGCCGCGGAACGATCGCGTGCACCGGAATCGAGTTCTGCAAGCTCGCGATCGTCGAGACCAAGGCCTACGCGACCGACGCCGTGCTCGCCCTCGAAGAGCGTCTCGCGGGCATCGACCTGCCGCACCCGATCTCGCTGCACGTGAACGGCTGCCCCAACTCGTGCGCCCGCATCCAGACCGCCGACATCGGCCTCAAGGGCCAGCTCGTCACGATCGACGGCGAGCAGGTCCCTGGCTACCAGGTTCACCTCGGCGGTGGACTCGCGAATGCGAACCGCGAGGAGGCGGAGCTGGGCCGCACCGTCCGGGGACTGAAGGTTCCCGCTGACGGCATCGCCGACTACACCGAGCGCGTCGTGCGCCGGTTCCTGTCCGATCGCGATGTCTCATCCGACGAGACCTTCGCCCAGTGGGCGCACCGTGCCGAGGAGGACCAGCTCGTATGACCGTCTCACTTGCACCGCGTGCCACCGTCCGGCGGAGCCACGATGAACTGCGCGCGCTCGCCGAGGCCGGCAACCTCGAGCTCGGCAGTCTGACCGACCACGAGGCCTCTCCGGCCGAGGTCGTCGCCTGGGTGGCGAAGAACTTCGATGCGGATGCCGCTGCCGTGGCCTGCTCGATGGCCGACGCCGCGCTGCCGCACCTCGTCGCCGAGCAGCTGCCGGGTGTCGACGTGCTCTTCCTCGACACCGGTTACCACTTCGCCGAGACGCGCGTCACCCGCGACGAGGTCGGCCGTGCGCTCGACGTGCGGATCGTGGACGTCCTGCCCGAGCAGACCGTCGCCGAGCAGGATGCCGAGTTCGGCAGCGCGCTGTACTCCCGCGATCCCGGCCTGTGCTGCGCGCGGCGCAAGGTCGCACCCCTGCAGGACGCGCTCGGCGGCTACGAGGTGTGGTTCACCGGCGTCCGCCGCGAAGAGGCTCCCACCCGCGCGAACACGCCCCTGATCGCCTGGGACGAGCGCAACGGCCTGGTCAAGGTCAACCCGGTGGCGGCGTGGGGCTTCGACGATCTGCTCGACTACGCCGGCCTGCACCAGGTGCCCGTGAACCTGCTCGTAAGCAACGGCTACCCCTCGATCGGCTGCGAGCCGTGCACCGCGCGGGTCGAGCCGGGCGCCGACCCCCGCTCGGGCCGCTGGGCAGGTCTGGGCAAGACGGAATGCGGGCTGCACCTGTGACCGTCACCGCGACCCGCCTCGACACGCTCGACGTGCTCGAGGCCGAGGCCATCCACATCATCCGCGAGGTCGTCGCCGAGTTCGAGCGCCCCGTGCTGCTCTTCTCCGGCGGCAAGGACTCCGTGGTCGTGCTGCACCTCGCCGCGAAGGCGTTCTTCCCCGGGCGCGTGCCCTTCCCGGTGCTGCACGTCGACACGGGTCACAACTTCCCCGAGGTGATCGCGTTCCGCGACGAGACCGTCGCCCGGCTCGGGGTGCGGCTCGAGGTCGCCTCGGTCCAGGACTACATCGACGACGGCCGCCTGCACGAGCGGACGGACGGCACGCGCAACCCGCTGCAGACCCTTCCCCTCCTCGAGGCGATCGCCGCCGGAAAGCACGACGCGGTCTTCGGCGGCGCGCGGCGCGATGAAGACAAGGCGCGCGCGAAAGAGCGGATCATCTCGCTGCGCGATGAGTTCGGCCAGTGGGACCCGAGAAACCAGCGCCCCGAGCTGTGGAGCCTGTACAACGGCCGCCACACTCCCGGCCAGCACGTGCGAGCCTTCCCGATCTCGAACTGGACCGAGCTCGACGTCTGGCGCTACCTCGAGCGCGAGCAGATTCCCCTCCCCCCGCTGTACTTCGCGCATGAGCGAGAGGTGTATGCCCGTGACGGAATGTGGCGCGCCGTCGGCGAGTTCTCGCCCGCGCGCTCCGACGAGACCGTCGAGCGGCGCGTCGTGCGCTATCGCACGGTCGGCGACATGAGCTGCACCGGTGCGGTCGAATCGGATGCCGCAGACCTCAGCTCGATCGTGGCCGAGATCGCCCGCTCCACCCTGACCGAGCGAGGCGCCACGCGCGCCGACGACCGCATCTCGGAAGCAGCGATGGAAGACCGCAAGAAGGACGGGTACTTCTGATGCTCACCGTGCACGAGGCTCAGCGCACCGGTCTGGAGAGCTCGACCCTGTTCCGCTTCGCAACGGCCGGGTCGGTCGACGACGGCAAGTCGACCCTCGTCGGGCGGCTGCTGCACGACTCGAAGGCGATCCTCGCCGACCAGCTCGAGCAGGTGGCCCGCACGTCCGCCGAGCGCGGGTTCGCGCATGGGGCGTTCGACTTCGCCCTGCTGACCGACGGGCTGCGCGCCGAGCGCGAGCAGGGCATCACGATCGATGTCGCCTACCGCTACTTCTCCACGGGCAACCGCAGCTTCATCCTCGCCGACTGCCCCGGGCACGTGCAGTACACGCGCAACATGGTCACCGGCGCAACGACCGCCGACGCGGTCATCGTGCTGATCGACGGTCGCAAGGGCGTACTCGAGCAGACCCGCCGCCACCTCGCGGTGATCGCCCTGCTTCGCGTGCCGCACGTGATCGTCGCGGTCAACAAGATCGATCTGCTCGACTACGCCGAGGACGCCTTCGCGCGGGTCGCCGCCCAGGTCGAGACCGTCACCGCCGAGCTCGGCATCGACGACGTGCACGTGATCCCGGTGTCGGCTCTCGAGGGCGACAACATCGTCGACCGGTCCGATCGCACCGGCTGGTACGAGGGTCCGGCCCTCCTCGAACTTCTCGAGGCGCTGCCCGGCCAAGACGAGCTCGAGTCCGCCCTGGACGCCTTCCGCCTGCCGGTGCAGCTCGTCCTGCGTCCGCAGGGCGGCCTGTCGCCGCAGGTCGCCGAGGAGGACGCCGAGTCGCTGCGCGACTTCCGGGCATCGGCCGGACGCATCTCATCGGGCACCGTGCGGGTGGGCGATCCCGTCCAGATCTTCCCCTCCGGCATCCGCACGACCGTTTCGGGTCTCGCGGTCGGCGGGGTTCCGGTCGACCGTGCCGCCGCCCCGCAGTCCGTCTCGGTGCAGCTCGCCGACGACATCGACGCGGCGCGCGGCGCCGTGATCGTCGCGGCCGACACCCTGCCGGCGGGGCGTCGGGAGATCGACGCCGAGCTGTTCCAGCTCGACGCCCGGCCGCTCATCACCGGTGCACGTGTGCTCGTCAAGCACGGCACCGCGACAGTGCAGGGCGTGATCGCCCAGATCGAGTCGCGCTACGACCTCGATGCCCTCACCCACGAGCCGGCCGACACCCTGACGGCGAACGACATCGGCCGCGCACGCGTGCGCCTGGCCGCAGACCTGCCCCTCGAGAGGTACAGCGCTAATCGCGCGGGCGGCTCGTTCCTGGTCATCCATCCGTCCGACGGCGCGACACTCGCCGCCGGCATCGTGCGCGACTGACCTGTCGCGCACATCCATCACACAGCACTGCCGACTGAAGGAGGCGAAACCGTGAACAGAATCCGCACCGCGACGACGATCACCACCCTGGGACTATTGGTGGCGATGATGGCCGGTTGCGCCGGCGCCGCGGCCGAGCCGGCGAGCGAGCCCTCCGATGCAGGCGCGTCGGATGCCGCACCCTCGATCGGCGAGCTCCACCTCGGCTACTTCGCGAACGTCACCCACGCGCCCGCGCTCGTCGGGCTCGAAGAAGGTCTCTTCGCCGACGCGCTGCCCGGAGTCGACATCACGACCCAGGTCTTCAACGCCGGCCCGGCCGCGATCGAGGCCCTGACCGCCGGGGCGATCGATGCGACCTACATCGGCCCGAACCCGTCGATCAACACGTTCATCCAGTCCGGCGGCGAGTCCGCGCGGGTGATCGCGGGCGCGACGACCGGTGGTGCGGCACTGGTCGTGCGCGACGGGATCGACGATCCGTCCGACCTCGAGGGCACGACGCTCGCCACCCCGCAGCTCGGCAACACGCAAGACGTCGCGCTGCGCACGTGGCTCGCCGATGAGGGGTTCGAGACCACGACGACGGGCGAGGGTGATGTCACGATCACGCCGACCGAGAACGCGCAGACCCTGCAGCTGTTCCAGGACGGCCAGATCGACGGCGCCTGGCTGCCGGAGCCCTGGGTGTCGCGCCTGATCATCGATGCCGGCGCACACGTGCTGGTGGACGAGGCCGACCTGTGGGAGGACGGCGAGTTCCCGACCACCGTGCTGCTGGTCCGCGCCGACTTCCTCGACGAGCACCCCGATGTGGTCGAAGACCTGCTCCGCGGCCACGTCGCCGCCGTCGAGTGGCTCGCCGACAACCCCGATGACGCTGCCGGCGTCATCAACGCGGCGATCGAGAAGGAGACCGGCAAGCCGCTGTCCGACGAGGTCATCTCGCGGTCGCTGGAGCACGTGGTCTTCTCGTTCGACCCGCACGCAGACACCTTCGAGACGCTCGTCGAGAACGGCCTGGCCGCCGGCACGCAGAAGGAGGGCTCGATCGATGGTGTGTTCGACCTGACCCTGCTCAACGCCATCCTGTCCGCCGACGGAGTGGACACCGTCTCGGCAGCCGGGCTCGGCGAGGACTGACATGACATCGCCCGCTCGCACTCCCGGCGTCACCTCGAAACAGGTGGCGCCGGGAGCGCGCGTGCCCAACCTCCTGGGGCCGAGCTTCGACGAGAGCGCACCGGTCCGGCCGCCCGTCGCGCCCGCCCCGCCCGCGTTGCGCATCGAGGGAGTGCAGAAGCGCTTCGGCACGGGCCCGCTCGTGCTCGACGGGATCGACCTGACGATCGCCCCCGGCGAGTTCGTGTGCCTGCTCGGCGCGTCTGGATGCGGTAAGTCCACACTGCTGAACCTCATCGCGGGGCTCGACAAAGCCACGACCGGAAGCATCGAAACGCCCGCCGAGGGCTCGGCCGTGATGTTCCAGGAGTCGGCGCTCATGCCCTGGCTCAGCGCCCGACGCAACGTCGAACTGGCTCTGCGCCTGCGTGGGGTTCCGCGGCGCGAGCGCCGGGCCAAGGCCCTCGCGCTGCTGGACACCGTGAACCTCGCGGATGCGGCCGAGAAGCGTCCGCACGAGCTGTCCGGCGGCATGCGCCAGCGGGTCGCCCTCGCACGCGCGCTGGCTCAGGACCGGCCGGTGCTCCTCATGGATGAGCCGTTCGCCGCGCTCGACGCGATCACCCGCGACCTCCTGCACGAGGAGCTCGAGCGGGTCTGGCGAGCGACCGGACGCACGATCGTCTTCGTCACCCACAACGTGCGCGAGGCCGCGCGGCTCGGCCAGCGCGTGGTGCTGCTCTCGAGCCGCCCCGGGCGAGTCGTCCAGGAGTGGCGGATCGCGCAGACGGTCGGACGCCGCATCGAATCGCCGGAGGTCGCCGCACTGTCGGTCGAGATCACCGACCAACTGCGAAAGGAGATCCGGCGCAATGCAGGTGAGAACAATGCCGCATGAGACCACCACGATCGACTCCACCCGAATCGCAGCCCGGCAGGCCGAAGACCTCCGCAGCCTCGAGGCGGGCCTGGACCGGCTCCAGACCGACGAAGACCACCGTCCGAGTCGCTGGCGGGCCTTCTGGACGAGCGTCGTCCCCCCTGTGCTGTTCGTGCTGTTCCTGCTCGTCGTCTGGCAGCTCTACATCGTGCTCGCCGACCCTCGGCCGGACCGTGCGCCCAGCCCTGCGGCCGTCTTCGCCGCTCTGGCGGAAGGGTGGGAGAGCGGCCGCGTGCAGCTGGCCGTGGCCACCAGCCTCGAGCGCGGCATCGTCGGCTTCCTCATCGCGATCATCGTCGGCACGCCGATCGGCCTGCTGCTGGCCGAAGTGCGTGTGCTCCGCCGCGCGATCGGCCCGGTCATCTCCGGCCTGCAGGTGCTGCCGTCCGTCGCGTGGGTGCCCGCGGCGATCATCTGGTTCGGCCTCACCGATGCCACCGTGTACTTCGTGATCCTCATGGGGGCGATCCCCTCGATCGTCAACGGGCTCATCGCCGGCGTCGACCAGGTGCCGCCGCAGCTGCGACGGGTGGGTCAGGTGCTCGGCGCGAGCCGCTGGCAGCTGGCGACCGCCGTCATCCTTCCCGCGGCCCTGCCCGGCTACCTGGCCGGGCTCAAGCAGGGCTGGGCGTTCTCGTGGCGCTCGCTCATGGCCGCCGAGATCATCGCGACCGGAGGCTCGATCGGCTTCGGCCTCGGCTCGATGCTGCAGCAGTCGCGCGAACTCGCCGACCTCGCCGGGGTGCTCGCCACGATCCTGCTCATCCTGTTCATCGGCATCCTGATCGAACTGCTCTTCTTCGGCCCGCTCGAGCGACGCGTCCTGCGCGGCCGAGGTCTGCTGCTGTCGGGGGGTTCCCGATGACCGGGCGCGTCACACTCGTCGGTGCCGGTCCCGGCGATCCTGGCCTTCTGACCGTGAAGGGCCTGCGCGCGCTCGAGCGCGCCGACGTGATCGTCGCCGACCGTCTGGGAGCCCGCGGGGTGCTCGACGGTCTGGCCGCCGAGGGCGTCGTGCTGTCCGCCGAGGTCGTCGACGTCGGCAAGCTGCCCGGTCACCACGCCGTCCCGCAGGACGGCATCAACGCGCTGCTGGTCCACCTTGCCCGCGAGGGCAAGCAGGTCGTGCGGCTCAAGGGCGGCGACCCGTACGTGTTCGGACGCGGCGGCGAGGAGCTCGAGTTCTGCCGGGACGCCGGCGTCGAGGTCGAGGCGATCCCGGGCATCACGAGCGCCATCTCGGTGCCCGCGATCGCCGGCATCCCCCTCACCCACCGCGGCCTCGCCACGGCGTTCACCGTGGTCACCGGCCACGACCAGATCGCCGCGCTGAGTGGAGGCCGCGACCACACCGTCGTGCTGCTCATGGGCGTCGGGACTCTGGCGCACTCGGCGATCACGCTCGCCGGCGGAGCGCGCGGAGCCGACTGCCCCGTCGCCGTCGTGGAGGACGGCTTCGGTGCGCGCCAGCGCGTGACCGTGGGCACGCTCGACACCATCGCCGCGCAGGCGGCCGAGCGCGGCATCCGCTCCCCCGCGGTCGTGGTCGTCGGCGACGTCGTCCGCCTGAGCCCCTATTGCCCGCCCGAGCTCGCCGTGAGCGCGCTCGGCGTCTCCGAAGAGCTTTCCGCGCGCTTGTCTTCCCAGCACGCCGCGCAGCACACCCCCCGAAAGGCACTGCCCCAGTGACGAACCCCCTCAACCTGCGCGTCGCGATCGTCGGCGCCGGTCCTGCCGGCATCTATGCGGGTAACATCCTCGCCAACTCGGTGACCGCCGAGGGCGGGGCCGTCGCGATCGACCTCTTCGACTCGCTGCCCGCTCCCTACGGTCTGATCCGGTACGGCGTCGCGCCAGATCACCCCCGCATCAAGGGCATCGTCAACTCTCTGCACGAGATGCTCGATGCCGGCAGCATCCGCTTCATCGGCAACGTCGAGGTCGGGCGCGACATCGCGATCGACGACCTGCAGGAGCGTTACGACGCCGTCATACTCGCGACGGGCGCGATCCGGGATGCCGCACTCGACATCCCGGGAATCGATCTGCCCGGCTCCTACGGCGCAGCCGACTTCGTGGCGTGGTTCGACGGCCACCCCGACGTTCCGCGCGAGTGGCCGCTCGAGGCGGCCGAGGTCGCCGTGATCGGCAACGGCAACGTCGCCCTCGACGTCGCCCGCGTGCTCGCGAAGCACGCCGTCGACCTGCGCTCGACCGAAGTGCCCGACAACGTGCTCGCCGGGCTGGAGGCGTCGGCCGTCACCGATGTGCACGTGTTCGGCCGTCGCGGGCCGCTCGATGTGAAGTTCACCCCGATCGAGCTGCGCGAACTCGGCGAGGTGCCCGAGGTCGACATCGTGCTGGCGGACGAGGACTTCGCCCAACTCGAGCTGGCCGCCGGCTCCAGCAACCAGGTGAAGGTCATCCTGCGCACCTTCCAGGCGTGGCGCACGCGCGGCACCACCGGTGCGAGCCGGCGGCTGCACCTGCACTTCTGGCACGCACCCGTCGCCGTCCTCGGCGACGAGCGGGTCGAGGGCCTGCGCTTCGAACGCACCGCGGTGGACGCCGAGGGCGTCGTGCGCGGCACCGGCGAAGTACGCGACATCCCGGTGCAGGCCGTCTACCGGGCCGTGGGGTACTACGGCACACCAGTGGTCGACGCTCCGTTCGACACCGCGCGCGGCGTGATCCCGAACGTGGAGGGTCGGGTCGTCGACGGCGACGCCGCGCCGATCGCGGGCCTCTACGCGACCGGATGGATCAAGCGCGGACCGGTCGGTCTCATCGGCCACACCAAGTCCGATGCGATGGAGACGATCGCCCACCTGGTCGCCGACGCGACGTCTGGACTGCTCAGCGCGCCCGCCCAGCAGGGCGATGTCGTCGAGCTGCTCGAAGAGCGCGACGTCGCATACACGACCTGGGACGGCTGGCTCGCGCTCGACGCGCACGAGCGGGAGCTGGGAGTCTCGCACGCGCACACCCGCGAGCGGGTCAAGGTCGTGCCCCGCGACGAGCAGGTCGAGATCTCGCGCGCCACATCGCTCGCGCTGTCGTGACATACGTCATCGCCCTGCCCTGCGTCGATGTGAAGGACCGGGCGTGCATCGACGAGTGCCCTGTGGATTGCATCTACGAGGGCGACCGCTCGCTCTACATCCACCCGGACGAGTGCGTGGACTGCGGTGCATGCGAGCCGGTCTGCCCGGTCGAGGCGATCTACTACGAAGACGACGTGCCCGACGAGTGGCGGGACTATTACACGGCCAACGTGGAGTTCTTCGACGACATCGGCTCGCCCGGCGGCGCCGCGAAGGTCGGCGTCTACGCGAAGGACCACCCGATCATCGCGGCCGTGCCTCCGCAGGTGAACTCTCATGGGTGAGCCGCCGGTCGACGTCCTGATCGTCGGCGGCGGTCCGGCGGGACTCTCGGCGGCCCTCAACCTCGCACGCGCCCGGGCCTCGGTGCTCGTGGTCGACACCGGCCGCCCCCGCAATGCCGCGACCCTCCGGTCGCATGGCTTCCTGACCCGTGACGGCATCTCCCCGCTTGAACTGCGCAAGCTCGCCCGGGCCGAGATCGCCGCCTACCCCACGGTGCGGGTGCTCGACCGGACGAATGTGACGTCGTTGGGCCTGATCGATGGACCGGCCGCGGTGGATGCCGCAGACGGCATACGCTTCGCCGCCACCCTGCAGAGTCATCGCTCCGGCGATCCGATCGTGGTCTCCGCGCGCTCTGCCCTGATCGCGACGGGTCTGCGCGAAACCCTTCCGGCGATCCCCAGTCTCCGCGCGTACTACGGCATGACCCTCTTCAGCTGCGCGGCCTGCGACGCGTGGGAGCTGCAGGATCGCCCGCTCGCCCTCATCGGGGAGACTCCCGATCTGCCCTCCCGGGCGCGGCTCATCGCGCGCTGGACCGACGACCTCACGGTGTTCACGAACGGAGCGGATGTCGTCGACACGGTCGAGGAGGCCGAGCTCGCGGCATCCGGAATCGTCGTCGAGCGGCGCCGCATCGACGACCTCGAAGGCGACCGGGGCGCGGTTTCGGCCGTACGCCTGCAGGACGGCACGCGCATCGAGATCGCGGGCGGCTTCGTGCGCCCGCACTGGGACCCCGCCCTCGATTTCGTCGCGCAGCTCGAGGTCGACCGCGATCGCGACGGACACCTCCTCGTCGACCGATCCGGCCGCACCAGCATCCCGGGTCTCTACGGAGCGGGGGATGCCGCCGCCCCGGGTCCGCAGCAGCTCATCGTCGCCGCCGGCCAGGGCGCGCGCGCGGCCGCTGTGCTCATCCACGACCTGGTGGGCGTGCGCACCGCCCACTGAC
>Ga0247819_10000266_pt1 | contig 32754 bp, 31 predicted proteins | sample 13C_Xylose_Day6_FD_193428 | JGI IMG/M metagenome (GOLD analysis project Ga0247819, IMG submission 193428) | Soil microbial communities from agricultural site in Penn Yan, New York, United States - 13C_Xylose_Day6 | ecosystem: Environmental > Terrestrial > Soil > Agricultural land | place: USA... | reverse complement strand
AATCAGGGGGGGGGCAGTTCTCGCGACCTGAGAACCTTCGACCATGCTGTCGTCGTGCAAACTCCTCCCTCAAAAAATCGATAAACACCCGGGTTTTAGCCGGCATGAGGGCGCGAGTGGAAAATACATCGAAATAGGTGTCGCATCGGCGTACCAGTCGGGGAGGAGCGCACCAGATCACCTTGCTCAATGGACCTCAGAACGTCCGGAGGAGTACCTCTGGATTAACGGGTAGTGGTTTATGTCGCATATAACTTGGCGATGCGACCGCGCTGACGCGAGCCGACACTAATGGGAATGAAATAACGCCTTGGACATGTTCAAATCCTCGTCCAATGCCAACGTCAAATTCTTCGATGATGAGGTCGACTTATCGATTGTCGAAATGCCTTTCAGGGCGAATCAATGGGTACCGGACCAAGAAATCAGCCAATAACGGCAGTAGTGGCTGATACCAAACGCGGGAACCATGCTGACTTTAAACACCCCGACGTGTTCACCCTGATCCGTTGCGATCTAATTGATAGCGAGTTGCAGGTCATCCAGGTTGCTGCCAATCGAGGAAAAGAAGAGCTCACCAGCTTGCATCGAAGTGAGTTTTCGGATCGAGCGGTGAAACAGCTGGTGCCCATGCTTCGCTCAAACATGGCGACATGCTGACTGACCGCGGCAGGTGTAAGGGCAGGTGGCGTGTCCGCGTCGAAGCGATTAAGGCTACTGGATGGTCATCACAACCCACATCAGCCCTATTTCTGCTTTAGCAGCTATAACTTTAGCGCCGACGTTCGTGGCATGTAGTTATCGGTCAAGAGGGATGATGCCCGCACCGTATGCGGGGCAATGGAACAACCGATTTCTGCCGGTATTCATTCGTTTCAGAGAGACGCAACCAAGTTTACCTCTCAACGTTTAGAATCCGGAATTTCCGACAGTTCAGTCATGCGAACCATGGCTTGAGCATCCAGTTTAATGAAGGCGTCACAGCATGGGTTGGTGAGAATGACGCAGGGAGGACAGCCTGATCGACGCCATATTTTATGTGCGATAAACCGGAGATTCAGAACTCCTTCGGCTACTACCTGAAGATTTCCGTACTCCTAAAGACGGCATCCAAATCCAGAAAATCACGCTTATTGTACCCTCGAAGGGCTGAGTTCAGGAGAGCTTGGGACTTTCGCTGAACACCCTACCTATAAAGTAAGGTGGGACAGCTGCATATGTATACTGGTCTGCCAGGCATTTGAGCAGTAGCCCGGCCGCAAGTCATCGATGGGTGGACATTAACGTCAGAGCCGGTGTGAGGGCCCGATGCTGGACGCCGGTGTGCGCCTGTTGTTAGCTGCTAGGCATTTGAAAGTCCTTAATGTCGCAGAACCAGAAATGTCGTTATGTTGAACCTTTCGACTTACCCAAGTATTGAATAGCTTCCCCGATATCGTAGATAGGGACACATTCGATGGCGCAACGCCATCAATATCGACTGTAGATGCTCAAGTGCTCAACCAGGGCGTCGCTCGTGAGGTGACCGCGAGGCTCATTAAGCAGATCAGCAACAAGACGGACCTCCGTCCTCGCCAGCATTATGGCACCGCGCTTACGTGCATCGAGGCCGCGACGAAGAAGTTCGACCGCCTACTGTGCATTGCCGCGGAGCGCAGCTCATCTGTCGAAAAATCAAGATAGGCTTTGACAAAGTTCCTTTGAGCAGTCGGCCGGCTGCTCCGCAGCCAGGCCGAAGGGGCGCCAGACAGCCAGCGCCTATTGTTGCTGTTCTGAAGTTACGGCCTCACGATAATCTTGCCGAATTGCTGGTTACTTTCGAGGTATTCGTGAGCCTCAACGATCTTTTCCAGCGGGAAGGTTTTAGCGATTACTGGCTTCAGCGCGCCGGACGCGAGACCCTTCGCAATCCACTCGACGCCAGCCTTCAGTTTGTCCGTGTCGAAGGTCGTGTTGAAGAGAAGGGCTCCAGTGATGACGAGACCTTTGGTGAAGACTGGGAAGTGTGGAACCACGGTCGGCTCCCCGATGGTTCCATAGAGCATGAAGCGTGCACGAGGAGCCGCAGCTTGCAGCAGCTTGGCGAACGTGGGACCGCCCACGGGATCAAGGACTACTTGAATACCCTTGCCGCCGGTTATGACATCCAAGCGTTCGATGACATCTTCTTCCTCGGTCGCGATTACATATGCCGCGCCCACAGATTTGATTTGCTCGCGCTTGGCGCTGGTCCTTGTCAGCGCGATAGGCACTGCTCCGAGCATGTTGACGACCTGAATCGCGGCGATCCCGACGCTGCTTGATGCAGCCGGGATCACTACAAAATCGCCCTCCACCACCTTGGTGGTATCAAGCAGGGCATCGTAGGCGGTGAGATAGGCCATCCACACGGCTGCCGCTTCGTCGAAGCTTAGTGTTGCGGGATGCTTGATCACCGCCCCGACCGGCGCCAGAGCGGTGTCCGCATAGAAGCCGTAGTTATTAAGCGAGAACGCTGGCGCAACCGAAACAGCGTCACCTACTGCAAAGTTCGTCACGTCCGGCCCAATGGCATCGATGAAGCCAGCACCTTCGTATCCATTCCTCGCGGGGAACACAGGCTGCTCGAAATAGGTGCCGCTTCGAAAGAGAGATTCTGCTCGATTCAGGCCGATCGCCTTGATCTTGATGCGCACTTCGCCAGGGCCTGGTTCGGCCACTTCCAGCTCGTATAGTTTAAGTTGCTCTGGTCCGCCGACTGCGTTGAATTGAACGACCTTAGCCATATCTACCTCTCCCGTGGGTAAGATGGATCGAGTACTCAATGCCCCCCCTGAAAGCGGCGGGAAGGACTGTTCTTCGTCAGGAATGGATCCCGGCCGCCACCGATCAATTGGCGATCGCGATCGCCTTGGTGCTGCCAGCATCCTGTACGTTGTAACGCAGCACCATGGTGCCCTTGACTTGAAGCTTGGCAAACGCGTTTGTCTTGTCAGAGTGAATGATCGCCATCTCCTCAGTTCAGTCGAAATTGATTCGAGGTTCAGTGCTTCTAGTGATTTGAGACTTGAGTCAACGGTGCAGAAGGCCTGCCTCCACTCACTCCAGCACCGTTTCAGTCACCGGTTCAGCCTGCGTGATATTCTGGGAAATCGACGTAGCCTTCTGCGCCCCCGCCGTAGAATGTGTTGCGGTCATAAGGCGTGAACGGCAGGTCGCGTTCAATCCGGAAGGGCAAGTCCGGGTTCGACGTGAAGTAGCGGCCGAATGCGACTAGGTCTGCCACCCCATCGGCAACGGATTCCTCAGCAGATTCGGGCGTGAACCCCCCAGCGGCGATGATCGTACCTTGGAAAACCCGACCAAGGTCCTTGGCGGCAATGACGTCCTGTCCTTCCGCAATCGTATCGGCGCCGCTAATGCGTGGCTCGATAATGTGGAGGTAGGCCACGCCGAACTGATTGAGACGTTCAGCTACATAACCGAACAGCGCCTGCGGGTCTGTGTCGCTCATGCCATTGAAGGTGCTGCTGGGCGAGATGCGGACGCCAACCCGATCGCGGCTCACCACGCCTGCGACCGTCTCGACGATCTCCAGAAGGAAGCGCACTCTGTTCTCGACGGAGCCGCCATAGCGATCTGTGCGCTTATTGCTGCCATTCTGGAGGAATTGTTCAACCAAGTGGCCTTGAGCGCTGAAGATTTCGACCCCGTCGAAGCCTGCTCGCAAGGCATTCTCAGCAGCGATCTTATATTGCTCGATGATCTTTGGGATTTCGGCTGTTTCCAGCGCGCGATGTGGCGAGGGAGGCACCAGACCCTCGGGCATGGTGACGACGATGTTGGGGTTCTCCGTGAAGGTCGGGTCGAATGAGGCGGAGACAGGCTGGATGCCAGAAAGGACTTCACTGGTCGCGCGACCGGCGTGCCCGAGCTGGACGAACATAACCGCCCCCTTGGCGTGAACGGCGTCAGTGATCCGCTTCCAGGCCATGACCTGCTCATCGCTCCAGATGCCTGGTGCCATATGATATGCGCGGGCTTCCGAAGAGATGGCGGTCGACTCGGTGATGATTAGACCGCCATCTGACGCACGCTGGCTGTAGTACTCAAGCATAAGGTCTGAAGGAATACCATTTGGCCAGTGAGCGCGCAGTCGACTGAGCGCTGGCAAAACGATGCGATGTTTGAGGGTGACAGCACCGAGCTGCACCGGTGTGAACAGCTTCTTCTGGGAATTCGTAACCATGTCAGTTCTCCATGATATTCGAAAGGTACACAGGTTGGCGGTTGGGTTTAAAAGGAGGAAACAGCCTCATCACTATCAGATCCTGCACCGTGCACTCAGGACGGGGGCGAGTTCCGGCCGGTAATGAAGCTTGCTTGTTCGGAGGAGAGGTGGAGATGTACTTCGGCGACATCTGCGACCTGGCCGTTGCGACCAAGAGGATGCATGCCCTTGACGATCGGCAACACTTCCTCAACTTGCTCGGATGTAAGAAAAGTATCGAACATCGGTGTCTGCATCACGGCGGGTGCGATCTCATTGAGCCGGATCTGGTGCGGTGTCAGTTTAATCGCGGGATTCTTCACAAGAGCATGGATACCCGCTTTAGCGGCAGAATATGGAGCAGACGGTGTGGCTCCAATCGCCTTTAGGGCCCATATCGATCCGGTATGAACGATTGCGTCATCGCGATCCACCGCAATCATTGCCTTGGCTGTCTCCTGGTCCGCAAAGAACGTACCCTTGGGTATTCCTCCGATAAACCGATCATATTTAGTCTCATCCACCTCGACGAACGGCTTGGGAGTGAAAATGCCGGTGTCGCTGAACAGCACGTCGAGCTGGTCCAGCGCGATCTGCACCGGCGTCTGACCTTTCGCGAGGATCGCGATGTCGCGAACCAAAGTCGCAACACAATCATCATTCTCGTCAATCTCTTTGGCGCTCTCTTCGAGGCGCTCCTGGTCGCGACCGTTGATCACAACGTTGTCGCCTTCCGGAACGAAACGAATGGCCGCTTCCTTGCCAACGCCCGAGCTATTTCCCGTGACGACTGCAACCTTATTTTTGGAGCACACCTCGATTCTCCTTCCTATCCACTATCTATCTGTAGATAGCTGTTCAATGCATATTAGCGTCAGGAATTTTTCTGTCAAAGTCTATCTATCAGAAGATAGACGGAAGGCGCGCTATGGGTGGAATCGCCGATAAACTGATAAATCTGGCGGAGGTGTGCATGCGCGAAGCCGGCTATCACGGGTCGAATTTTGTCGTAATGCACCTGCTGGTCTTCAATGATGCGTCTGGCATTTGCCAGATCTCTGAACCAGTAGAAATTCAAGCACTGGTAGCCATACATACTTGAGATACTGCTCTAGCTCATTCGGACAGGTAATCGGAACGCAGTAAAACAGATTGGCATTGTTCGTCTGCAGTCCCTGCCTTCGTCAATTCCGTTGCACACCTACGCATCGATTTCCTCTTAAGTATGATGCAGTACGCCTTTGAACCGATGCAGAGCAAGCGTGTAATCCGCTCCTAAGTGCTGTGCTCGCGTTGTCGGTGCTCTATGCCTAGTTAGCCCTGAATGGGGTTTCCATCGTGAACGTGGGTGGGATTGGGTTGCTGTGCTACTCGAAGATCACGCAGCATGCGGACACACCAATGGCGAAATAACGACCCCAATGGCCTATCTGACCGATATGGAAGTGATGCCTGACTGTGTGCACAGGGCCAGCCTTTTACTTTTGATCGTGACGAAATGGTGTGCCGTGCTATGAATGTCTTTCGCGAACTCGGATTTGACGGGGCTTCTATGTCATTGCTGACGAGTGTGATGGGAATTTCGGCTCAAAGTCTGTACGTGGCTTTTGGTTCCAAAGACGAAGTCTAAAGCTGAGCGATCGCGCTCTATCTTCGGACTCGTGGATCGTTTGTTGCGAAGGCCCTGGCGCAGGAGCAAAACGTGCTCCGGACGATGAACCAAATACTGAAAGATGCCGCAATGGTCTACGGCGATTTGCTGGCAAAAGGTTGCGAAATCACCATAGCGCCGGGAGAAACGGGAGATGAGGCCCTCACAAAATTCGGTGAGTTGCTGCATGCCGAGGGGTACCAGGCGATCAGAGAGTGCTTTGAGCCAGGCGCGAGATGGAGCGACTCGAGGCGACATCGATTGCTCGGTATGGGGAGGATTTGTGACCTGCAACTTGTATGGAATGTCGACGCAAGCAAGGGATGACGCGTCGGAGGAGGAGTTACCTGGTCTTGCCCTTTTCGCGGGGCAAAGTCTGGAAGCCCTTCTTAAATAATGGCGAAAAGTGTGGAGCCCTGCATCTGCATCTGTAGCTTTCGAACAGGTAGCGCTCAAACAGGAACGGCCTAGAATCGAGCCTTCCCTGTTCGAGAGCGCCAGACGTTTAGATAAAAGAGAAGAGCGTACAACGTGATCGAGTAAAAACATGAAGCTCGCTACGTGAAACGTATTTACATGCTTTTCCAGAAACCGGCGCCGACACCCACTTCGCTTGGACTTTGGGCGGCTTCTGTTGCCGCGTTGGACGCCGAGAATCCATCTCTGAAAACGAATTCAGATTTTGAAATTTCGCTAGGTTTTGGCCAAGGTGCCTTTGTACCTTTGCCCACAACGAGCAAAATCGATATCAGGTGATCTTCAGGCAAACTGATGATTCTGGCCACTTCGTCCGCATCAAAGCCGATCAGTGCACAAGACTCGTAACCCATCGCCGTGGACGCAAGCATCATCGTCTGGGCAATGAAAGTGGCAGAACGAATCGCCTCATCTCGTTGCAATTGCTCCCGTCCTTCGTAGAAGGATCTTGTCATCGGAACCAGAATGTTTTGAATGTTGACGGGCGCTTTTTCCCAATAGCGGGCAGGATCTTTATCCCAAGCTTTGACGTCTGCACAGATCACGTACAACAGTGATGCATCAGTCACTTGTTCTTGGTCAAAAGCTGCGGCGCGAATTTTTGCGCGAATCGTTGGGTCTTTCACATCAACCAAGCGCCAGTGCTGGGCGTTGAAAGAGGAGGGTGACTCTAATGCCAGATCGATCAACAGGTTTTCTTCTTCGGGCGTGAGGCGGTGCGTTGGGTCGTAGTGCTTGACTGAGCGGCGTTCGCGAATTGTCTGAAACGTATCCATGGCGGGCTCCTGATAGAACGATATTGGCATCCGCAGTTTCGGCTGCGGCACTCATATAGCTTAAACACGTCATCTATAATCTTGCAACTGAAGGTTATCGATGACGCTTCAAAACCCGATTAGAGGGCAAGCTGGAGAGGGAGGTTTTTCATCGCCGGAATAGTAGAAGGAGCGGTTTGCGAGGCAGTCAATTGCTATGACTGTCAGCCATTCATTGCTGGCGAAGGTGCGCGTCTAAGCCGCGCTACGCCTTACTCTGAGATTCATCGCAAGCGTGTACATGCATCAAGTCGAGTTGGACTTGAACAAAAATTTTTCAGCAGACTGAAGGTGATGGGCACCCAAAGTTGAGCTAGGTGCCAAACCTTGCTTCAGGCGAACGCTCTTTCTCTCACATAAGGTGCGCCAACCTTGCTTCTGTTGCGCCGAGATTGATTTGCTACGCAGCAAGAGAAGCGCATAGACGAGTAACAGGCGAATTCCGTTGGTCCCCTTGGAACACAATACCTAACTGGATACTTCCCGCCTGTCTGGCAATTAGACCCGGTCTGCCATTAGGTCACAGACCTATCGATCTTCGGTTGAGTGCCAAACGTTAACGAGGTATTAATATAAGAGTTTACTTGCTGCGATTATAACTTCAAATGATACTTAGATCGGGCTGCTGTCCCGAAAGCGCTTCTTGTGATCATCGAGTGGTTGAGCGGAGCCACTGACGAAAAACAATTCAGTTGTGACAGCCAGATAAATACTCGTTATTGCGTTGCAAAAGCATCATTAGCAATGATATTAAATAGGGGAGATAAAATCATTATTCCGGTCGAAGAAATTATCAAAGCCTTGTCTCATCCGGTGCGCTATAAGATTTTGACTTGGCTAAAAAATCCACACCGTTATTTTCCAAACCATATTCAAGCCACCCCTGATGGCGCTTACCCTGATCAGATTGTGAAGCGGGCTGGCCTGGCGCAGTCCACGATCTCCGCACATCTCGCTATCTTAGAGCGCTCAGGACTGGTCACCTGCGAGCGACAAGCACAAAGACGTCTTTTCAAGAGGAACGAAGTGATGATTCGTGCGTTTCTTCGGGAAATATCGAACAAACTGTGATTGCTGTGAAGCCAAGAACACCCTTATAATTTCTTGTTTTGCAATAATCTAAAGAAAATTCAGCTTCTGAAGAACTGAAATAGAGAGTCTTAAGTTGTAACTTTCATTTGAGGAAACGATCCCCGCACCGGGTCCCGTGTGCGCGGCAATTGATCCGCCAGACGGATCGCCACCAATATCAACATCGACGTGAATAACAACTGCCACGAACGACTCAGGCTCAGCACACTCTGGTATTGGCTTATGCAGTTTGCAGGTGCAGAAGGGGAGTTGGCTTCCACGACATCCTGTTTCTTCACCTGTTGGCAAAACTCGCACTACTGAGCGCAGTGGGAAATTGCACTCCACTTGACCACCCATTTGCATTCGACTTGACCAGGCATTTGCATTCGACTTGACCACTCGCCTAGCGAGTCATGGTTAGGCTACAGCAGCGCTACGGGTGGCACTACCTGTGGCGTGCCATCAATGATGCACATCCATCCCCAAGTCCTGAGCGCCGACGTCTTCTTAAACTCTTTCACCAGATCGTCTGGGATTTCGCCTATGTCCGTCCGCAATTCGAACTGCGGGCGCATTGCGTGCAGAACGTCAATTCCCATATCCCCGGCAAGAAGCTTGCACATCAGCCTGATACGAAGCTTCCAAGGCAAGGTTTTTCCGCGCCTTTCCGGATGCTGGTAAACCATGGTGTTCAAATGGGCTGATGCGTGGATGTAGTCAGCGCTGCTCATCCAGATCTGCAAGTGCGCAGGCATGCCAAGAGGTAAGACGTTGAACGCCAGCCAATCGATTAGGCCAATGGCAAGGGCAGAAATCGGCCAATAGCACTCATCCAGTAACGCAACTTCGCCGTTACCGGTAAGCTGGCGTATTGCATGCGCGTCGGCTCTATCACGCCAATGTTGACCTAAAATCTCTCGAATGCATCTCGCTCATCGACAATCTTATTATGATCGAATCAGCCCTTTAAAAAACTGAACAGCCCAGACGCTGGCTTAACAGTTCCAGCGCCCTCATACCAACCAATGAGTTACCGGCTGAATTCAGTTCTGGTGACCACACGCAAACGGTAAAACGACCCGGAGCCACTGCCAGGATTCCGCCCCCGACGCCACTTTTTCCAGGGAGCCCCACTCGGTAGGCGAAGTTACCTGCCTCGTCATATAACCCGCTCGTGGCCATCAGCGCATTGACCTGGCTGGTTTGCCGAACACTCAGTATCCGCTGACCGGCAATGGGCGATACGCCTTGGCAGGCTAGGAAGCTGAACGCGCGGGCAACATCGACACAGCTCATGGACAAGGCACAGTGATGAAAATAGCTGCGCAGGACATCGTCGACAGTGTTGTGAAAATTCCCCAATCCCTGCATCAGATACGCCATCGCCGCATTGCGCGACCGATGTTCATATTCGGATTCGGCCACGGTTCGGTCCGACACCAGTTGCGGGTTCCCTGCCAATTGGCGAACAAAATCACGCATCGACAGTGTCGGGACAGCAAAGCGCGATTGATTGATATCGCAGACCACCAACGCTCCTGCGTTGATAAAAGGGTTGCGTGGCCGGCCGGCCTCCAATTCGAGCTGCACGATAGAGTTATAGGCCTGGCCTGAGGGCTCATGCCCCAACCGACTCCATATCGCTTCTCCATGATGAGCAAAGGCTTGGACCAGACTTAACACCTTGGAAATGCTTTGGATTGAAAAGCGCGTATAGGCGTCTCCAGCCGTATACAGCCTTCCTTCCACATCATAGACAGCGATGCCTATTTGATCGGGCGCAACGGCGGCCAACGCAGGGATGTACTGCGCGATTGTCCCCTTGCCAATGAGAGGACGGACTTGCGTGATGATTGTATTGAGGTGCGACTGCATGAATGAATGAGACTGCCTTTTCAGAGTGGGAACCGCTCCCGGCGGGCACGCATGAACACGCCGGGAGCGGATGGGTAGAGCGCGGCACTATTTATCGACGGTGACTAGACCCGGCTACCACAGCGCATAGGTGTAGCTCACAAAGAATCGCGTCTGATCCTGATCCTGGAGCGTGGCGGCAGGCAAACTCGTCCGGAAATTCGCCCTTCTGAGCGAGAACCCAAGCCCCTTGAACGCACCACCCTGAAGTACGTAGTCCAGGCGCATGTCCCTTTCCCACTCCGCATAACGTCCAGTACTGACGCCGCCCGTTCCGCGAATGTCCCGACCGCTGATATAAGTGGCCGATGCCTTCAATCCTGGGAAACCAAGGCCCACGAAGTCATAGCTGTAAATACCAAAGGTCGAGTTCTCACCGGCGCGGCTGAAGTTGTTGATCATGATATCCGTGTATAAATAAATGCTGCTCCCGCCTTCCCCCTCCAACCGACCGCGACCGTCGACGACACTGCCATTGTTCACGAACGCCATACCGCCGCTGTCACTCACCCGTTGATGCCCCAACGTCAGCGCGTGACCGCCCAGGTTATAAGTAAAGGCCGCAGACCAGGTCGTGTTATCGACCTCTCCCGCATTACCCTTGTTATAGCCATTGCGGTAAGCGTAGTTAGGATCCGTGCCATTCTTGCCCGCTGACCGGCTGTTGAAATAACGCAAATCCGTCTTGAATGACTGATTTGATTCAATTTGAACAGCGTGAAGCAGTCCAAAAAAATCCTGGCTGTAATAGTCTTCCAACTCGGCGTGATAATACTGCAACGTCAGATTTTTATTGAGTGCCCAATCTGCCCCGCCGAATCGAAAGCTGTCGCTGCCTTTACGTCCACCGGCAGCAATGCCCGCCCAATTACTTGAAGCGCGACCCACTTCACGGTTCAGGTTGCCGACCGTCCATGTGATGTTGTCAATGTCTTTGGATGTCACGATTGCGCCTTGGTAACTGGCAGGCAACACCCGGCTATCGTTCGATTGCAGGACAGGCAAATTGGGCGCTAACGCATTCCCCGTCTTAAGCTCGGTCTTCGAGATTTTAAGATTGGCATTAGCGCCTATACGGCTCCAATCGCTGACCGGCGAGCCATCACTCCGAACAGGCGTGACCGTGTTGACGGTGTTGGCGTTATGCGGCGAGACGCCGCCACCCAGATCAACCCCCAGCAAACCCAGAACATCGACCCCCACGCCGACGACACCCTGTGTATAGCCTGACGAAAGATCGAAGCGCAGCCCGGTCACTGTTTGTCGCTGATCAATGCCGCCCACCCCGCGCTGGTCGTTTTCATAGTAAAGCGTTCGCGAACTGACGGAAGCCTTACTGTCATCGACAAATCCAGCGGCCAACACTTTCTGGCCTGTCGCGATCATTGAGATAGCGACAGCTAAAGAAGTTATTTTCATCACGACGCTCCGACTTTGATTTTTATTATTGAATGAGCACATTTTTTCGACAGCATTACCCACTGCAGGACGCAACATCCCGCAGTCGTGAACACGTTTCCAATGGCAAGTACAACGACTTACGTTTTAGCGTTGCTGAAGTAATAATCTGGCTACTTGAGTGACCAGCCCTGCAGAGGGGGAGTAGGCGACAGTTGACTGACTCTGGATCGTTTTATTTCATCTTGTACACCTCGCGATCACTTAAAGTGGCAAAAGTTGTCTGACCAAGGACATCCAATAAGCGATGCCGGCGTCAAGGATGCCGTCATTGAAATCATAAAAAGGGCTGTGCAGTTCGCGCGAATGCTCTTTATTTTCATCGTCTGCCGTTGTTTGCGACGCCAGCAAACCGTTGCCCAGGAACGCATAGCATCCAGGCTTGCACTGCAAAAAGTATGAAAAGTCTTCAGACGCAAAAGAGGGTGTCACGTGGCGGTCAACGTTATGTTGACCCACTGCAGAAACCATCGCTACCACGGCTTGGGTGGTTTCCCGTTCGTGATTGATCGTCGCGGGATACAGCCGTTCGAGCGCAAATGACACGTCGAGTCCAAACATGTCGCCGGTGGCACGCGCAATCGTGGACATCCGGTCATCAATGAGGTCGAGCGTCGTCGCGTCGAATGTTCTGACCGTGCCCGAAATCGTCGCTGTCTCGGGAATGATGTTATTGGCCGTGCCGGTATGAATCTGCGTGATGGACAACACCGCCGGATGATTCGCATCGACATTTCGCGTGAGGATCGTTTGCCACGCCAGTGTCAGTTGGGCGGCTGCAACGACAGGATCAGCACCTCTGTGGGGTTGAGCGGCATGGGCGCCTCTGCCGGTCAGGGTCGCGGTAAAACTGTTGCTCGAGGCCATGATCGGGCCCGGACGAACACCGAACACGCCTGCCGGCAACCCTGGCCAATTGTGGACACCAAAGATCGCATCCGTCGGGAATCGGTCGAACAGTCCATCCTCGATCATACGCCGGGCACCCGCGCCCCCTTCCTCGGCAGGCTGGAATATGAAGTGTACCGTCCCATCGAAGTCGACGTCCTGGCTGAGTCGTTGAGCGGCGCCCAGCAGCATGGCGGTGTGTCCGTCGTGGCCGCAGGCATGCATCTTTCCAGGATGCTTTGAGATATGCGAAAAGGTATTCAATTCCTGCAAGGGAAGCGCATCCATGTCTGCCCGTAACGCTATGGCTCGCTCCGAACGCCCCTTTTTCAATGTCCCCACCACGCCATATCCACCCACACCCTCTTGCACCGAAATGCCATATTCGCGGAGCATTTTCGCCACCAGCGCGGAGGTATTGGCCTCTTCAAAACGCAGTTCAGGATGTTCATGGAGGTAACGCCGCAGTGACGCGATATCGCGGGTGTCAGGGTGACCGTTTCGAGTCTGCTTATGGAGGTTGTCCATGTCTTGACCTCTAATACTGAACGCACGTCACCGTAGATAACGTGCGTAATGAAAGGTGATGAAGGGCGCTATGCAGTGATCAGCCTGGTTTTCGAGCGAGCGAGAAACGCAATGAGCGTCAAGCTGATCAACGCCGCTGCCGACAGGTAAAAACCAACGATGAGTTTGTTCCCACTGAACTGGATCAGGGTGGTGACAATCATGGGTGTCAGTCCGCCGAAGATCATCACGCCAAGCGCGTATGACGTTCCTATTCCAGTCGCCCGGTACTGTGTAGGGAAGATGTTGGACATCACCAGAGGCGCACAAGACGCGTACAGTCCCAGGAAAATGGAAATCACGGTTTGCACTGCCACGAGCGTCGTGAACGTCGGGTTCGATGCCAACAGGGTGAACAACGGATAGGTCAGGACCCCCGCCAGACCTGCGCCCCACGCCATGGGTTTGTAAGGGCCGGTGCGGTTCGCCAGAAGGCCGACCAACGGACAAACGATGACCAGTGTGATACCCGAAGCAATTTGCCCGGCATACGTGGCCATGACGGACATGTTCAATTCCCGGACGGCGTAAGTCGTGAAGTAATTCGAGACTTGCGCAGCGACGGTCCAGAACACCATGACGGCAATACCGATGAGAATGCGGCCGAAGTTGGCGTGAAGGCCTGCGAAAAATGTCCCGTAAATCTGCCCCTCGGCTGAGGTGCGTTCGAACTCCAGGGTTTCTGGAATGGCGCGGCGGATGTACCAGCCAACAGGGCCGATCAGCAGGCCCACGAGAAAGGCAATTCTCCAGTATTCGTCGACGATTCCTTTCTCACCAAATACAAGCGTGATGCCTGAGCCAACCAGCCCGCCCAACAGCACGCCTCCGCCTTGTGCCATTTGCTGAAAAGAGCCGAACAACGCTCGACTGTTGCCGGGCGCGTTCTCCACGAGCATGGCCACGTTACTGCCGATTTCTCCTCCCGCCGAGAAACCTTGAATCAGCCTGCCGAGGATCAGGATCAGGGGTGCGGCAAGACCGATCGACCCGTACGACGGGCAGATCGCTGGAACGAGGGTCCCGAACGCCATCAATAACAACGTGTAACTCAGCGCCTTTTTGCGCCCGGCCCGGTCGGCGTACCTGCCCAAGACCAGCGCCCCTAACGGACGAACCAGAAAACCCGCTGCGAAGGTCATGAAGGTGAACATCAATGCGGCGAAGTCGTCGCCGGCTGGAAAGAATGCTTTCGATATGGGAACAGCGAAGATCGCGAAAATAACGAAATCGTAGATCTCAAGAACGTTGCCGATGGTCGCCGCAATGACTGTGCGACGCAGTGTCTTGCCATTGAGCGTGGCCTCCTGACTGTTGATATCCATGACGTCACCTTTTATTAGAGTTGTGGAGCAGCATCGTAGAGGTTTGTGGGTATACTGAAAAATACCTATAAAAAATACATGCCATGCTTTGAGGGTATAGATAGAAATGGTCGAAATTCGCCACATTCGCTATTTTTTGGCCGTGGTTGAACATGGAAGCGTTGCCGAGGCGGCTCGCAAACTTCACATCGCTCAACCCGCGCTGAGTCGGCAAATCAAGGACCTTGAAGAAGAATTGGGGGCTGCGTTGTTCGAGCGCGGCGCACGAGGGGTGAGCCCGACCATTGCAGGACAAGAATTTGCGACGGACGCCCGTGCATTACTGGCGGCGTTGAGTGCAGCAAAGCAGCGGGTCACACACATCGCCAAAGGCACGAAGGGAACATTGCGTATCGGGATCACGCCCAATTTTGGTTGGCACCCCAAAATCCTGGAATCGATACGGCTGTTCACGGGCGAGTATCCCGACATTGCCGTGATGCTGGATCCCGCCCTTTCAACCCGGCAAGTGAGCCGGATCATCGAAGGCGAGCTGGATGGAGGCTTTCTCGCTTGGCGGTACCCACCCAAGGACGAATTCCCGACCCCGAGCCTTCAGGAGATCCGCCTGTTCGAATGCAAGTTGAGGCTCGCTCTGCCGCGGCATAGTCAGCACGCGGCGTCGGTGCCGCGAAGGCTCTCAGACCTCGGAGACGAACCCGCCATCTGGTTTCCGCCAGACGTCGCACCCGCCTATAACGATTTTCTGACCTATCAATGCCACTCCGTGGGCCACACGCCTCGCAAAGTCGAGATTGGGAGTGACGTGCTCACCATCCTGGGGCTCGTCGCGGCTGGCATGGGTTACTCGATCGTTTCCGATGTGGCGACCCACATCTGCCCGGAAGGTGTGGTGCTCCTGGAGCATCCGGACCTGAACATGAGCCACTACGTGTCTTTCATCTATCGAACAAACGACAGCAACCCTGCGCTGCAACGCTTCATCGATAGCCTTGAGCAAGCCCACGGCGGGATGTTGTCCAACTGAGGCCTGATGTTGTCAAGACTCGACGATGAGGCATCTGTCATCAGAACTAGCCGAGTGATGCGTGCTACGAGCGACGCATTAGTGGAACTGGTGGCGACAGCATTGGGTTCCGACGCGCAGGCCCTTTCACAATATGCTCAGGCGTGGCTGGCGCTTATCGAGATAGCGGCTGCACTTGCAGCCATGAACATCCCTGTCGCCCTGGCTCTTCAGGAACGTATTAAGCAGCTGCGATAGGCTTGGTCGGCGTGACGAAGGTTCGCTAGCGCCCCAATCTCAATGCCTGTAATTGGCCGATTTTTGCCTATCGCCACCGTTTGCTTTAGGTCGAGTCTAGCCAGTCATGGAGCTCATGTGCACTGGTCAAGTCGAATGCAAATGGGTGGTCAAGTCCATGCAATTACTCACGCAGGATTTAAATCGAGCCAAGACCAAATTCTTCCAGATTTGTGGCAGCAACCAATCTGCCTTGGCGTGCCTTGGCATCCCACCATATAACCCGTAGCAGCGGGGCAGCAGCAGCGATGAGAATCGCCTGCAAGGGGTCGCTTTCTACAAAATGGGTGCATGCAAGTCGAAGTGTTGCTTGAGCTTTGTAATTGGCTACCTGTTGGGGGCTATCGTCGTGGAAGTCGGTATTTCGCATCAGCAGGAGGACCTCGCCAAAACCGTGCTGTCGAAGCCATGCCGTGGTACGAGTGCGATCCATCTCGGGCCGGCCTGTGATGATGACCTTGATTCGTTGCAAAGCGGGCAAGTGAGCGAAAGGCGCAAGAGCGTCGCGTGCAAGTAAGGCTCCCTGTAAATCCGCCTCGTACTGGGCAGGCTCGACATCCGGCAATAGGATACCGTCAAGATCAATCGCATAGGTGTCGTATTCGTGATCGTCCTCCATCGCGTTTAAACGCCCACCTTGCGTTTGCATCCATCGCTTGCGGTAACTGTCGGTGTAAGACTGTCGCTCCCAGGGAAAGAGAAGAACATATCCGCGGCCATCGATTCCGTAGTCAGGTTGAATGGCGCTCTTGTCGTCGAAACCTGCGGTGAGCAACTGTACTTGTAGATGCTGCCGCTGAAGATATCCAAGACAGTCAGACAAGGTGTGGCCGACACCGGAGATGTCTTCACACAGTAGGACTCGGCTTTCCGGAGGAGGGATCGGGATAGAGGAGTCCCAGGAGACCCAGCGTAGTGCGCGGTCGTAACGCAAAAAGGCGACCGGTACCCCAGTCGCATGAGAGGCCATCAGGGCGATTGGAGCCCCCCCGCGCAAGACTCCAATGATGCAGTCGAACTCTTGCTGAATCAGGACTGACTGGATTGAAGCAATCCAGCGATCGATGTGTTCGTATGTTATGGATAGAACGGGCTTACTCACAGAAACACCTTCGACAGGGACACAATGGATTAGCTGAGAACCTCAACAGAATGGGAGTTCGTCGATAGAGAAGTTGATCTACGCTTGGTTCGCGAGATCTGTATGTGATCGGTATTTAATAAATAAAAGTTGATTGGACTATCGAGCTATTAACCTCGATAGTCCAATTGGAACAATGCTAGAAAATTATTCTTTCTTCATAGTGTCTTTAGACATACTATCCTTAGACATCGCGTCCTTTTTTGTGCTTTCCTTGCCCATCGTGTCCTTGCCCATGGCGTCATGCTTCTGTTCGGGTTTGGACATAGCGTCTTTGCTCATGGTGTCATGCGACATACTATTTTGCTTGACTGAGTCTTCTTTGCTCATGGCGTCTTTAGACATCGTATCAGCGGCGTAAGCGCCACTGACAGCCAACATTAATGAACCTGTGAACAACGATGCGATTATCTTTTTCATGTGTGATTCTCTTGTCGTGGGGTTAGTACATTAGCGATCAGGCAAGAAGTCAGCTTCCGCCGAACCAGTTGTAACCTTGATCTTCCCAGTAGCCACCAGGATAATAATTTGTCACTTCGATCGAGGTGATATGCTTTGGGTTCTTGTAACCTAATTTAGTGGGGATACGCAGCTTTAAGGGGAACCCATATTCGGGTGGAAGTGTCCGATCATCCCATGTCAGCGCTAATAACGTTTGAGGGTGCAATGCGGAGGCCATGTCTATGCTGGTGTAGTAGTCGTCAGCGCAACGGAAGCTCACATACTTTGCGCGAGTATCTGCGCCAACCAAGTGAAGGAAGTCACTAAATCGCACGCCGCCCCATCGCCCGATAGCACTCCAACCCTCAACACAAATATGGCGGGTTGTGTAGGCGATCTGTGCCATGGATTGCAGCTCTGAAAGACGCCAGGCTCTAACATCCCTTATCAGCCCCCGAATCTCCAATCGATAGTCATCCCCGTTAATTGCCGGAATAGCATCTTCGGAATAGAAAGCATTGAAAGGAAATGGTCGCGTAATTTCGGCAGCACTGTATTCAGGAGCTAAACGGTTACCATTGAAAAGCCAGCCTTGGACACGGTCATTGAACCGTGAGATCTGCGACAACACTTTCTCTGCTTCGGCGTTATCGTCCAGGCTGCAACCGGTAAGCATCATGATTCCGCCTAAGGTCAGTCCTTGACGTAGAAAATGTCGCCGACCTTCGTTACTCAGTTTTGATTGAACCATGCGCTGCGCGTCCATCACTAAGTCGTGCGAGTCACTTTTTGAGAGTCGAACATGCTTTTTATCTTTGTCCATTATCAACGCCCTCTAATAATAGTCAGTAGTGTCTTTGGCACGAATACGACCATGATGAGATGCACGATGATAAACAGCGCCAGAAAAACCATCGAATAAAAGTGAATGTATCTGGCAGTTTCATAACCACCTAACATCTGCCTCAAATATGCGAACTGCACAGACTTCCACAACACAAGACCTGAAAGAGCCAACGTAAATACAGCAAACACAACCGATATATAAACAAATTTTTGTACCATATTATAATGCTTTGGGTCGCTGTGTTTTAGTCGGCCTGATAGCGCTGCCAGAGAGTCGCGCCAGAATTCCGCGAAACTAAGGCGAGAGAAGCGGCGACGGAATCTACCGGTAATGATGTTAAATAAAAGATAGACTAAACCATTCAGACCAAAGATCCACATCGCCGCAAAATGCCATTGCAGGGCGCCTCCTAGCCAACCTCCCAATGTAGCGCCCTTGGGAAAATGAAAATCAAATAAAGGTGAGGCGTTGTATATTCGCCAGCCGCTCATGACCATCAGTACAACGGCTCCCGCGTTGATCCAGTGGCACAAACGAAGCCATAGAGGTTGAATGGTCTCCAATATTTTCGGTGGAGTGCTCATGTGTGAATCCGATTATTGTTTGCGTAGCGAGAGTATGCCCGGACAATGCTCGGAGAAACATCACGAAAAGTTAAAAATTTCGTTATATTTGGCATGTCGGTCATCATTAATATTTGAAAAAAAAGCATGACCAAGCCGATCGGGGCTTACAGCGTTAATTATCACTTTAAATGATATGTTAACTTTTTTACTCGCTAACCATTCAATTCTAAAAAACTCAACTACATGACTTGATCCAAAATCATTCGGAGCTACACCCATGTAAAGTCGCAGGTGTAGGAGGGCAGGGTGCGTTGTTCGCTGCGATTCATTGTGGGTCAGCTCAGCAACTCGTCGGCGTGATGGATGAGCAGCAATTAGATGCGGTGCTGAGGATCCGTACTACCTACAAGTGAAGGTCATCAGCATTAGGTAGCTAAGGTTGAACAAGACAAGAAGGGTTCACTACACGGCAGGCGCTCGATGTGATGTTTCGAAGCTACAGTGTAGTGATGAAAAAAATGGCGAACGACAGACGTCGGTGACGGGTTGCTTGGGAGCACACCAACATGCCAGAAAAACATCAACTGACATCGTCGAGCTCGGCGCCGTCAAAGAAGATGTGGATGCCGGGCTCGACTGACTACAACCCAGGCTGGCGGTTTAAGACGCCATCAGTTTATGGCTTGTTCTGAGCTTGAACCGACCGACCGGCCAGATCATTGATAGAAATAGCCAATCGGAAAGCCGTCGAGCCTATGACGCAGACTGAGCGATAGCCCTCACTGAGCAAGTTGATCGTCGTAATACGGTCATTTACGCGTACCGCCAGGTCATCGCCATAACGTATCGAAACATCCTGATAATCCAGAGCAAGCACGATTCGCAGCGCGGCAACAATCGTATCTAAAGTTGATCCGGTCTGTTCTGCAAGCCACGCACCTAGGTAGGGAATAGTTGTCATCGGATAGGAACGAGTCCTGACGCGCGCAACGGCCCCATCCGGAAGATGTTGCTTCTTGTAATCAAAAAACGTCGAAACCCGGTGGCAATCCGAGTTTTTATAGCTCTCATGCGTACCAAGGCGTACACCACACGCGCTCGTGGCATCGGCGCTTAGCTAAATTCGGCGACAGGCACCAACGCGCTCCAGAAATCCTGGCATTCGACAGGGTTATCTCCTCAACGTCTTGCAGTATTGATGTCAAGATTCTTCTACGCTTACGAATCAAGGTAAGCCAAAACATTCGTTTCTAACTCAAGCCCTCCACCGCTACCCGAATCAGCGGCGGCAGCTAGCGATTCGCTGAGTGCGGACCAAACCTTCCAAAACGACATTGCCCCAAGCAACGTCAGTCAGCAAAGTCCAAGCGGTGCTACACCGCATTATTCACCGCGGAACCACATTCCAGGTGGCGTTCCATCCTGGCGTGAATCGCTCATATCATCCCCGTTTTAACGTGTCGTGCAGCGGTCCCGGCAACGTCGAGGCTGCACCTGTCAGCTTCCAGCTGACAATCTCTAAAAACCTGCTTGACAGTTTGGATGATGAGTATTAACTTAATTTTAGTGAAGCCTCATCAGCTAAACGACGAGTAGCTACTGCCTTGATGTAGCCACATGCCGGAGTGCTGCTGGTTTCACCGATGCTGATCGATACGATCAGGACAGTGTTCCGGGAGATCGTTCGAAAGCGAAAACGACTCAAAACTCTCCAACGCTTCATTCTTTATAGGACCTATCAGATGGTTACTTTTACGCATCAGATTCAAGAAGTGGAGCTTGAAAAAGAACGGACCGCTTTGGTTCTGGTAGACATTCAGAACGACTTTCTCACGGACGGCGGCAAGTACTTCGTCATGATTGAGGAATTGCTGAAACGCAACAATGTGAATGCCAATCTGGAAATGCTTCTTCAGACAGCAAAGGACAACAGCTTTCCGGTCTTCATGTCGCCGCACTACTTTTTCCCGCATGACCATCATGGCCATCACGGTCATACCCATCTCAGTCCAATGGAAGACTTGGCACTCAATGGTGGTGTCGTTGCGCGACAGAGCGCGCTCAATTTTGAGGGTGTGCAGGGCTCGGGCGCCGATGTGCCTGATCGCTTCAGAAAGTACATGGAAGACAGCAACACGACCATTACATCCCGCCACGTTTCTTACGCTCCTACCAATGATCTCGTGTTGCTGTTGCGTCGCCGAGGGATTGAGAAAGTGATCATGGCGGGGCCGGTCGCAAACCTCTGTCTCGAAGACCACATGCGCAACCTTATCCAGAACGGTTTTGAAGTTGTGATGGTACGCGATGCGGTCGCGGCTGCGGCGAACGAGGAGGGCTCCGGTTATGACGCCGCGATGATCAACTGGCGATTTATGGCGAACGCAGTGTGGACCACGGAAGAAACTGTTCACCGCATGACCGAAGTTGCGAAGACCTGACACCTATTCGGTCCTTTCAGACCGGTTCCAGTCAATGACAAAAGTCGAAAGACGGTGCGGCATACAACTGCGCTGAGGCTGGCTTGCATTAACCCGCAATATCACGAACGGAAGCACGATCTGCTTCCTCTCACACTTGTAGGAGATAGTCATGAGTAAAGGCACCATTCTCGTCGTCGGTTCTAACGCGACTCAACTTGAAGCGCAAGGCGGCGGCACAATCAAGATTGGTCAATTCTTAAACGAGACTGCTGTACCGTTATTGGCGCTTGTTAACGCTGGCTATGATTTCGTTCTGGCGACTCCGACCGGCGAAAAGCCACATATGGATCAGGACTCTGACGCACTGATCTATTTCGCCAACGATGATAAAGCCCGCACTCGTGCAAGGGACTTCTTCAATAACGACCCTGCCATGAACGAAATTCAGACGGTGCGAGCCGTAATCGATGATGGGCTCGATCGGTTTGCTGGCGTCTTCTTTCCGGGCGGCCACGCGCCAGTGGTGGATTTGATGCAGGATTCGGATGTGCGTGAAGTGCTACACCACTTCCATATCAACAACAAACCTACGGCTGCTATCTGTCACGGGCCGATGGCGATCCTTGCAGCAATGGACAATGCGACCGAGTTCCGCGCGGCTCTGATTGATGGCGATCAGGCTGGAGCCCGTGAACTGGCTAAGGATTGGCAGTATGCCGGCTATCGCATGACCGCCTTCTCGCGCGGCGAAGAGGAATACGCCGAAGACAACGTCTTCCACGCCAAGCTTCTCTTCAACATGCCAGATGCCCTGCAAGCAGCCGGCGGTGAGGTTATCACTACCGACAAGGATTTTACGTCGTTTGTGGTCGTCGATCGCGAGTTGGTGACTGCTCAAAATCCTATGTCGGATCATGAACTGGCCAGCAAATTTATCGAGGTACTCGAACAGGCATCGTAAACAGAGCTGTGTCTTTGTCACGGCTGTCGAGATGTTCTCGTCTCGCTTCGTGACATGTCGCCCACAGATATCGTATCCAGGATGTCTGTTGGGTGGCACACATCCCACATCGCAATACTTACACTCCGCTCAAACTAAGGATCAAATCATGATCACTACCGGAAACATTCAGGAAAAAAACAAGGAAGCCGTCGTGGCCTTCTACAAGGAAGCTCACTTTGATGGCGATGTCGACGGCGCGATCGCCCGTTATGTCGGGGACACGTATGTTCAGCACACCCCCGGCGCCGCAGATGGTGTCGAGGGTCTGCGCGACTATATCAATGCTTTTCTGAAGGCTTTTCCCAATGCCAAAGGCGATATTCGTCGAGTGATCGCCGAAGATGACATCGTCGTCGTCCATGCCCACTGGACTGGTCTCATTAGTCCGAATGGCGACGTTGGTGTCGATATTTTCCGCGTTAAGGACGGCAAGCTCCTTGAGCATTGGGACGTCATTGCGGCGATCCCTGACAGTTCAAAAAACCAAAATACGATGTACTGACCTCCCATCGGGGGTCGCTTCCAACGACCCTCGCTCAGTTGGCACATACTTGATGGAGATACTATTGTGATCAACCGCGAAAACATCATAACGGCCCCTCCGGTTGAGCCCGCGATTGAGGTCGCCACGGTGGCGTTACACACATTTGAGCCACTGCGGAGGGTCGGTCAAGATGATTCTTACGGTTGGCGCGTCGTTGCGGCGGCGTTCATTGTGGCCGTGTTTGGCTGGGGACTTGGATTCTATGGACCACCTGTCTATCTGGAGGTCGTCCGTCAATCGCACAATTGGTCGATCGCGCTCGTGTCAGGGGCTGTCACGCTTCACTTCCTGGTAGGACTCGCTGTTATTCCAAATCTTCCGGCCCTGTATCTTCGCTTCGGACTGCCGATCGTGACCTTTGTCGGTGGGATCGTAATGGCAATAGGTATTCTCGGTTGGGCGTTCGCGAACAACCCCTGGCAGCTTTATGTGGCGGCGCTTTTTTCCGGCATAGGATGGTCAGCACTCGGAGCAGTAGCCGTCAACGCGATCGTTTCTCCTTGGTTCACCGCGAAGCGCCCTCTAGCACTAAGCGTGGCGTTCAACGGCGGCAGTGTCGGCGGCGTAATTTTTTCACCATTTTGGGTCGTTCTAATCGACTGGATAGGCTTTCCTTTCGCCGCAATGGTGGTTGGCGCGACGATGGTCGCGACGCTTGGTGTTCTGGCTACATTCGTTCTTGGGCGCACACCCAACAACCTCAATAAAGCATCCGGCGGCGTATTGTCCCAAAGCCGATCTCTCAGCACGGGCTTTCCTCTGGAACCTGCCCCATCGGTTGGGCGGCTAAATTTATTCCAAGATCGAGCCTTTTTGAGTTTGTGCATCGGGATGACTTTGGCGTTGTTCGCACAGACAGGGCTTGTTGCTCACCTCGTCTCGGTGCTGGCGCCCGTGCTCGGTAGGCAGGGCGCGGGACTGGCGGCTGGAGCATTGGGCGTCGCAGCTATTGTGGGTCGATTGGCCGTTGGTTCGCGAGCCAACAGCGCGTCAAATTGGCGTGCCATCGCATGTTATAGTCTTGCGGCTCAAGCGCTAGGATGCGGAGTGTTGGTGCTCGCCCATGGCAGCAATCCTACACTTCTGGTTTTAGGCGTGGTGCTCTTTGGTTTTGGTGTCGGCAACGCCATTTCCGTTCCACCAGTGATCGCCAATCTTGAGTTTTCAGGTACGGACGCGGCTCGTGCCGTTGCTCTGATCGTCGCCATATCACAGGGCGCTTACGCCACCGCCCCTGCGGTGTTTGGCCTTTTCCGCCAGGTCTTTTCAGATCAGATCATATTTTTTGCTGCTGCCGTAGTTCAGCTTTCGGCCGTCGTTGCATATCTTTCGGGGGGGAACGAGGAGAGACGAAATCGCGGCGGCGATATTTTGTCTTGATTGGGACACATCTTTCGATCGAATTTCTAAGACTAATTCGACTAAGAATGAACCGGCACATCATGCTCTTATATAGCCCGAGCGTAGCGCCCCCGGGCGACGACGCTGAAATCATGTAAAGCTTCGATTAATTTGTAAAAAAAACTCCGATTGCCCCGGCACCCACAACAGTAATTAGCAGGGTGATCCCTTTAAAAAATGGGATATCAAGTTCAAAAAAAGCCCTAGGACTTGAACGAGAGGTGCCTATACCGTGCTGACGCTAGTCATAGTACCACTAAAGACCTTGAGCGCCAGCAGGTAGGTTCTCACCTGACGCTGGCCCGCATTAATCATGGGTTCGATGGTGAAGATCATGCCTGCTTTCAACTTCAGCCCCTCGCCCGGATAGCCGTAATGCAGGATCTGTGGCTCATCGTGGTAAACCTTGCCGATACCGTGACCGCAGTACTCACGCACGACGCTGAAACCCTCCTTTTCAGCGACCGTTTGAATAGCATGTCCGATGTCGCCCAGCGCGGCACCCGGACGGACGACGCGGATGCCAGCACACATCGCTTCGTAAGTCGTCTTGACCAAGCGACGCGCTTGCGCATCAGGTTCGCCCACAAAGTACATGCGACTGGTGTCGCCGTACCATCCATCCTTTATCACGGCAATGTCGATGTTCACGATATCACCGTCCTTGAGCACCATGGCTGAGGGCAGGCCGTGGCAGACCACGTGATTGACCGAGGTAAGCACGGTTTTTGGATAGCCCAAGTAGCCGATATTGCCTGGAATGGCTTTCCGCACATTGACGATATAGTCATGGCAGAGGCTATCAAGTTCATCGGTAGTCACCCCCGCTTTCACGTGCGATGCGATCATGGCCAGCACCTCGGCAGCCAATGTTGCAGCCGCGCGCGATTTAGCGATTTCCGCTGGAGACTTGATCGGGACGTTCACTTTCATTTTTCCAGCTCCGGAAGGGTACAGGTCTGTTTCGGGTCAATACCGCCTTACATTTCTCAACGCATCAATCAGCGGCAAGGATTAATGTGGTCGAGTTAGGGATGAAACTGCCCGAGCATCTGAATGCCCGGGTCCGCGATGGCGTTAGCGCTCCAATACCGAAAATCCAGTCAGCTTTGGAGGCAAATTATTCAATTTTGAGAAGGAAATAGTACCCACTTTCCCAGTAGGCCAACCGTCCCGCATTTTCTGTGAAACATGAACCGCATTGACCCCTGAACTCAGCTTCGTCGCTTCCCAAACGCAGGTGCCAATCGCTTTTGCCTGCATGAAGTCGCGCGTACCTACCAATGTGACAATTGCGTGGCTCATCGAAAGACCAGCGCCAATGTTTAGCGCAGGCAGCCTGAATCGGTTACTCAACAGCTCGTTGACGATGCCGCGAGAAATGGTCACGCAGTCTGAAGCAGCTCGGTAGGCGTCCTTGACAGTTTGGCCGCGGTCGTCAGTATCCACCTTGAACAAGATCAAGGCGCCATCGCCAAGGTATTCGGTCACATGCCCCCCCTTAAACAGCGCAGTTGTCGCAAGCGCCGGGAGGAGGGCAGAGGTTTCGTAGTACACCCGCTGAAAGCCATCTTCTATGCCGTCAAAGCGCTGAAGGTTCTGCAGTCTGTCTGTGGAGTTACGCATATCGACAACCATGGCCACGAACTCCGTAGCCTCGGGTTTGCCATAATCGACGAAGGGGTGCCCAGGGATGTTGCTCGCAGTGGCGGAGTCCATCACAGGGATGCCCCGGCTCTCCATGCCGTAGTTCTCCAGCATCACCTGCCTAACCTTGCCCCAGGTCTTGATGGCCTGATCAAGTCCGGCGATTGCCGCGTCACGCACTTGTTTCTGTTCGTCGGCATTCATTGAATCAGCGTCCTGAAATGACTTTTGATTTGCTCCCAAATAGCGAGTTCTTCAGGCTTCGTCATCTCACTCGGGTAGTAAATGATCGTTAGGCCGCCAAGGTCACTGGGGAGCTTTACGTTCTTGCCTTTCGGCACCATCAAAATTGTTCGTTTGCGTCCCAGGCGTCCCATGAACAGGCCCAATTCAAAAAGGACGTTGTCTCTCGGTACCATGGCTTGCTGGTCTCGCGAGTGCACGATGTCATCAGCTTGGGCAATCGCAATGGCAAAGTCGGCGCGCTCCAACTCATCTTCGAGGTCATCCAGGGGGTAGCTTGAGATCTGGAAGACATCAGCAGAAGGCCACGGCGCGTACTCGAACTGGTTGTCGTGAAGAAAGTAAGCCGTCCCACCCAATGCGACCTTGAGTGCCTCTGCCGATGAGATGGCGAAAATACGGTGCTTAGGATTCGGCTTGGCAATATTGGCGTTGCGTATCACCAATCGTTTGGCCAGCTCTTGAGCCAAGGCGTTGGCGGCGGTCGGAAAGTCTCTCAAAAACTGCTTGAAGATGGATTTGGTGATCTTCAACGCGACTACATCATCCAGGGCCGTGACGGTTGTCGATCGGTTGGTGACCTGGAGCGCTGCCAGTTCGCCGATATGATTTCCGGCCGCATACGATTCCACAATGACGCGCTTACCGATGCTGATTCTTACCTTGCCGGTGAGCAGGAAATAGACATCGGTTGCGGTGTCTCCGAGCGTGATCAGGTCGTTGCCAGGCGAGAAATGTTCAAGTACGCCATTGGTTTGCAGAAACGTTGCCCGATCAAGTTCTCTTTCAACCAGGGCTTGGATGAGGAGCAAGTCGACGACCTCAGAGTCGTCTGATTTCAGCCTTTCAAACATCTTTTTTATCCTTGTACGATTTCATCGTCTGATAGTCCGTCACAAAAAGCATTGGCATTCCAAGCTAATGTTTGAAGCGCTGTGTTGATGATGTGTCCCGTTTGGTGCTGCCGCACCTATCACCTGGTGGTGTCTCATCCAGTACACGCCCCCCACCTGCAGCCCAGTACTCTTTTCTCGACAAGATATTGCTCGAACAGGAACGACTTTCATCGAGCCTTCCCTGTTCGAGAGCGGCAGGCGGTTGAGCCGCATCTGCTAGGGGGCAGGGTGCGCTGGGTGGCTACGGGCGGCACTAAAACGTATTCACATACTTGTCCAGAATCCTGCTCCGATACCCACTTCACTTGGACTCTCGATTGCTTCAGACGCCGCTTTGGTGACTGAGAATCCATCTCTGAAAACGAATTCAGATCTTGGGATTGCGCTAGGTTTTGGCCAGGGTGCCTTGGTGCCTTTGCCAACCACGAGCAAAACGGAGATCAGGTGATCTTCCGGCAAGCTGATGATTTTGGCCACTTCGTCCGCATCAAAGCCGATCAGTACGCAGGAGTCATAGCCCATCGCCGTGGACGCGAGCAGCATCGTTTGAGCAAGGAAGGTTGCAGAACGAATCGCTTCATCGCGTTGTAGTTGCTCACGTCCTTCATAGAAGGATCTCGTCATTGGAACGATGACATCCCGAACGTTGGCAGGTGCTTTTTCCCAATATCGGGCCGGGTCTTTATCCCACGCTTTGATGTCTGCACAGATGACGTAGAGCAGCGATGCATCTGTCACTTGCTCCTGGTCAAAAGCCGCGACACGAATTTTTGCGCGAATGGCTGGGTCTTTCACATCCACCAAGCGCCAATGCTGTGCGTTGAAGGATGATGGTGATTCGAGTGCCAGATCGATCAACAGATTCTCTTCTTCGGCAGAGAGGCGGTGTGTTGGATCATAGTGCTTGACTGAACGGCGTTCGCGAATCGTTTGAAACGTATCCATGACGGGCTCCTGGAGGGACAATATTGGCATCCGCGTATTGGGTTGCGGTATCCGTATAGCTTAAACACGTCATCTATAAGCTTGCAACTGGATGTTACCCGTGACGCTACGGAGGCTGATCCAGAGAGGGCTCGAGATGCGCGGCGCTTACACGTCCGAGTTCAGAGAGTGGGAGATGCCTGAGGCTGTAATAACGCCGACAACTTTGCAGACACCACTTGAAAAATGGATTACAAAAGCGCTATTTCGTCCCACGGCGTTCTCTCCATGAGCTCAATCAGTACGCAGCCCTCACGCATTCGACGCACCTTTGGCACCCTCTCTCAAGAAAAGGCCGCAGACATTGAAAACTTGATGCTACGCGAGCAACTTGGTTTGGCTCCGAACATCGACTGGGATGAGCTCCTGAAATCCATGCGCGTACTGATTGTTTCTGAGGCCGGTGCGGGCAAAACGTTTGAATGTAAGACTCAGCAGCAACAGCTCTGGGATGGTGGTGAGCCGGCATTTTTTCTGGAGCTATCAGATCTGGCAGTGTCCTCGTTCGACGAACTCCTATCTTCCCAAGAGGAAACCCGATTCCATGCTTGGCAGACAAGCCAGTCGGACGTTGCGACATTTTTCTTGGATTCAATTGATGAGCTGAAGCTCACGTTTGGCTCATTCAGTCGAGCGATAAACAAGCTGAGCAAAAAACTGCAGGGGAATTTGGAAAGGGTACGCATCGTCATTACGACTCGGCCGATTCCCGTGGATCAGCATCTGATTCGTCAACATTTTCCGTACCAAGGCAGCCCCAAAGAGAGTGCTGCGCCTAGCGCCGAACGATTTGCTGAGATCGTGTCCGGTCAGATGATGCAGGCCGAACCAACAGACGATAAGGATCGCGCAGCGTCGTTTCTCCTCGTTCGCTTACATCCGCTTTCTGATGCGCAAATTCGAGAAATGGCTGCCACTCAGCACGTGACGGACATTGATGATTTTGTCGCCTCAATTCGCAATAAAAATGCTCAGGATTTTGCCAGGCGCCCGCAAGACCTGATCGAGCTCTGCGCCGACTGGCGAGCCTCCAAAAGCATCCGAACCCATCAGGAACAAGTTCTGCAGAATATTCAAGTGAAGCTAAAGGCACGCGTTGATCGAGCTGAACCTGGTGAACTATCGCCTGCGCGTGCGCTGGAGGGCGCTAGCCGATTGGCCCTCGCTGCGATGCTCGCTCATAAGTTGACGATCCGTCACAACACGGAATCCGATTTGGAGGCCAATCCGCAGTCAATCGCATTAGAACCTGATCGCGTACTGAACGACTGGAGCGCCAAAGAAATCCAGACGCTTTTGGAACGCAGCATTTTTGGGTTTGCAAGCTACGGTCGTGTCCGGTTTCACCACCGGTCAGTGGTCGAGTACCTGGCGGCTCACCGTCTCGACAATCGCTTGTCCGCGGGCATGTCACTCAAAGCCGTCAAGCGCCTATTGTTCGCTGAGACATCGCACAACGTCAAAGTCATCAAACCATCCATGCGACCGATCGCAGCGTGGTTAGCGCGATTGAACCCCAGCATTTTCGAAGAAGTCCGAAACCGTGAACCCGAAGTTTTGCTCTCTGAAGGCGATCCAGAGTCCCTAAGCCCACGACAGCGAATCGAAGCGCTTCGAACGTTTGTCTCTCAATACGGCGACGGGGGCCGGCGCGGACTGAAGATACCGTCGCTGCAGGTTGGCCGTTTTGCTTCGCAAGATTTGTCGTCAACGGTCAGGGAGATGTTGGAGCGGGGGGTTAAAAATACGGAAGTTCGGCAGTTATTGCTTCAGCTCGTTGCGTACGCAGGTATGCATGAGTGCAGTGACCACGTGTTTGTGATCGCCATGGACCCGTCAGTTGAAGATGATGAACGCCTGGATGCGATCGATGCCCTCGTGCAGTTGGCTGATCCACGGCTATCAACGCTTGTACAAGAGATGCAGGAGCCTTCTGAACGTTGGTCAGAGCGGCTCATTCGTGGGGCCATAAACGAGCTTTTCCCGGTCTATTTGGGGCCAGAAGCGCTGGTGCAATTGTTAGTTTCGCTTCCGGTGGCTCCGAAGCCGGAAAGCGGGCGAATGGGGTATTTAGCACGAGTCGTACGGGACACCAACCTCAGCGACGCTGAGCTCCAGCGATTGTTTGATTCGATCTCAGCAGTGCTTAATGAGAGCGTGTCCTGGACAGAAGACTGGCCGTACATCTGCGTATCTCGTCCCGATCTTGTACCGTTGCTCGCGATCACGGGGCGTCGGCTTTCTACTGCGGAACTGATTACTCAAGAGGTGGTGGAAGGCCTTGTTCTCTCCTTGGCGATATCCATAGCGTTTCATCTTAGCGGCGAACACTTCACAGCGATCCGAGAGGTATTCGCCAATGCCCCCTCGCAGGTCAGGGAATTCGTATTTTTATGCGAGGACAGCCTACGACAACGGCTTAAACCTGAAAACGATCCTCGATCGCGGTTATACGCATCGAGTTTTACGATAGACCTGAATCACGCACAGGATTCTGAATGGATTAATGCAGCCCTGGCTGACCGTCAGCACTCTCTCGACTTGCGTCAACTGATGCTGGAAGCGTCACTCACGCAGGTAGCTGACCGCTCTCGAGAATGGGCGAGCTACGTGGAGACATTGAGGCCTCTGGTCAGTGACGATCCGGCATTATTGTCGAAGATCGATGCAGCGCTGCAGCCAAGTCCCACGTCTGCGCAGATGGTGGAGTATGAGAGGCGTCATGCGCAGCGTAAACGTGAGGCTGAGCGCCGTGTCAGTGAAGAGATGCAGCACTGGGCGGACTTTTGGAACCGGCTGATCGACGACCCCGAAGGGGTGCTGGATTCTCCAATTGGCGAGCAGATGTTGGAAGCGTTGTGTGAAATCATGGAAAGGTCGCCTGGACCGAATCAGACGGCTGGCTGGAACCGACGTTTTCTGGAGCAGCATTTTGGCCTTTCGGTCACCAATTATTTGCACGCAAGGATGCGTACGCTATGGCCGACACAATGCCCGACCTTACCCATGGATCGATCGCAGGACGAAATCAATGTTGTTCAGGTTCGTTGGCAACTAGGACTGACGGCGCTATGGGCGCAAGCCGAAGATCCGATTTGGGCAACAAAAATCAGCGAAACACAGGCTCGGATAGCCGCACATTACATTCCATTGGAGTATCTGGGCTGTCCCGGATGGATAGAGCAGCTGGCAAAAGAGTTTCCTGATGTCGTTCAGAGTGTCCTTGGCCGGCAGTTGAGATGGGAGCTCGAAAAGGTTGTTGAGCAGGGTGATTATCTCAACGTATTAAACGTCATCAAAAATTCACCGCCATTCTTCGCACAGCTTTTCATTGTCGATTTGCAAAGCTGGTTGAGCGCTTTTATCGAGCCAACTCAGACTGACGATAGTGGCCCTGCAATCTGGGAGCGGCCAAAGTCGGTCTTGGCAATACTCATGGGCCAAAACGTCGAGGGTGACCGAGGCGTACTTCGCGATACTGTCCTGGAAAAGCTACGACTGGCCTCCAACCCAGCGTTCGTCCACCTGTGGTTATCTGCGCTTTTCGCCTTGGACCCCGAAGCCGCTACCCACGAATTGACACAACTTCTTCTGCCAATAGTCCCGGCGCCGAAAGGCCCCGGAGTCGACTTTTTTTCCAGTGTGTTTGGAGGCCGATGGAACGGATGGCCTTTTGATCTGGGCTTCGAACGTTTCACGGTCAGCCAGCGGGTACGGCTCTTGCGACTCGCCTACCAGCATGTCCGTCCCAGCGACGATCTGCACAGGGAGGGCTCGTTCACGCCTACACCGCGAGACGATGCAGAGCAGGCGCGTAATACGCTCCTAAGTGCTGTGCTCGCGCTGATGGGGCCCGAAGCTTGGGTTGCCAAAATGGAGTTGGTTGCCGACCCGCTTTTTGCGCATTTCAGAGACAGACTCACCCTCTTGGCAAAACAAAAGGCAGCGGAGGAAATGGATAAGTCCGAGATGACGGAAGACGAAATTTCACGTCTGGACAACATTGGTGAGGCGCCTCCCAAGACGCGCGATGAAATGTTTGCCTTGATGCAGGACAGGTTGGACGATATTGATGACCTCTTGCTGCAGGATGCGTCGCCGCGTGAAGCTTGGGCGAATATCTCCCTCGAAAAACTCATGCGCAGGGAAATTGCGCGGCGGTTGAAGGACACTGCCAACGGGCTTTACACCATTGATCAAGAGGGCGCGACCGCCGACGAAAAGGAGACGGACATCCGAATGCGCTCAACGTCCGGCCAGGAGGCGACAATTGAATTAAAGGTGGGTGACCAAACCTGGTCTGGTGCAGATTTAAGAAGAACCTTGCGCGATCAGCTGTTGAACAAATACATGGCCGCCGACCGCTGCAAAACCGGTTGCCTGATGGTCACCGTGGCGTCTTCGCGTCGTCAATGGCAGCACCCCGACACACACGTCATGATGAACCTGGAGCAATTGAGAACCTTGCTGGAAGAAGAAGCCGGTCAACTTATGGAAGAGGCGGGTCATCAAGTGCGGATTCTTGTGAAAATACTGGATCTTCGCCCCCGGCTTGAAACAGAGTCGACCAAGGTGGTCAGTGGGTAGCCTCGCCTGATTGCTAGATTTTCTGGCGTAGCGTCTCAACGCGCGACACTGAGAGAGGCACAGGTCAAGCTGGCGAACGTTGTTAGCCTGACGTTTTTAGTGGATGACAATCAGAGGTAATTAGGAGCAGAGATGGAATGCGCGTTCCATCCTATGAACATCTGCCAGCGGACCAAGCATTGAGTGAATCGCCCCGGGTTTCGTAGACACCTCCATGCCTTAAAATGAGGCCAATCAGGAGGTGCCATGAGCAACCCGCGTTATCCCGAAGAATTCAAAACCCAAGCGGTCAATCAAGTGACCGAAAAGA
>Ga0247819_10000265_pt1 | contig 32819 bp, 29 predicted proteins | sample 13C_Xylose_Day6_FD_193428 | JGI IMG/M metagenome (GOLD analysis project Ga0247819, IMG submission 193428) | Soil microbial communities from agricultural site in Penn Yan, New York, United States - 13C_Xylose_Day6 | ecosystem: Environmental > Terrestrial > Soil > Agricultural land | place: USA... | reverse complement strand
TTCATCTACGATGATTTCGGTGATCACGGATTGCAGCAGTGACTCGGGAACGTTCAAAAGAATTAAATTGAACCCGTCTGTCAATATTTTAGCTTGAGGGGCGGGAATAGAGGCCTTGAAGTCAACCCAAATACCACCGATGAGTTTGGCGGCGAGATCTTCCTCCGCTTCCATCATCACCACTTCGTCAGTCTCAATAAACATTGGGGCTTTCCTAACGTTAGTTAACCAGGGAATCATAGCATATGTCTACTAAACAAGCGCAGAAGAAAGCTCAGCGTGCTGTTAAGTCCAAACAGAAAAAGAAGGCGGCTAACTCAGACCGTAACGTGAAGCAGTTCAGCATGGGGCGTCGTGAACTGGCACGTATGGCCGCAACACCGGAAGGTATTCAGGCAGCAGAAGCCAAACTGCGTTACGACATCGCTACCAAAGGTGTTGTGCAAACGGCGCTCGATCTGAAGAAAGATTACCAGGCGGTCAAGGAATCCCTGACCAACGTTGACGTGCTGAAAGGCATCAACGAAATGATCCCGATCCTGGGCAACATCCACGGCGTGCTGGAAGTTGTTGAAAAGCTGGTCGCGATGAAGAAGGTTACGCTGACCGCCGAAGAACAAGCGCTGGTTGACGCCTTCGACAAGCAGATCGTTTCGGTCGCTGAAGACGTCAATGCAATCTTCGTGTTCATCAACGAAGAAAAAGAAGTTGAAGACTACATCTCGCTGTTCGTGCACTACACCGACACCCTGGCCGAGGTCATGCAGTTCGACATCCCAGGTCTGATGGAAGTCGTGCTGCGTCCTCGCGAAGAGGTCATCAACGAATACGTGCGTGAGCACAGCCTCGAAGGTGAAACCAACTACGACTTCGGTATGCGTCTGCACGGTGAGCGTATTGCCCGCGTGGCCGCGATGTACCGTACCGTCCAACCGGTAGAAGCCCCTGCTGAAGGCACCATGCCTGTCATGGGCGAGCTGCTGGACAGCGACGCGTACGAAGACGTCGGCGCTAAACAAGTTAACTAATCACTCACGCAAGGAAGTAGTACATGAGTACTGATCTCCCTCAAGATCCGCTGGAGCAATCTGCTCCGGCTGTGGCTGCTGCACCCGCTGCCCCTGCTCCAACTCACCGTGACGTGCATACTGCACTGAACACCACGATGAAAGAAGTCCTGACTCCCGAGGATGAGATCATTCGTGACCTCACCAAAGAAGAGCAACAGGACGGTGGCTTCCTGACAGTCTTCCTCGGTAACCGTAAAGAAGACATCATCAAGGCTCAAGGCGTTATTGGTCGCTGGTTGACTTACAGCGGCGCCAAGGCCATGTTCGATGAAGAGCGTGTTCCTGAGTCGGTCTTCCATAAGGCTGAATCGGATTGGCTTCAGTATCTCGAGGCCAACTTCCCGGGCAAGACTTCTGACGAGGTTTCCAACCACGCCAGCGATCTGTACGCCTTCATGTCGGAAATCCAGGACGAGCTGAAGATCCGTACCAGCGTCATGAACGAAGCGGGTGTGTCCAACGTCTCCAACCGTGGTGGCGTGAATACCGGTGACATCATCGGTAAGAAACCTTCTGCTTCTACCAAGGGTTTCTCCCAGCGTGAAAACATGCGTCGCCGTGCTGCGCGTAAAACGGGCTCTGGTGCTGATAAGTTGTCTTACGACGTGCTGTGCCGTGACTCGTTCCTGAGCTTTGCCTTCTCGCGTACCAACCATACCGAGATGGGTGCACTGATCAACGACATCCGTCGCACGATCACCGGCTATGTACAGCAGATCGGTAACAACTCTGCCGTGCTGGCGCGTATCGCTTCGATCCGGGTGATCTGGAACTTCATGGCGAACCGCGTCACCAACTCGAGCGTATCGGACCTGGCTGACTTCAACCAGCTGTCCAACGTTATCCTGTTGACTGACATGGATGCGATCATCAACGCACTGATCGAGTCGACCAACAACAAGGGTATCAACCTGAACCTGCGTTGCCTCTCGGGCAAGTGCGACTGGGAAGCCTTCAAGCTGGTACAGGCGAGCAAGCTACTGCGTCACCGTCATCACATCACGACTGACGAAGACGTGGCTATCTACGCCAACCTGCTGAACGGTCATGCCAAGTACACCATGGCGGAAACCCGTGCGCTGAGCCGAGCTTCGACCTATGGCCTGGAAAGCAACCGCGTGTATAACGACGACAAGTCGATGTACCTGGAATGCGCCCCGCCTACTCTGGCTGAAGCTTTCTCGGCGTTCGACTTCTTCGTTGGCGATATCAACCCTCGGTTGGCAGAGCTGCGTACGAAGCTGATCGATCCGGCTGAGTACCAGACCCAGGTCACCATGCTCCACAACAACCTCGGTTCCACGGAGTTCATCCACTGGGTACAGGCACAAGTTGACCTGCCAGCGGAAAACACCGACGAGGAAGAAGTGGTGTTCCGTCGTAGCGAGATCGACGATGTCGAGTTCAACGGCGGCCTGATGGATGTCCTGCGTGATCAGGCAGACCTCAACCGTAACCTGGTGAAGTTCATCCTCAACAAGACACCGTACATGTCCCGTACCTTTATGGGCGTGCGCAACTACGTGTGTCCGAAGTGCCGGACTAACCAGGGTGACCTGGAAGACCCTGAAGGCCTGTTGGATCGTAAGCTCGGCTACACGCCTATCGATCCAGTGATGAGTTTTTTTACCCTCACCCAGTGGGCGATGCTCAAGCAGACGGCCGAGCAAGGCAAAGTCAAATCCGAAGCCCTCTCGGAATAAGCCCCCGAGTCGACAACAGGATTGTCTTCAGTCCTGCGTTCAATCAGGTTAACAATGCGCTGCTGGGGAAGTCTATCAAAGGCATTACCCCAGAAGCCATGTCGTTTAACGAGTCCATGTTGCATGACCTGAACATGAACCACTACACGCCTGCTACCATGGATCCGTTCTCTTCAGTTGCCTACATCCCTGAGGAGAACGCCTTCTACCATGAGTGGTCGATTAAGTCTGTCGCTAAGAAGTACGGGTTCTACAAACTTCATGAGCTTATCTCTTTAAGGGATTACATGGAGATGCCTATGTTTCTGATCGACGACTTGATCACTGGTGTGACTGAAGGACGCAGTGAACGAGACAAGATTGATAACCCACCGGATCCATCGGGCAATGGTAAGTTGCCTAAGGTTGGGGATAGCAATAAAGACTTGATGGAAATTATGCGCCAACTGGGTTTGGACAAGAAATTGATCTGATCACTGCTAGCCTCTAGGGTCCGCAAGGGCCCTAGGGGTATAGCCGTATTTTATGCTGAAACCATTATTTGTGGTCTCTATAACTCTCTACGAAAGGGCCCTTTCATGAGCACTCCAGATTATACGCCACCTGAGAGCGAAGATCTCAGTGGTACTCCAGCAAAGGAGGTTAGCACTAAACCAGCTGCTAAAGCCTCTGCTGTTGTCACCGAACCTGCAAAAGAAGCTGTTGCTCCGGCTGAGGCTACTTACCAGGGAGACATCATGGTTGTTGGCATCGGTGCACAGGTTAACGCCAAAGGCGACACCACCACCGACGTCATGGTAGCGCGTATCGAACGCCACGTGGAATTCCTCGCTGGCCGTAAGCGTTACAAGACCAAAGAAGAAGAGCGCGAAGAGCAGATCAGTTTCATGGAAACGGTCGGCAACTCCCTGCGTCTTGACTTCGAACAGTTCGTTGTGGTAACCGACGATCTGCTGAACATCATTCGCAACAACCGCGACGTCTTCGATGGTGGCCTGGCCTTCCGTCACACCGTTGGTTTGGATCGGAAGTATCCGGTACAGACCATCCGACTGTACCACACGTACATGTCGTTCCTGTCGATGGTTGCCAAGAACTGGGAAGCGCGCTACAAGCTGCACCAGCTCGTTGATCTGGCCAGCGTTATCGTTGACCTGAATCGCAAGGGTAAAGAAAACGTTACCCAGTACTTCCGCTACTTGACCAACGTCTAATCCACCGCCGTCAATTCACACAACCCCCTCCTTGCAAGGAAAGAAGAAATGGAATACGTAGAAGGCTCTTACCAACCAGACGGCGACGGCTTTGGTCTTCCGGATGTCCCGCACGTCGAGATCATGTTCGACTCCCTGAACGACACTGCTGAGCAGATGGACATCGCGGGTACCGAAAGCTTCAACCTGACCGCCGCTCAACAATACGCCCAGGGCGTGCTGCTGTCCGCTGGTATCGTCTCCGGCTCGCAAGTAGCTGGTAACGAAGGTGTGTTCTCGGCCATCGGCGACGGTTTCAAAGCTGTCTGGGACTACATCACCAAAACCTTCAAGTCCATCTGGGACTTCTTCTTCAACCGTGACAGCGCCAAAGACGCTGAAGTGGCCAAAGATGTCTGCACCGAAAACGCCGCTGAGCTGCAAGCTGCTGCGTCGGGCACCCAGGACGAAGCCACCGCCGACAAGCAACTGAACGCTGCTGCTGCTGCCGGTGTTGACGTCGCCAAGGCCAAGAAAGGCGATCTGAAAGAGAAGCGTGACGCTGTCAAGGCTGCTCTGAAAGAAATGGCCAAGATGAACAAGAAGGCACAAGGTGCCCTGGCCAAGGTCGTCGAAGGCGCTGTTAAAGCGAAGAAGGCGTTCCTGACCGTCGCTGCTGCCAACGGTTCCGATAAGGAACACAAAGCCGCTCAGCACCTGTCCGGCAATACTGACTTCACCGACAACGCCATCGATGTCGGCGCCATGGTTGCGAAGTTCATGACCCGCGACGCACAGTTCCTGGGCAAGCTGGAAAAGGCTACTAGCATCACTGATGCAAACGCCGCGATCCAGTTCAGCAAAGACTGCGCCGCCAACGTCGTGTCGATCAAGGCGTTCTCGGACGAGTTCAAAGGCAAGAAGTCGGCGATCGAGAAGTTGCTGACCGTCGCTGAAGGCAAGATGAAGAAAGCCAAGGACGCTAAGGACAAGGCCGAACTTCAGAAAGACATCGGTGCTCTGCGCATCATCGTCAGCTCTTGCGTGAAAGTGGCCAAGTTGATCGAAGCCAACTACACCCGCGTTGCCGAAGCATCGACTGCCCTGAACAAGGTATTCGGTATCGGCGGTGCTCCAGCTGCTGCCGCTGAATAAGCGTCGACCGTGAATATAAGCCCTCCTACTCCCGTAAAGGAGTAGGAGGGCTTATAGCTGCTTTACGCGGCTTCTTTAAGTACTTCTGGCAATACTTCTGCTTGACGCTTCTCTCGTTCTGCTTTTGCTTTTGCTGCACTTTCACGCAGTTGCTGCAACATGTCCCCCATGCCCAGCTCTTCAAGACCTTTCTCGAAGTCTGCTTGCATGTTGTCTGCTTGCGGGAAGCGGAACAGGTCATGACCCAAGCCCATGGCATTCGCCTGAGTACTGCTGGCATAGTTCACGGCAATCTCCCGGAACTTCATGTCGTCAGCACCCTGGATGGCATAGACTTCCATCTGTGTCGTTTTGTTGCTGGCATTAGCCGCCAGTGTGCCCGTTGGGTAAGCACCCTCAACGTCAAGGTCAGAGGTACTACCACGACCAGAACTGAGTACGTCATCCAGACCAATAAACATCGCTCGGCCCATGTCTGCGTTCTTCTCGGTATCGAGGAGTGCAATCCAGTTGTCGAGGGTTGGTAGACGATCAGTAAAGGTCTTGTCACGTTTAGCCGGAGTACTGCCCCAGACGTAACCGTTCTCACGTGCAAGGAACGAAAGGGTATCAGCGATCAACCGTGGTTGCGAAACAAAGTTGAAGTATTCCGAATAACGCAGCAGCATTGGAATCGACAGCGAGAAGTCCAGAGTCTGCTCGTTGATCTCTTCAATAGGCCAGTTGTCCGCAATGTTGTACATCGAATACAGATACGGATGATGTTTCTGCATGTACCGATGCCACTGAGGTGAACCAGGACCGTGCTTCATGCCCTCTTCGGTATACAGCTTACCCTTGACCTCTTCACGAGTAGCAATCGACTCCAGAGAGTAGCTCTCGAGCTTACCCGACGAGAAGCGCTTAATGGCATAACCCGACATAGCGTCAGCCCATTGCCACTTAGCTGGAGCACGAACGGTTGGAAACTTCTCTTGTGGTTCCAGAGGAGTCTTGTCGCCGTTCTCCTTAACCTTGTGAGTACGACCAAGGTTCAGTTCATAACTGCGATACTCTTTTGGTACCGATGGATCACTGTAGACGTCTGCGAGGTTATAACCTTCAGTCCTGAGCGCGCGTTCACAGGCTTCCATGTCATAACCGGCGTTCCAGCTCAGTACCCAGTCCGGTTCCCATTCATGGAACTTCTGAATGCAGGCATAAGCAATCTGACCAGGAGTGTCGAACAGTTCATACTCAATCGTGCACTTGCGACGATCAAGGTGTTCCTGTACGTACTTCTTCTCAGCTGCTTTTAACTCGGCCAGGATTGCAAAGTCAGTTAACCGAACCTTTGGATCGATCTTGTCCTGACGACTCTGATACCAGCTACGCTGAGCAGCAAAGTAAGCTTTACCTTTCATGGTAACCGAAGCCATCATGATTGGTTTGACTTCACCAAAGACTTCCATATCCGCTTCAACGTCGAAAGCTGCTACGGTGTACGGTTCCTTTTCCTGATACTCCGCGTACTTCTTAAAGAACTGTTGCTTGAAGTGAACCGGTGTGGTCTGGTCCAAACCAAACACATACTGAATGCCTTTACCCGACTTAATGTCATAGATCGTCGAGCTACGGTCAGCTACCCCAAATAGCTGCTTGCGTACTTCAAACGGAATCGAACGACGGGTGCTGCGATATTCACGGCAGTAACGTTCTTCGAGGTAGTCTTTAGGCTGCTCGAACTTACGATGCTGCTCTTTGACAAGGTGCCAAGGCATCTTGTAGTTTTCAATCGAAATGAATGAGTTGGTTCGCGAGTTATCCTCATGAACGTTGGTAATCTTTGCGGTCAGCAAGTCCTTGCTCTTGTCAAAACGATGCTCCGTATAGACGGCATGTTTGCAGACGCGTGCAATAATCGGTGATAGGTTTTGTGTCATGTTTGTATCCTGCATTTTATGCCCGCTTTTAGCGCTATATCAATGGCGTCCCAGTATTAAATATCTTTGAGGAGTACAGGTGCATGATCTCGATGGATTTTTTGAAACGACCTGTTGGAGGACTGGAGTTCATTAACTTCCAGTCATCTGACTTCTATCGCAAGTTGTCGACGTTCCTTGAAGGTCAGATCAGTCCAGACGGTGTCCTGAGCAAAGAATCCATCCCAGGCATTAAAGAACTCATCAACGAATACACTGGCTTCAAGAACATCGATCTACAGTTCGCCAACAGTGGTAACCTGTCGGTCGACGTGGGTTACTTCTCCCCCAACCACGTACTGAACAACAGCCTGGTTGACGAACTGCTGAAGCCAACCCAGACCACCATGTACCGCTGGTTTACCCAGAGCAAGGACAAGGTGTTCAAGGGCGGCATCGACTACACCACGGGTAAAGTACTGGGTAGCTTCCAGACCATTCCTGTGGCGTTCAAGATCAACCCGGATCTGCATGCGACCTTTCCAAAAGACAAGATCGCCAAGTTCGGCGTTCCACTCGCTGGCATCCTTTGCGGGGCCATTGCTCACGAGTGTGGTCATGTGTTCAGCGGTTGCATGATGCTGCTCACAATCGCGTCTGACAACCTTTATCTGAAAGCCGGCCTGCGTTACTACCAGGAAGCCAAAGACGTCTCAGATCGCGTTGTAGTGCTTAAGGACATCGCTTCTCTCCTGGATGTTCCACCAGCCAAACAGGGTGAGTTGCAGAAGCTTGCTCAAGACCAGGATGAGAAAACTCTCTTCCTCTACTTCGACAAATTAGTCGCCCAACGTAATATGCGACGCAGTCTGTCAGTAGGCGTAGAAGCTATGTCTTCCGAGGTTGTGGCTGACATGTACGCCATCCGCATGGGTTGCGACAAGGGCATCATCGCGGCCATCGGTGTTCTGACTGACCAGGGTTGCATCGTGACCGTGGTAAGTAGCCTGATGATCGCTGCGGTTACCACCATCATCGCATTCCCTGCGTGGATCAGCCTGACTGTCAGTATCGGTCTGGGTGGTGCTTTGTTTACAGCCATGATCTTCTACAGCTTCATCTTTGTTCTTAACTACTTCAGCAAGGGCTACTCGGGTGTTTACAACGCCGACCACCGTCGCTTCGAAGATGCTGCTCGCCAGCTGATTCAAAAGCTGAAGGAAGACAAGAGCGTCCCTGCCGCTGAGAAAGAGGCATTGGCTGATGAAGTGCAACTGTTGTTGAAGCATGCCGAGACCCTGCGTCCTTGGTATGAGTCCACCGTGATCCACCGTTTCATGGGTTGGGTGTTCAGCCAGGCTGACTTTAAGGCCCAAGAGGTCGAACACTACACTTCTGTGGTCGCCAACCACGAGGTGAACACCTTCGCTGTTAAACTGGCACGTTTGAAAGCACGGCGTGACGGGACTGACACCAGCCCTGAAGAAGAAAACAAAACCTTCGAAGCCTAACACCCTCCCCCTTGCAAGGAACTCTACCATGTCGCATTTGATCCATGTTCTTGAATACAAGAAAGCCCTGACCGAAAAAGGTATCACCTGCCCGATCGAACAGAGCAAGCTGCTGGCCGAGCCTTTCACTCGTGCGCTGATCCGTCGTTCGTACCGCGTTGGCGGTTGGACTTCCGAGATGGACGAAAAGGCTTGGGCCATGCTCGACAAGTGGAACGGCGTATCGCCTATCCCGGCTGCCCTGATCCACAAGCAAGCCCAAGTTCGCATCGGTTCCATCGCTGGCGCCATGATGACCACCGGCACCCTGCCGTGCAAGAGCGGCTACAGCACAGTCGTTAACGACGTGGACGTAGGTGAACTGCCTGCCTGCGCCGTGCTGACCGACTACCTGGTAAAAGAGCTGGAGGCCAACCGTGAGTGATTCCGCAACCACTAGTCTCGACGATTACCAGCAGATGGGTAACTCGAGCCCTGTTGATTCCTATCAGCCAGGCGAAAACAAACAGCGAGTAGACCTGACGGAATACTACCAGGTCAGCGATCAGAACAACGCGACTGTTATGGTCATGGGTTCTGAGCAGCTGGCGCTGGGCACGTTCTCGAAGCAGATCGCCCGCCACCTTAAACTTCAGGGTGTTGAGAAGTACGACCCGTTCCCTTCGCAGCGTAATGCTCGCATGGGTGCTGAAGGCTTCTTCACTGCGATCTACGACGGTTTCAAGACCTTCATCGAAACCATCATCAAGTACATCCGCATGGCCATCGACTGGGTTGTCGACATGGTCAAGGGGATCTTTGGTTTCCGCAAAAGTGAGCGGATTACTAAAGCCATCGACGACTCGCTCGGTGATCTGAAGAAGGAATTCGAAGACACGCTGATCAGCTTTGGTTTCAACATCGCTGAATACAACGTCGAGAAGTTCCTCGGTGACCTGCCTAAGGGCCAGGATCGGGTAGCGCAGATTCACCTGCTGAAGAACAAGCTCGATAGCGATATCGACCAGGTTAAAAAGCTGGGTACCTGTGTGCCACTGATCCAGCAACTGAACGGTAAGGTCAAGATGGCCGGCGACAAGATGGGTCTCGCCAGCAAACGCCTGAAGAAGGTCATCCTGGACGAGTACAACCGTTCTCGTGTGCGGGCTAAAGCCGGTAACCGTGTGGGCGGTGATGATTCCAGTGAAGTAACTGTGATCAACAAAGCCCTCCACGAAACCATGCTGTCGTTGGATGTGTCCGAAGTGACTGGTCTGATGAGCAAGCTGTACAAGGACCTCTACAGTCTCGACTTCTCCAACGAAGAGCTGGCTAACAAGTTCGATCAGGTGCAGAAGCGTCTGGCGAGCGAAGTCACTGCCAGTGCGTCGGTTGTTAGAGGCGTGGACGTTTCGGCTACGTTGCTTGAGATCAACCGTCTCAACGCTCGTTACCAGGAACTGGTTGACTCCGAGGTCGATATCTCGAAGGTTGACTGGAAAGCCCTGGGCGAGATCGTTGACAAGAGCGACATGGACAAGATCGCTACTATTGCGGGTTACTACAATACCCCTCAATTGCTGGCCGACTACCAGGCGCTGTCTGTCGAGGTGCGTAACTTCACCCAGATGTGCTACGCGATCAACAAGGAAGTCCTGCGGGTCGAGCGTCAGATCGTTAGCCTGGTTGAGTGGTATGGTCGTATTCACGCCTACTACTACAGCGGTGTGATGGGCGACATCGAGGCCCTGGAGAAGATAGTCACGGCTGCGCGCGCCAAGGGTCTCAGTCCAATCATCGAGGGTCGTGTCTTTATCAAAGATGCTGACGCCAAGACGTTTGGCGAGAAGCTGACGGCCAACGTGAACTTCGCTATCCAGAACGATATTGGTGGGGTGAAAACTAGCCTCAACAACTTCACCAAACAAATCGGGGCAGGTAAATTGCTATGAGCCGAGAAGCCATGTGGGAAGAGATCGTCAAACTGAAGAACGTGGCCTTGGTCACTACTCAGACGTATACCGACGAACTCGACGCTCTGATTCAGGCAATGGACGACGAAGGTCTGCCGCTGCCTGTTGCTACAAAGATCATCCGCGGTATCTGGGGTAACGGCTCCCGTGCCAATGCGTTGATGGTGCAGTTGTCGGAATGCTTCCCAGAGACTAACAAGTCTGTGGTGTTGTACGCCGGCTTGCCTGTCGCTGAGGCGCGTAAGCAACTCGGCCAGCTGAAGGAGACTCGTGATTACTTCGAGGCGATTTACTCCTACATCGACGCCGTGGTGTCTTCTACCATGAAGCGCATGCTGGACGGTTCGTTCACGACTGAGAACCAGGAACTCGTGAATGAATTACGTTGTGAGGTATTGCAGTACGCTTCGTATACGGACGGTTACTTCTACGAGGTTGAACCAAAGCTGCGTGATGGTTCACTGACTTCGTGGGCGGAACTTAACCGTGTTCCAGACCTGGTGATCAGCGGGGACTACCTGTTCGTCAACGAGTTCACAACCACCCTGCAAAAGGCGCACACAGCTTATCTGGATGGTGCGTTCTATCCAGACCTGAAGATGTCGGGCTACAGCCTGAAAGACTTCTCCTGGCGCACCAGCGACATGGCGAGCAAGATTCAGTTGCCCTTCCTGTTCGCTGCACACCTGAACGCGAAGTACCCTGCTGCATCCGCTGAGTAACGGCCATATACCCCTCCCACTCCCTTTACAGGAGTGGGAGGGGTTATAGCTGCTTTACACCGGACCCATGTTGACCATGGACACGTCGTGCGGCAAGAAGACAATGTCAACGTCTTCCTTAATCGACAACAGACCATCCGAACTCTGTTGTAGCAGTTTACGGATACTGAAGCCTGTGAGGCTGTCGGCGTTACTGATCACGTCTACAGTACTGTCACCTGCAATCGCGCTCAGTTTAACTGCTACCACTTCCTTGGATGCTCCGTCTTTCAACTGAGACGCCAGGTCGTTGGCACTGAACGTTGTAGCCCCGAACAGACCTTCGTTCAACACCCGTGGAGTGCTGGCCTCCAGCGAGTCCTTCAAGCTTGGGCTCTTCATGCCTGCTGCTGTCAGGTAATAGGTAACCACGAAGCTCAGGTCTTGACGCAAGTAACTGGTATAGTTGCTGTTCACCACTACCTTCTGATAACCCAGCTTATTACGCGGCTGGTAAACCAGGCTGGTCTGATCGAGTGCGGACGATGCAAAGAAAGCCATGTCTTGACTGATCACATCCACGAAGTAGTCTTTGGTCTCTTGAGCAAACTGCACGTCATAGAGGTCATGACTGAAGAAGTAAGCACCGTCGAAACCGATGAAGTCCCAGTGGTACAGCAAGTCACGAGGAGCTACAGTGATGTAGTTACCCTCGGCATCCAGCTGGTAGTCATTCTTGGTGTACTGCATCATGATGCGAGGAGGTACGTTGTTATCGTACATCACATCACCGACCTGGTGCTCGATCTGTGCTACGCCGTCGATAAAGATAATCTCTTCATCTTCGTTACGCTGGTAGATCGTTTCCTGATAGGTGAACGGAATATCCACCCCATACTTCTTGTACTGCGCTTCGCCAACCAACGGACGGATGCGACTGTACAGGTTGCCCAGTTTCTTACCCAGGGTAACCGCGTACTGCGTTTCGATGATGGCCACCATCGGCACATTGAACAGCGACTGCTCGATCTTCTCATCCGAAAGGGTGTTGGTGTTAGCCTTATCGCCCTGGAAGGTGAAGATCAACGTCATGTCCAGACTCAGCGGCACACCCGTTACAGGCTGGGAGGTACCGAACTGGGTGAAGTTGGTGAAGTAGAGTACGTCGTTGACGTCTACATCGAAGCGACTGTCCAGATTGAACTGCCAGATACGCTCACCGTCTTCGGTCAGGCCATACAACGTACCTGCGATACTGGCCAGGCTGTTGGTGTCCTCAGGCTGTACCGACAACTGAACACCCAGGGTGGAATCGTCCAGTTCCTGGTAGCTCTTACCAGAAGCAGTAATCACTGTAATCTGGTAGCCGTTGTCGTTCTGCTCAATAGCCACAGAACCCACACCCACATCAATACCCAGTGCACCGTTCTCGTTCTGGAACGTCTGGCTCTTGAACTTCGGTTCATCCAGGTGATAGGTGCGCAACACCGCTTGGGTATTGGTCAGGTCCATCACGTAGTAGAACGGGGTGTACACCAACGTAGTGTCGGTAATCAGGTCAACCTTGGCTTCGTTGCCCATGGCCTCGTAAGCGTTCTTGGTAACCTGGTTGATCAACACGGTGGTTGGCTGGGTAATGTCGAACAGCACGTTGTGCGGGATAGTAATGCGGGAACCGTTGTCGATCACCACACCACTGCCGATCAGGCTGTTAACCGACGCCAAGTAGCTGCCCACGAAACACCCCATAGGTGCAAACAGCTTCTTGTTGTCCTGGATCCGAAGTTCCTTGGTCACCGAGTAGCTACGCTTGGTCATGTAGTCGATGGCTTTAACCGAGTTGTAGCCGTAGTTCTCCACGGTACCAATCAGGTTGTTCTCGGTGATCGGCAAATTACGCTGACGACGGCCGTTGATAAAGGAAGCCTTCATCTGAGCAAACGGAAGGGCGTTGCTACCACCCGACGTAGGTGTCATTGCACGCCAGGCCATACCACCAGAAGACTTCAGAGCACTGGAGAACGAACCCAGGACACCAGCGCCGAAGCGATAGTCCTGGTAGTTGACCCCCACATCACCCAGAGCCGTTTGGGTAAAGTCTTTCAGCAACTCACCCTTGGTGGTGTAGGTATAGATGTCGACAGTACCGATACCCAGATTGTTGGCGATATAGACGTCAGGAATCTTGTAGTTAAAGCGGCCATTGCTGACATCCAGGCTTAACGACAAGGTAACAGTGTTTGGATCAAACACATCCTGGTCATAGCTCACCAGGATCTCGCGCTTAACACCAGCGACTGTCAGGAAGGCCCGTACCGAGTACAAGTAGTCGGTGAACTCGATATCACCGCTGCAACCCGAACTCTGGTTAGACGTCAGGCTTTCGCTAGGCTTGCACACCAGCTGACGGCACGGGATAACGATGGTCAGGTAACCGTTAGGGGTTACACGCCGTTCCAGCAGGTTGTTGGAGATCGGATTGAGCGGGTTGTTGGTGGAGTCATCGTAAACCACCTGGTAACCGGTTTGCTCGCTGTAACGGATCTCGATACCGTTCTCGATACCAAAGGTGTAACCACCAAAGGTCAGCTCGGAGTCCTTAGGCAGCAACAGCATTTTGTACGTGAAAGTACTCTTGCCCATGATGACTGTTACATCTTTGGCCAACTGCATGTAGACATCAGTGTTGATGGCGTATTGCAGGTCCATGATCGACGGTGTACCGAACATGCCGATCTGCTCTTCTTCAGACATGTGGCGACTGAGATCGGAGGTGGTGCGCGCGTGAGCAGGGAACAACTTGGCGATGGCGTCATCAACACGGTTCAAGATGCCGTGAGCAGAACCCAGGATGATGTCAGTACCAAAGACAAACGGGTGAGTCTTACTGTTGAGCTTTACCGAACGACCGAAGTAATTCTCTTCGATCTGGTTGACTACTCGGTTCACCCCACGGATGGGGTTGTTGGCTAACGCGATCAATTCGTTCTGTGTAATGTCGGCCATTTACTTATCGCCCCAGTATTCCATTTCCATCGAGTTCAGGTTGATCCAGGGGTAGCACACGGCGTAGTTAGCGGCGTAGTACTCACTGAACTTCAACTTACGGTAGTTGTTGGCCCGAACACTTGGGTTCATGTTTGGATTAAAGAACAGCGTGGTACGGTTAAACATGTCCGCAACACGCAAGTTGTTATAACGGAAGATCACGCTTGGGAAGTTGATCTCCACTTCATCCTGACCCTGACCCCGCAAACTGTTCTGTGTACGGTCGATGGTACTGAACGCACCCGACGGGTAGGTGTTAGGCCAGGAGTAGCCGTTGCAGTAGATCCCTTCAATACTGCGCATGTTCTTGTTCATGATGACGTGATAAACCCGCACGTCATAATCACGGTAGTTCTGGATCAAGGCTTCTGGATAAGGTTCCATGCCTTCGTCGCCCAGCGTTACGCCTTCGATGTAGTGGTTGAGTACGTCGAAGATGAACGGCACCACACCCGGTTTAGGGTTGTGGAAGGTCAGGCGCATATCGAAGTCGTAGTTAACCTTCAGAATCCCGTTGGGGTACTGATAGACTTCTTTACGGATACCAGGAGTAGACTTCTCCACCGGCATGCTGACGTCAGGGAAACCTGAGGACACCTTAACCAGGTTAGTCAAGCAACCCATCCACGGATAGAGCGGGTCCAACATGGAACTGTTACCACTGTTGGCTCTGCCCCACACCGGATCCAGCAACCCCTTAACGTAATGTTGCAGGGTATTTCGATCAGGGTTATACAACGGCAACATTTGAGGATGTTTTATCACGTTTTCGTCGGATAAGTTCAACAACGGCCGGTTAATAAAGACTAATCCTATGGTGTCGTCGGGGATGGGAGCCAACTGGTTCCCAGGGCCTAGAATTCGTACCCCTTTCAACATGCTGATCAGTGCGCTTGAGTAACCGGGTCCACCGTTTTCTCGAAACGCAAACTCCAGCCATTCGTCATATGTCTGTGAAGTTAGATCGCTTGCGGGTTCTTCATTCCCTGGGGTCTTGTCGTACCACCCGTTATACTGATTCGGATCATCTGCCATTTCTCTGGCTCCCATTAATGAAGGAATTACAAAATGATTGGTAACGTACTAGGTTTGGGGTCTTACCTGCTGGATATTGCAGCTAAGTTTTATCCCGATAGCAAAGACATAAACTCCGCCGCCAAGGTGGCGGGCCAGGTTCAACGTTCATACAATGTGGTCTCGACCACCTCGGTCCATGAGAGTGCTAACCGCGCTATCATTGCCCCTATGGTGGGTGTTGAGCAGACCCTTCTGCACCAAGAATTCATGGCCGATCTCATGCAGATCATTATGCTGCGTGACGTAGTGGCTACCTTGACTCACCTGGCGCTTGAAGGCACCGTGGCAATGGGTGTGCAGATCAAGGACGTTATCGGTTCGATCAACCCGAACCGTGCCGGCATGATGGCGTTGATGGGTTGCGAAGCCTACGACAACAACATCCCGAACGGCGACAAGGCTAAGTCCAAAGACGACGACGACAAGAAGCCCGAGCAACACTTCGTCCAAGTCGGCGGCAAGTCCATGCCTGACCTAAACGAGTACACCCCGCTGGCCGTTGGTAAAGTGGTTAACGCCACCCTGACCACCGAGCGCGGTAACAAGATCGACTTCCCGCTGACCTTCCGTCAGATCCCGGTCCCAATGTCGTTCAAAGACATGAAGCGTACCTTCTCGGCCGCCAAGATCGAAGAAGGCTTCTTTGCTCGCCTGACCATGGCGAAGACCCGTGAAATCACCTACCCTGAATTCCTCAGCGGTCGTGACATCATCAAAGAACGCTTCAACATCAAGAACGAAGAGATGTCGGGCTACTACAAAGAAGCCCTGCGTCGCGAAACCGGTAACAAGCTTACTGCTGTGCGTACCGGTGTGGTCAGCTTCAACAGCATGGCCAACTCGTTCATCATGACCCAGGAATCGGCTACCCAGCTGGAACTGGATCTGGGCAAGCGCTTCCGTGACCCAGTGTCGCGTGCAGGCATCTTCAAGGCTGTAGTGGCGAACACCATCGTGGTCTGCAACGAAGACCGCGGCATCTACACCTTCTACACCCACGGCAGCGATATGCCTGAAATCTACACCCGCAAGGATATCGCCGTTAAATCCAAGAAAGATTCCGGTTCCAACACTCTGGCGGATCTGGTTAAGTTGCTCAACGGAGGCATGTGATGGATATTTTCTCCTACGTCGGGAAAGTAAAGGCAGTAAAGAAAAACGAAATCCTGGCTGCTATCCTCAACATCAAGGTAGCTGGCGACGACCTGAAGGCCGGTCTGGAAAACCTCCAGAGCAACGACATCGACCTGAGCGATCACATCGAGCACTGGGTCATCACCAAGTCCCTGAAAAAGGCAATCACTGCCCAGGGCTTCTCCGGTGCTGATCTGGTTGGCGTGAGCAAGCACAGCCTGGGCGCTATCGATGCGCTGACCACTGAGCTGACCAAGGCTGTTAACAGCTATAAGGAAAGCCTGTGGGACGGTCACACCATGACTGTTAAGCAAGCCAACCTGCTGAACGTCGTCGAGTACCTGAACTTCTGGCTGCGTTACACCCGCATGGTCTACGATGTACTGCTGACCATGAACAACCAGAAAGTCGATCCTGCTCGTTACCTGAACGGTGTTGACCTGCGCTGGATCAACGGCACTGCGTCGTTCTACAACAACTTCACCGTGGACCTGCTGAAAGGCGCTGCCACGATCATGAAGAACATGAACAACCTGCCGGACATCGAGATCACTCAGACCTCGCTGGACGTCATGGAAAGCACCGGCGGCAAGGGTCAAGTTGACCTGCTGCAAAAGGGCTTCGGTATCCACCTGGTTAACCCGCTGTTCTGGCTGGGTGTGGGTATCAGCAAGATTCAGAGTGTTCGTATCGAGCGCATGCGCCGCGACAACGAATACTTCGCTATGAAGATCTCGCAAGCGATCAACAAGCGTAATGGCACGAATGACCCTGAGCTGGATCGCCGTATCGAGATCTACCAGGACAAGATCATTCGCAACGACCACACCATTTCCGAGATCGAGGCCGACTATGCCTGAATTTCGCCGGGGTAACAACGGGTACGTCAGCGCTCACCTCGGTGATGGTGAGCTTGACGCCATGTTCAAGAACCTCAAGTACCTCCGTCAGGATGCGTACCAGGATTTTGAACTGATCATGAAAGGTGACGTTACCATCGAAACCCTGCGTGAAGTGAATGCCCTGACCGGCACTTCTTTTGCAGGGTGGATGGAAGTCAACTTCGACAGTGGCAAGGGGCCATTGGCTGAACTGATCCGTGACATCATTCATTACCTGAATGGTCGTTGTGGTCACCGTCAGTTGATCACGTCGCTGAGCATTCAAGAGAACAAACTCCTGGATGCCAACAGTACCCGTTATGGCACTTACACTCCCACCACTCGCACAGGTGGCCATGCGGCCTTCTTGCAGGATGGGGACACGGTCTATGACAACGACCTTTACCGTCTCATGGCTGGCGTAGGAGCAGGCGTCGTTGGGCGTATCTTCTTGCTCCTCGGAGGAGAGTCCTACTATGGGCCAAATTAACCAAGAGCTACAGCTGGCGGCTGAGATGGCCGCTATCTCCGCAGTTAAGTCTGCCGAGATCGTTAGCCTGGCCAAAGACACGGCGGATCTGGATCGTTTCCAGAACCGTCTGGACGACAGCAAGAACCGGGTTGACATGGTTAAGGCGGTGCTCGCAGGTACCGAGCCTCATCAGGTTACGCCTGAGCTGGCCAACGCCATGGACAACTCCCTGGTGCGTTCCAATGTCGACATTCCGCCTGTAAGCGGTTTGGACGCTGTAGAAGGCGCAGAAGCGCTTGGACGCAGCCTGATGCCGGAAGATTACCTCCTGACCCGTCTGATGGGCTGTGAGAGCTTCCTGGGCGACTTCCTTCGCAAGTCCAAGGAAGTGGTCGTCCGCATCAACGACGGTTTCCGTGAAGCCTACATTGTGTTCACGCAAAACCAGGAAAGCCTGATGGAGGCGGTTGACGCTTTGGAGCGGGGGATTGATACCACTCCAAAGTTCGAAGAGAACCGCGAAACCCTGTTGCTCGGTGCTCGTCTGTTTAACCTGTTTAAGGTTAACGGCCAGATCAGCGGTGACTGGACCGGCGACGTCAGCAAGCTGAGCCGTACCATCTCGGCGTTGAGTTCGAACTACTACCTCAACAGCAAGAACAACATGAATGCAGTCCTCGGCTTCTTTGGCGGGTTTGCAGGATTGGATCAAGCGTTGGGGTTGGAACGGTTCCTGGATCTGCCTTCTCAGTTGCCGTCGACTCCGTTCAAGGAATGCAACAAACCAAACAAAGACTTCACCACTGGTCGTGTAACAGCGAAGCAGTCGGTTGAGTTGATGGGTGGTGCGTACTTCATTGACATCCGTCAGACCAAGCCGAACTACCGCATGCACACGGCGGATGACGTCGAGCAGTTCCTCCAGATCTACCTCAACGAGGAACTGACTGGGTTCGAGAACAGTTCGGAGATCATCTACCCGAAACTCGGTAACGAAGTGAAGAGTCCTTCTTCGCAGCAGATCAAGGTAATTGCAAAACACCTGAAAGAACTGCTGAAGGAATGGAGCAAGGTCTTCGAAGCCGGCGACAAGTTCAAGCTTACGGACAACGATTACAACGATGTTGCCAAGGGCATCTACGAGTCGCAGATGGATGACGAGCTGAAGGATAAAGTCCTCACGGCGTTCTCGCAGATCGTGCGCAAGAACCAGATGGAGCTGCTCACCCTGCGTTCTACTCTGACCAGCTACTTGACCCTGGTGATCCACGGCTTGATTGAGCTGTCGAACCTCTCGGTAAAGGCCAACACTCCGTAAGGAGAAAGGAGACTGGTTATGAACGTCAGTGCACACCGTCTATACCAGAACTGCCTGGAAAACCATTTGTCGACGTTGGATGTTCAGCGAGACATGGAGCGGGCCGGGAATGAGCTGCTGGCTTTACCCCATCGGATAAAGCTGGCGGTTGATGGCAATGAAGACTTCACGGAGAACCTCAAGGAGTTGGGCTCCGGGTTGCTCTCAGCCAGCAAGTGGGTCGGTGGTAAAACTATCGACCTGTTTGGCAAGGCTATCGGTGCAGCAGGTTCTGGTCTGTACCGCGCCTTCAGTGACAACGACACCTTGATCCGTAAGCTGACGCAAAACTTCAGCAAGATCGATGACCATGAGCTAAACCTCAGCAAGACCACGATTGCTCTGATCACTGCTAATGGCGACATTGGGCATATCAGTCATGATATGGACACTCTGCTGAGCACGTTGGATTCGCTGGACAAGCACAGCAAAGACATTCTGAGCTATCTGGACAAGCAGCTGATTGTTGCTCGTAAGCTCAAGGGTGTTTCTACTGCTGAGAACATCTTCGCTATTGTGGAGGAGTTTGAAGCGGTGAAGTACCCTGCGTTTAAGTTGCCGCATTCCAAGGGCACTTCGACGTACTCGGATACCCTGCCAGGTGGCAAGGTCTGGGAATGTGTGTACGGTGATGGCAAGAGCCCGAAATATGTTATAGGTGGAGATTCACCTGCTGAATCTGGGTCCACTGTGACTTTGTCTAAGTCTGAGGTCAGCGCTTTGCTGAATAAGCTGGACAAGATCAACTCCATGCATAAGCGCTTGAAGGCATCTTACGACAGTTATCTGAGCTTCATTAAGAGCTGGGGTGAGATGGTCAAATCAGTTGATGCTAACCTCAGCAAGCTGGATAAGGTTAGCTCAAGTGCTATGGGAGAGGCAGAGAAACTCCTCGGCGGTGAGGCTAATGCCTTGGCATTCTATAGCGGATTCACTCCTCGGGTGGTCAGCTACACCGACAGGTACATTCATGGTGTGCTTGGTGTTTTCGCTTGATGTTTAATTAAACACTCAATTTTCCTTCGTTAACGAAAAAGGATACACGCAATGGGCCTCAATATTCTGGACATGTACGCCGGTGCCGAAGAACTGGAACTGGATGGTGCTGCTGGCACCGTGGTCGACGCCGTTGAAGACGTCGTCAAATCCGAAATCGCCGAAGTGACCGTGGCGATCGAAGAGCAATCGCAGCAAGTTGAACAGCTGGTCGACAAAGTCGAAGAGCTGGAAGAAGCTGTTGAAGAAGCGACCGAAGTCGTTGAAGGCATGGAGTCGCTGATCAACTCCGGCAACTTCAACGCGATGGCTTTCGCACAGCTGTACCGCCGCGGCGTGGTTCTCGGCAACAAGCTGGGTGCAAACATCCAGGGCGAGCGCATGGGTGCTGAATCCATCACCGACGCTTCGACCGCTCAGATGTATGCTCGTCAGGGCATCGAAAGCATCATGGACTCGATCAAGGAATACGGCCGCAAAGCCATCGAGTTCATCAAGCACATCTTCAACACCGTCATCAACTTCTTCGTGTCGATCTTCGACAAAGCTGCCGCGCTGGAAAAACGCTGCGACCAGCTGAAGAAGCGTCTCGAAGACGGCGCCAAGGTCAAAGAGCAGATCAAGCTCGGCGGCTGGAACGTTTACATCGACTACGCCAAAGGCGGTCTGGGTGGCTTCAAAGCCAAAGGCTTCGAATCTTCGAGCGCTGCCATCGCCAAGCTGACCGAGCTGGGCAAAAACGTTCAGGGCATCACCCTGGAAGACTTCAAATCGGCGTACAGCGGTGTTGTTTCCGCGATCAAGTCGGATGCCAAGGCAGCCGGCAAGTACAACGAGAAGAAGGCTGGTACCCACGACGTGCTGATCGGCGTGATCAACGGTATCCGCATCCAGGCGTCGTACATCGACAGCGACATCAAAACCATGGCCGACGCGGCCAACGCTGCCCGCTCCCTGAAGTTCGTGATCATGAAAGATCCGGAAGCCAAGAAGCTGACTGGCGGTTCCGATGTCAAAGCGAAGCACGACAAGTCGGCTCTGCTGAAAGAAATCGCTGACGTGCGTGGCGTTGGTGCTGGTATCCGTAAGGACAAAGTGGCCAAGGCTTTCTCGGCTGCCGAGCGTGATCGCGTTATCGGTTCCCTGAACGCCATCAAAGGCGGCGACAACGACAAAGCGTCCGAAGTCAATGCTCAGGTTACCCTGGTCAAAGCGGTGTACAGCTCGACTTCGAGCGTGACCACCAACATGACCAAGTTCCTGATCAACGGCGCTGGCGCCGCTCTGGACTGCATCGCGGCTCACATCGCCTACTAAGGCGCCGTGGCTGTTGCTGTACCTGCCGTAAAGTAACTACTAAGGGCGAGCAATCGCCCTTAGTAGTCTTTATGCCGCATTTTGTTTTTTCAAGGGATGCTATAGGTTTTGCTACATATCCTTTTTTAACAGGTAATTTAACCATGACGCAACCAGTGCTTGCTCGTCGTTTTATCAATACACCCACAGTTGAAGCGCTCTACAACGCCGAGAATCCTGAGAGTGTTGTGGACGCCCCAGATGACAAGATCGATGACCTGTCGGATGAATATGACCAGGTGTCGGGTACCGAGTCTCTGTACTACCAATATATCTTCTCCCACATCCCACGCAAGCAGGATCTTTCCAGTGTACAAGGCACTGAAGGTTTCTTTAGCTGGATTAAGGACATGGTGGGTGCACTTATCACGGCCGTGAAGAACTTCTTCAAATGGGTGTGGAACTTCTTTACCGGCAAGAAAGAAAATGCCGAGCGTCAGAATAAAGAGCTCTTGACGCTACTGGACAAACATGGGGTGAGGAAACACTTCACGCACTATCCAGCGGGTTATATGAATCTGTGGGCCAGCAAGGCCAAGGTTCCGAACAACTTGGACTGGATGATCAAGAACATCGACGAACTCGATAAGGCGGCGGCTAAGACCAATGCTTACATCAAAGAAGTCGGTGATGCTGTAGTGAAGGCCGAATTGGCGTTCCTGGGCAAGGGGCAGTTGAGTCATGCCAAAGAAGATCTTGATAAGCTGTTCAAGACTCACCATGACAACCTGGTGAAGATCTTCGGTAGCGATCCGGCACCGTTTGTGGGTGGCACTACAATCTCCATCAATGCACACGGTAAGCTGACGCTGAAGGTCGACCCTGATCTGCTGGAAAGCGACAAGAACGCCGGATACCTGCCTAATGAGACCAAGACTCGTGAAGTGGCTAAAGCGTTGACGGCCACCAACAAGGTCTTTGCCAGCGTTATTAACGACGCGATGAAGTTGGAAGATGTATTCATCAAGAACCTACAGAAAAGCTTGGCGTTTGCTGAGCGTACTGAGAAGGATGATGAAGCTGGTGCTAAATCCATGGCAAGCAGTCTGAACGAAGTTATCAGAAACGGCATGGCGGGTATCAAGGTTCTGGAAACTTTGCTGTTTAAGATCTACCAGACCACGTACCAGATTGCCAAGTCTAGTATCGAGACCAAAGGGTAATCAATCATGCGCTTGAATTGCTTTAACAAAACGCTGTTGGTCGCTGAGGTCATGGAGCAGCAAGGTGTTAAGGGATTGAATCCTCGTTTCGGCGCAGGTCGTTCCGTTAGTGATACCGTGTTCAGCTATCTTGAACTGGGTGGCGCTGGTGCTGGCCTGCTGATCGACAAGGTAGACCTGGGTGAACTGTTTAAAGGTATCCCCCAGGACATCACCGGTCTGACCTTCGGGGTCCCCGAACAGGTGAACCTGCAACCACTCCAGGACCTGATCGACAACACGACAGAAGAATGTATCGTTACTGGCGATGCTCCCCCAGGAGTCCTGGGAGATGATCTGTCCATTCTGTTCTACAACTGGCTGCGTCTCGTTGGTTTAAGTGACCTGTCCCGATTTGAAGTAGAGCTGGGTACGAGCGAGGGTTACCTCCACGTAACAGCTCGACGGGATGCCGTGTACTACTGCGGTACCGTCATCATCAAGTATCAGTGAGGAGTGGCGAATGAATCTGTATTTTGAGCTGGGGCTGGTCAGTCTACTGCTGACTGGCAGAGCCGCAAAGCTGAGCGAAGAGAACAACCCGGTGCTGGTTGACCTGCTGCGGTCCATGGGTCTTGACTACGTTGTAGATCAGGACGGTGACGACGAGGGTTCTGCAAAGGAACGCTTGTGCAGAATCGTAGCCGCACTGGAAGACCGTCTGGCGTATTACGACGGTAGTGAGCTGCTGGTTAACTGGCCGGTGAATCAGTACCTCAACGAGCTGTTGAGCGAGGTGCACAACGGCAACTTCACCCCAGAGCGTAATGTGGCCATGCAGGTCTGTGCACTGGGTAACAAAACTTCTGACAACATGTCGGGCAGTGCTGTTAATGAGTGGATCGAGTTCTCTCACAAGAACCTGCGCTACTTCATTGACCTCTACGAGGGTCATGAGCAACCCAACCTCGTGGGGATCCAGTCGCAGATCCGTCGGATCGAATACGCCGAGAAGGTGTTGAACATCATCGACGTGTTTGTGACCAGTCGTCTGGGTATGTTCATGGGTGTGGAAGAGTTCGCTCCTGCTCAGCTGGAAGATCTGCCGGAACCTTCTGAGCCAGACTTCGAGCCACCGGAAGACTGCCGTAAGGACAACGACTGCGATTGCGGTTGTGTAGCCGACGGCACCATCGCACTGATTCAAGGTATGGAAGACTACCTGAACGGCGTGGACAGTTATGAGTCCCGTTTCCTCATCGGTGCAGCTAGCGCTCACAACGTGCGTATGAGCGCCGTAGAGGGTACTGAAGGCGCTATCCTTGACGGCATCAAGGATATGGCAATGAAGGCCTGGGCGATGATCACAGAGTCTTTTGCCGCTATCAAGGAATGGTTCTCGTCTAGTGACGAAAGTGGAGCAAATAAAGCCGTGGCCGATACAGCAGAAACAAACAAGAAAGCGCTGGTAGCTGCTAAAGATGGCAGTGGTGATCAAATCAACCCTGCGGCTAAAGCAGGTCTGGTTAAGTTGGCCGCTGAGGCTGATCCGTCTGGTGCGTTCAGCACCATCGTGGGTGGGCTTAACACCAAAGCTGACGCAGCCGCCTGCCTTGACAAGCTCATGGGTTTGCTGAAGAAGCAGGAAGGTCCTGCTGCTGGCTTGGAAGAACTATTGAAGATCGCTCAAGAGAAAATGGCTGCCCTTAAAACAGCAGCCAGTAATGTGACTGGCAAAGATGAGAAGAACAAGGAAGTCGTCTCTACTGCCAAGAAGTCCACAGCAGAAGCAACCGCTGCTGCCAAAGAGTCGGTGAAGAAACTCAAAGAGCAAATCACCGCTCACAAGAAATTGGTAAGTGGTATCCGTAAAGCGGTAAACGGTATCTCTACCAAGGTCTTCCCAGCACCAGAAGCACCAGAACCGAAAAAAGACGATAAAGCCGCTAAAAAGGAGTAATGGCAATGGCCTTGGAAAACGTCCACCCGGAGGTTCTTGCTCGCATCAAGAAGCAGCTCCCCGAAGGCTACGCAGTTTTAAGTGCAACTGCCGAAGCGACCCATACCGCGTTTCTGGTTGAACGGAATGGCAAAACCCAACTGGCCCACATGAGTAAGGGTAACCTCTTGCAAGTGATGGCTCACAAGGCGCCTGAAGTTTCAGCCTCTGAAGGGGATTCCCTGGGTTCGATCATCCAAGAGCTGTCGGATGCGTATCAGCTTCACCTGTTGGATAAGGTGGACTACAACGTCGATGGCGTTCTGGTTGAGTTTGTGGGCAAGGATCAATGTCAAGTATCGGTTCCGATGCTGGCAACCAGCACCAGCGTGTGCGGGGCACTGATCTTCACCGTCAAGAACAAGGATGCTCAACCTCGTTCTTCGGAACGTGCCGCGGTCGATCTGGAAGAGCAGCGCATTCGTTTAGCGTTGGCAGGTAAAGTCTTCCAGGTTGCTGACGCTGTTGGGGAGCACGGTGTTTCCCAGGAGTACGCTGAACAGCTGTCTGAGTTCACGAACTCCCTTGGCTTTAAACTGGTGCTTGAAGCGGAAGACTTTCAGGAAGCTATCGTTGTTAGTCAATTGAACGATGGTATCTCGAAGCTCGCGATCCTTCAGTTCTCGGGCGGCCTGGTTGTACCTGTACGCTGGAAGTAACACCCTTACTGGTTGGTAATGGAAGGTAACCCCTTCCATTACTTATCCTTTTATTTTCATTATTGAGCGCAGGCCCATGCTGAAATCAATCGTTATGTCTGAGGACGACTATGCCTCGTTCTTTCGCCCAGCGGCGCTGGATTCCCTCAGACAAGTTCTAAAGTACTACGGCTTGGAAAACGCCTCGCAAATTATTTACAATGGCGAGAATGACGTTACCAGGATGGTTGGTACCAATAGCGAAGACGGTGTACGTGGCGATATGTATACCGACGGTATTTTTCGTAATAAGTTGTACGTAGTTGTAGAGAAAGAAGACACCCCATTCAACACCGGTTATTCCAACCAGCGTCGTGAACCGACCGAACGCCCGGTATGGTTGACCGATGACGAAGAGCCCATGGGTTTGTACCCAGCCTTCTCTGGTGTAAAGGTTAACGTTTCTGTAGTGGCTTCGTTTAACAGCCTTAAACTGGCTGAACATTACGTACGTCGCATCAACCGCACCCGTGATAACCAGGTGGCCGATATGGCCTTCAGTGCTACTGTTCACCTGGGCGTTAACAACGGCATTCTGGCCTGTATGCAGGACATCCATGCGCTGATCCTCAAGAACGAGCCAACCACCCCAGAGTTCGGTGAGTGGTTCAACCAGTATTGCCAAGTACCCTTTACCACCATCTCCAACGTGGCTGGTAAGAACAAGCGCTTGGTCGTTCCACAGCGTCTGGACTACATCGGTATCCAGTGGGACGGTGCAGAGATCCAGCGTGCACGTAAAGGTTCCACCGTCGGCAAGTATGAAGTTGAGCTGAAGTACTTCTTCTACTTCAACGAGTTCACCAACTGGGAGTTCTTCTACCCACTGGATATTTATCAGGACGAGATCCCTGCTAAATGGATACCGATTCCTAACGAGCAGTTCGTTCGCCCATTCAACGTGCGGATGGCGCCTGAGGTGGCCTGGGGTGTGACTAACCAGATCACCCGCAACCAGGAAGCTCCTTACTTCATGAAGCTGCCCAAACACGACCCCTGGGTCATGAAGCGGGTACCCTTCGTACAACCGATCATCCAGGCGCGCTTGTCGGTAGAGAACATCGAGAACCAGGAGCTGGTCAACATCTTCGACATTCCAGGCTTTAAATGGAATGAGCAGGTTAAGGCTTACATGCTCCGTCGTCATGAGGTGGCGTTCAAGCATAACGCTACGCCGTTCCTGGTATGGGTGTTTAGCAACAACTTGCGCATCCTCCCCACTCAGTTGAGTATGGATGAGACAGGCTCTGTGAGGCTCTCCAGGCTGCCTACGATGAAAAACGTGCACCACGTCGTGGTAACCCTCGATTATGCGATCAGGGACTACACAGACGAATTCTGGGACGATCTGTCAAAGAACCCTCAGGACCTCAATCTGTTGCCGTCTATTTTCCCGTGGTATCCCTGGGATAAGTTGCCAGAACCTTGGTTGGATCATATCGAGCAGATCCGAAAAGATATCGACAAGGGTGGTTCAAGTCTCCCGCACAATAATCCGGGTCGGTACATGATGAACTTCGGGCTTAACGCTTACGTATTGGTAGAGGACAAACGCTAATGGCCTTAAAGACCACTCCCCTTGGGCAAGAGCTTCCGCCAACACCGGAAAGCCCCAAGATTTATAACCACGCCTACAAGCACACCATTGTAGACTCGGCCTATACGCCTGAGACTTCGTTGCTGACAATGGTAGACGGTACCCCGCGTCTGATGGAGTACTACCGTCGGGAACTGGGTGCTGACGAAGAGATCAGTACCTTCCAGCCGGATAACTCCGCGGTCTATCAGAGCTATGCTCGGATCAAGAGCCTGATCGGTAAACAGGACGGCGCAGGCACTTATGCCTTCGATCCAACCACAGGTCAGTCCAGTGGTTCGTTTGAGATGTGGCTGGCATTCGATCTGGCACCGTTGCAGTTCGACGTGGCAATCATGGATGCGGGTGAAGGCCGTGCAGGCCTGTATCACATCACCCAGCCACCTGAGATCCGTAACGACACTTCCAACAAGGTCTACCTCTGCACCTTCGAGAAACTCGGTATCCTTACCGAAGACCTCATGGCCCAGTTGGAGATCCGTGTTGTTAAGGAATGGATCTACTCGAAAGACTCCGCGTTGCATGGTGGCGTTGGCATCATCACTGAGCCAGAGTTCAACACCGCCAAGGATCTGTTCAGCTGGCGCCTGACCATTGCCAACTACATCATGAACACCTTCTACTGGAACCCTGAACGGACTATTGCCTGGGAAGACGGTAACGGGCGGAAGATCTACGACCAGTACCTGGTTAAGTTCTTGGCTGGGCAAATGCCGGCTGACCTCAGAACCTCCTATCCTCCGATCAACCTGTTCTCCACGCAGTACGGTGGACGGGAATACGGTGGCTTTGGTGACATCACCATCTGGGAGATCCTGATGCGGGGCGACTTCAACTTGCTCCCAGTGGTCAAGAACTCCACGGTAACCATCGTTTCGACCAACCGCCTGATCAACACCCGTCAGTACGGCAACCTGCGTTCCAGCAAGTTTGACTGGGTGGTTGTGGTCGATCCAGAGCGTTACCAGATCCAACGGGCGTATTTCAACATGGACGGCTTCCCGCTGCTAGCGTCCAGTCCGCAATATACAACTGCCTACTTGTTTACCCCTCAGTTCTACGACGGCGACCCCCAGACTGATTTCGAGAAGCTGGTAGTGGACGCCCTGAAGAACCAGATGGTAGACCGGGAGAAGCTCCTCGCCTATTGCAAGGACTACTTCACTCTACCCAAGTGGCAACAACTCTACCACGGCGCAATCCTGCTGCTGTTAATTCAGGTGAGCCGTAAGTTCGGACCTCCGATATGAAAATGCTTTATCCTCGTTATGGTGCGGTGCGGGCTCGGTTGATTGAACTGCACAGCATCTTGAACCACCGGGTCTATGGGGTGTGGGTTGCCCCTAAGTCCCTGATGTCCATGGATGACCTCCGTGAACGTTACCACAACAACCAACCCGGCTTTGCCAACGACCACGGCTATTACGAAGAACCTCAACTGCGGCAGATGAAGGTTCCTCAGATCTTGGGGTTCCTGGGCAACCTCCTGGGTCCTCAGGACCTGGGGTTCCAGAAGGCTAACGAAGCGGTGCCAGGTATTTACGAATCGATTCAAGAGTACTTGGCGTTGTGGTGTGAGATGATTCGTACGGTACCAGAGTTCAAAGCTCCTCCTCGTGAGGAACTGCGCCAACTGGAGGGGCTGGCTTACATGCTGTTCCCTGCCTACTCGAAGATCAAGCCGTTTACCGTTAACCAGGCTATCCGTGATGCGGGTAAGGACAACAAGGCTCAGGAAGGCATGGGTCTGGCGTCCCTGGGGATGCTGTTTACCATGACACCGATGCTCAACAAGGGCACAGGTCAGGATATCAGCTTTGTCAGTCACCTGGACGAGCTGGAGGGTCATGAGAACCATCAGTACCAGATTGACCACCAGGCACCTGCTCCGGGTAACTTCTTCCCAACGCTCAAGGTTTCGTCTGACAGCTTGAGTAACCTCGAACCTGTGGGCGACACCAACGACTGGATCTTCAGAGGAGACTAATCATGGAGATGCCAAAGCCAATAGCCAACATCATCGCCCACGCGAACGCACTTGATAACGTGGGCTATGAACGGATCTTTACTGTTGACGCCATGGTGGTGACTCCTACCGAGCAGATCCCCCTGTTGATCCCTAACGGGTTTGCCTGTTTGTCGTTGTTTGGTCCTGCCCATGGTGGTGGTATCTCCCACAGCGATAACGCACGTATCAAGGCACAGATCCAACCAGGTGTCTACATGCGTAAGGTATTACCCAATAAGGATAACCTCTACATTGAGGTGACCCAACGGGTAGGCTTCTCGCAAGTCATGCGTCGCTGGCGTGCTGTGCCTCTGGGAGATGCCGACCCAGAGATGCAGGGTGGTAACTCGGCTATGGCGGATTTGACCACCAAAGACGAAACCAACATGATCACCGTGAACTTTCAGTTGTTTGAGACAGGTTATGCCTTGCTCAAGAACGAACTGGTTTCGGATACCCTGCTGATGGCTACGTTGAAGGACGTCCTGCATGGCAAGCTGACGGAGTTTGGTCAAGGTCTTGCATTGACCGGCGCTGATAGCTTCAAGGGTGTGAACATTGAAGAGCCTGTGGATAACACTCGGGTCTTCAGTCATGTGGCTATTCCTGCTGCTGTGCCTCTGGTTAAACTAGGGATGTGGATGCAGGAGCATGAAGAGTTCGGTTTCTACAACACGGGCTTGGGGATGTACTACCGGAAGGGGATGTGGTGGGTTTATCCTCTTTACCGCACAGGACGGTATGAGACGGCTCCTAAGGTACTTAACGTGTACCGGGTGCCTGAAGACGTAATACCAACCTTGAAGCGGTCGTATTACCAGGAAGGGAAGGTACTGACAGTTCTGTCGACTGGTGGCGGTGTTACCAAAGACGGTTCTGACATCAAGAAGCAGAACGTGGGTACGGGTAAGCGGATCATCACCGCAGATGCGGCCATGGCTGAGACTGGCGTGTATTACAACAAAGGTCAGGCCATGACCACCCGTGCTGACTCGCTGTCTGAATACCAGACCTCCAAGCGGGCTAGTGGCGAGGAGATGATGGCGTATCATGCAGAGCCAACCAACAACCTCTGCAAGCACCTCACAGAGAACGCTAAGAACGATGGTAACCTCGTTCAGGTGGCATGGCACAACTCTGATGCTTCGCTGATTGATCCTGCCATGGTGGTTCGTTACTACTACATGAGCGGTAGCAACAATCTGGTGTACAAGGAAGGTACTGTCCACGTGATCAAGTCTGAGTGGCAGATGGATACCCAGAGTGCTGGGCAACCTACCTTCAGGGAGATTTCTCTCTTGGGGCTATTCATCTCTGATGAAGAGATCCTTGCGGAATAAATCTTCAGTCGGTCTCCTATGCCTATGTTCGAAAGGACCAACTCTTGGGAAACCAGGGGGGAGGGAAGTGGGGAGTTTCACGATATAAACTAAGCCCCTTACCGTTAGGTAAGGGATGCATCTTTTGCTTTATAGGGGAGTTAGCAATAATGTTAAATAACCTTGCAAGAAAAAAGATTACCTTTATGGGTTTGATCTTCCGTAAACCTTCTCAGAAGCAAATTGAGGAGCGCGCGGCGTTCGCCAAGGCAGAGCACGACAAATTGATTGAAAGCGCTCTACGCGTGCTGTAGACGGTTATAGCGGTCATATTAATACCCTAACCGCTCGTAGGAGCGGTTAGGGTATTAAGCTCCATTACTTTCTTTATGCTGCTACACTGAAATCATCAAAGTCCGCTTCTAGTTCGCCATTTTCATTTAGTCGTTGTGTCAAGCTGCGACGGAATGCTGCTTTCTTGTTGATGTCGTGAATCAAACCTTTATCCGGATGGAGATCATAGATCCCGAACCGTTCTTCTGGCAGACAGCCCTCGCCCCGTTGTTTACCTACGCAGAACGTAAAGTAAACTTTGAAGGTTGTCTTGGCCACATGGATGGTAATAACCACATCCACTTCGTTGGTGATCTTGGTCGAGGTTTCAGTAAGCGACTTACCGGAAACTTCACGAGCAAAGTACACCTCAGACTCTTCGTCCGATTCCTGTAGCTTCATCTTGGCTGCTGGAGACAATTGATGAGGCGTCAGGAAGCAAATACCACGAGCAATAATGAAACCCCTGATCTTCCGGAAGTGCATTTGCAGCTTGTCGGATTTTGTTTCGCCAGGGATCTTGTCGATGTTTTGCAGACCGCAGTAGTCGTAGGCCCAGAAGATGATCTCGTGACCTTTGAGTTCCAGTTGACGGCAACGAGCAAACATAGTGTTCGCAGAGTCTTTACTGGAATCAATTTGGTTGATGATGAGATACCAACCATTTTCTTTAAAGCAGCTAACGATGGCATCGACGATGTCCATGTTCTCAGCAGACTGGAAGTCAGCGACTTGGTCATGCCGTGCAGAGAGCGCCAGCTTGTACATACGCATGATGATCAAGTCCATGGTGTCTTCTGCAGACTCCAGGAGGATCGTAGGGATCTTGGCTTTATCCCTGAGCATCGGTTTGTTGTACAGTCCGATACTTGCAACCATATGGCTTGTGGCCAGAGACTTACCGCGGTTGGTAAGTGCTTCAATCATGTACATCTTGCCACGACGGAAACCACCATCAGGATTAAGGGCAATGTTCAAACCCTGGATACCCGACTTCATGATACCTTCGAGACTGTTCTCACGCTTGGCCATGTCAATGACCGAGTTGAACGAGTCAGGCGTTTCAGAAGTAACCTGAGCAACAATCTCAGATTGACGTTCTTCAAAGCCTTGGTTAACACCCGCTTGTACCAAGTCGATCAGGTTAGCCCAATCGTCTTTACCCATGTCGTTGATGTCTTTGAAGTAGAAGTCCTTAATGGCCTTCTTGAACTTCTTGGAGAACTCTTCACCTTCCGAGTTCAGACGGATCTCGGAGATGTGCTGATAGATCAGCTTACGAGTTTGTTCATCAGTTGGCTGATCTTCCAGACCGTGTTCGATCGCGTCTTTCAGACTGTCGTCGTTCTTGATGAACATGTTCACGCGTTGCATCAACGCTGATTTTATGACCGGTTCATCTTCAGGCTGTTTCAGCAGCCAGTGGATAGTTGCGCGAATGCTATCCCGTATGCCCTTATCTTGTGTAAAGACATCCGAATTGGGAACAGGCAGTTCATTCAACGTATCTACCAGTTCCGTGATTAGGTTAGTGTCCTTCAGCTTCTTAGCCTGATACAACGCGGACAACAACTTAACCAGTACCAATAAATCGTTCATTAGGAAACCCCTAGGAGCTGAAAATGATTCTTAAGACCCCTCAAGGGAAGTCAGTCCGTATTTTTTACCTGACCAGCGAAATGCAACAGTTGCTGGCCCGTCAAGCAATTCCTGGCAGCGAGATCGCAAAGCTGTCAACATATCATCAGAAGTTGACCTTTGGTGAAATCGCGAGCATTCTGAAGTTCCAATATATTGTGGCTCAACAGCTCGGCGTGTTGCTGATTGATCCCAAGCACTTGTTCGGTGAGGGTTACAACGCCGGCATGGTCGAGGCTGCATTTAATAGCCTTGACGGTGAAAGCTTATCCGCGATTGCCAAGGAGACGAAGTCGTTCAGCTGCATCGATGCAGGCATGAATACCATCGTTTTGCTATTTAATGGGGAGAACGCTCCTAAGGCTCCTGGCTTCGACACGCTGGAGTGCATCACTTTCTCCGGCGCTTTGCTGGAAACAATCTTTGCTAAGGTGGGATACATGGAATCCCACAACGGCAAAATCCCAAAACCTAACCAGGGTGAATTTACCTTGGCAGAGGTTTACAAACTGGTTAGTATACAAAACCCGTAACTTCACTGTATTTTATGTGTAGCGCTAATACACAGACAAATATAT
>Ga0247819_10000260_pt1 | contig 33282 bp, 30 predicted proteins | sample 13C_Xylose_Day6_FD_193428 | JGI IMG/M metagenome (GOLD analysis project Ga0247819, IMG submission 193428) | Soil microbial communities from agricultural site in Penn Yan, New York, United States - 13C_Xylose_Day6 | ecosystem: Environmental > Terrestrial > Soil > Agricultural land | place: USA... | reverse complement strand
CCGTAAGGCGGGGTCCGAAGGCACCTGGCAACAGAAGCCTTCACCTTCTCCCCCGCTTCGAAATGGTCTATAGATGCTTGAATAATTGACTCGTCATATCGAGACGGGCAATGGAAAGCCGACAGTAGAATTGAGTTCGAGAAAGACGGGAATCTCATGGGCCAGGACCACATTCGCTACGACATTCTGGCGCAGGACGCGCTTCGCGGCGTCATCCGCAAGGTGCTGACCGAGGTTGCGGCCACCGGCCACCTGCCCGGCGAGCACCATTTCTTCATCACCTTCCTGACCGGCGCGCCGGGTGTTCGCATCTCGCAGCACCTGAAATCCAAGTATCCCGAGCAGATGACCATCGTCGTGCAGCACCAGTTCTGGGAACTCAAGGTTTCCGAGGCCGGCTTCGAAATCGGCCTGTCCTTCTCCGATACGCCGGAGCGGCTGGTCATTCCGTTCAATGCCATTCGCGGCTTCTACGACCCCTCGGTCAATTTCGAACTCGAATTCGACGTGGCGACGGCCGAAGAGGAAGAGGCCGAATCGGCGGAGATCACCGCCTATCCCGTTCCTGAAACCGATGGCGAAGTGCCGCCCAAGGACCCGGAAAAATCCGGCGACGCCAAGAACGGCGGCGGCTCGGTGGTTTCGCTCGACTCCTTCCGCAAGAAGAACTGAGGCAAGCGAAAGGACGCGGCATGAGTGGTGACGTCGTCAATCTACGCCAGTTCCGCAAGCGCAATGCCCGCGCCGAAAAAGAAAAGCAGGCCGAACAGAACCGCATCTCGTTCGGCCGCACCAAGGCCGAGAAATCGCTGACCGACGCCTTGAATGCGAAGGCGGCAAAGGCCCTCGACCAGGGGCGCCGCGAACCTTCCGGCGATCGACCTGACGAGGCCGAGGACTGAAGCGCCGCGCGCACGAACGGCTGCGGAACGTTTAAAGCGTTACAGCGACCTTTGCGCGTCTAATAAGACGCGCGGCGCTGTAGAGATCGCGACGCGCTTTAGAACGTCGAACCCGGCGCACGACCTGCAAAAAAGCGATTCCGCTTCAATGACTTGCAGCAACGTCCCGAATCAAACCGCCAACGACTTGAATCAATTTGCGAGCTCCGGCGATGATCCGAAAACACTCCGCCACCTTGCACGGCCACCGCACCAGCTTCTCGCTGGAAGATCCGTTCTGGTTGGAGCTGAAGACGATCGCGGCCGCCCGCGCCATGCCGATCGCCCAACTGATCGTCGAGATCGACGATGCGCGTGGCGCCGACAGCAACCTGTCTTCGGCGCTCCGCGTCTACGTTCTCGACTGGATCAAGGCGAATATAGAGCTGTCAGCGGCCAGCGACACTTGACGGCTCTTCGCCTGGCTCATCGCGGCCGCTTCCGAATGTCTCGGTGAAGACGCCTGCAAGCCCCTCGCGCAGCTGGTTTGCCATCGCCCTGATGCCGCCCGGCCGACGCAAATACTCGACCAGGCAAACCCGGTTGCGCCCGGTATTCTTGGCGAGATAGAGCTGGTCGTCGGCGATCTTGAAGACATCCTCATAGTGGGCGGGATAGCTGAACAGCGCCACACCGACGCTGACAGTGACTGGCTCTGCGCCCGGCGCGATCGCCTGCCCGCGCTCGGCCACCGCCAACCGAATTCGCTCCGCCATCGCCCCTATCGTTTCGGGACGGGCATAGGGAACGAAAACGCCGAATTCCTCTCCGCCGAGGCGCCCCGTCAGGCCGCTACCGTCCACTGCCTGGCGCATCTCGGTTGCTATCGCCACCAATGCCTGATCGCCGGCCAGATGGCCGTGGCAATCGTTGATGCGTTTGAAGTGGTCGGCGTCCAGCACCATCAGCGCCGACGTCGGCGGAAACGGCTCGAGGTCCTGATCGGCAAAGAATGCGGTGACATCCGATGTGAAGGCGGCACGGTTGAGACAGCCCGTCAGGCCGTCATAGCGACTGGCCAGCGTCAGAAGATCGTTGGCAAGTGCCAACTGTTGGAGCTTGATGCCGATGAAGGCGAAAAGCGGGATGGCCAGCAGCAGCGGAATGAACAGCGCAAGGCGCATTGAGGTCGCCATCAGCTCGCCGCCGAACGGGACGATGTAGTAATAAGTGATGAGAAGGGCAACGGCCGTGCAGCCGGCAGTGCCTGAAAACGTCCAGTTCATGATCCAGATGATCGCGCGGCGATCAAGGCCCTGCTCCAGCGACTTCATGCCACCCCCCGTTGCAGGCCTCACTGTGAAGGCAGGATGCTAACTCCTGCTCAATCAATCCATTAGGATTTTAGGGGTCTCCCCATTTCAGCGCGCAAAAGCAGGCATTCGGCGCAGGAGCGGGATTGCCTTCACAAACCAGATGCATGCCTCAGCACCCGTCCCTGAACACACCAATCCGGGAAAATTTGAAGCACACGCCGACAGAAACATAGACTTGAGATTGCAACTGTGGCCCATCCCACCGGTTTCTGTGTGCTTGGCGCCACAGCTCGGGCATTTCGGTAACGCTTGATCCGGCAATAAACGCGAATGGGCTTGTTTAGACTGCACTAATTTCAAACAATCATACAGTTGCCAGCGCACGAGAGTCGCTGGCTGGACAGGAGAGGGAGGAACCCATGAAGCTCTATGCTCGTATCGGTCTGGCCACGTGTTTGACTTTGTCATCGGCCGCCATCGCCAGCGCCGCCGATATCGCACCCCTTCTTGCACCCACAGCCCAACAGCAGGAGACGGAGAGCGGCTGGAAGTTCACCGTTGCACCCTACTTCTGGATGGCGGGCCTGACGGGCGACACCGCCCAGTTCGGTCTCCCTGAGGTGCACATCGATTCAAGCTTCGGAGATATCTGGGACCATCTCGATTTCGCTTTCATGGCGACGGGCGAAGCCCGCAACGGGCCCTACAGCATCTTCGGCGACGTGATCTATACCGACCTTTCCGCCGACGGCCACACGCCGAACGGCATTCTTGCCAATAGCGTCGATGTGAAATCGAAGACCTTTGCCGGATTGCTTGGCGTCGGTTATGCGATCTACGAAGATCAATCGTCCAACCTGGATTTCGTCGGCGGCCTGAAAGTCTGGTCGGTTGATTCGACGCTTTCGTTCTCAGGCGGCCTGCTCAACGGTAGGAAACGCGAAGACAGTGCGACATGGGTCGATGCGGTCGCGGGCTTGCGCGGCGCCTATTACTTCACGCCCGAGTTCTATATGACCGGCTGGGGGCTGGTCGGTGCGGGCGGCGCGGATCTCGACTGGGATGCAGCGCTCGGTCTCGGCTACAAGTTCACGGATACGATCTCAGTCGTCGCCGGCTACCGCGCACTCGGCGTCGACTACAGCGACGACGGCTTCAAGTTCGACGCCGTGCAACACGGACCGATCCTCGGCGTTGCCATCCACTTCTGAACCGGGACGCGGCGACGCTTCGCAATCCTGGCCGAAAGATTCTATGCTCCAATGCGAGCTGGAGACCCAAGCATTTCCAGGAAAAGTGCGAGGCGGTTTTCCGTCAGGAAATGCGTAAGAACAAAGAGACAGAGCATTTCTGCGACTCCGCTTAAACTGGAAACGATCCAAGCGTGATCGTCCGGTGTGAGCACGCGGGCGACAAACCGCACAGCTGCACGCCCGACGGCACGCACAGCTACAGCGACCTTTGCGCGTCTTATTAGACGGGCAAAGGTCGCTGTAGCACTTTGAATTGCTGCCTGTTGTTATCCTTAAATCGAATAGGATTTAAGGAACCATGCAGTAGGCCAACGCCTATGCGGCGCGCAACCGCGATGCCGGCAAGACTATTGCACGGTAATGTCGGGCAAGACGTCGAAATTCAGCCCCTGGCCGCCCGGTTTCTGCGGGCCTTCGACGGTACCTGTATTCGGCTGCGCCTGCGCTGGCGCGCCCAGCTGCTGTTGCTGCTGGCGTTCGCGTTCGGCCTGAGCAGCCTCTTCCGCCGCCTTGCGGGCCGCCTCGGCGCGGGCGGCGAGATCCGCCTTCACCCGCTCCGCCTCGACTGCCGCAGCGGCGCGGCGCCGTTCTTCGGCGATCGCCCGCAGGCGCTCGACTTCACGCTGCTGCGCCTTTGCCTTGTAGAGCTGCACCTCGCGGCGCAGCCGCTGCTTCTCAAGCACGTTGGCCTGCAGCGTCTCGACGCGCCGGCGCTCGCGCTCGAAGGCCCGAAGCGAGAGGAAATTCGAGAGATCGGCAACATCGAGGCTGACGCCTGGCGATGCCAGCAGTCCCGCGAAGCCGAGCCGCACGCGCGGCTCAGCGCCAGCAAGCGCCTCGTCACCCGGACGGAAAGTCATGTCGATGCCGGCATCGATGCGTTCTGCCGCAAGGTCGAGCGACGCCTCGCCGGCAAAAGCTGCGTTGCCGTCGGCGGCCGTCACGTTCTGTGCCCGCAGCACGCCGCCGGCGATGCTGAAGGGCACCTTGACCACACCGACGACCGACTGGCCCGAAAACACCGTCGCCTCCGCCGCCTGGCGGATCGCGTCAGCTGAAATCTCCATCTTCAGCGCATCGGCAGTCGCCATCAACTGCGGCAGGGCGGCGCTGTTGATGCCGTTGAGTGTCACGCCGTTGAAGGTCGCAGTGCCCGAGCCGCTTGCCGAATGCGCCATGGCTTGCGCGTTCGCGCCCGATGCCTCCAGCGCCACGGACAGGTCGAAGGTGCCGGTGGCAACCGGCGCGCCTGCCCGCATCCAGCCCGCCTGCGCCAGATCGCCGCCCTTGACGTCGAGACGCGAGCGCAGGAAGCCGGAACCGTTGGCATTGCCGATCTGCACCCGGCCCTCAAGTTTGCCGCCGAGCCAGTCGCCGGTCGCGTCGGTGAAGGCGATCTCGTCGCCCTTCCATTCCATCTTGCCGACAAAATTTCCAACGGCGCCGTAGAAGCCCGGCCAGAAATTGGCCGCCTGCACATCCAGGGCCACGTTGAGGCCGGTCCAGGCCGCCTGGGCGACCGGCGTTTTCGACAGCGCGCCGGTCGACATGTCCTGAACCTGGCCGAGGATGCCCTCGGCGAGCCAGGCGAGATCGAGCGTTGCAAGGTTGATCTGGCCCTCCGCCTTGCCCGGCACCTTGCGGTCGATCGTCAGCGCGCCTGCAAAGCCGTTGTTATCCGCCTTGCCTTCGACCGTTGTAAGGGCGATCGCCTCCGGTGTCGTCGCCACGTCGGCCGAAACAGAGATCGGCAGGCCACTGCCCGTCTGTGGCAGGGCGATGCCCTGCTGCAGCAGATAAGGTTCGAGGTCTTCCGTCTGCAGCGTCAGCTTGGCCTGGCCCTCGAGGAAATGGTCGCGCGAAAGATCGAAGCTGCCCTTGGCGGCAAGCGCCGTCTTCTCAGTGGTAAAGGTCACCGTGCCATTGGCGTTGGAGCCATCGGTGCTCTGCAGCTTGACCGAGAGGATGCCGTTGGCGTCCGCATCGAATGGCAGCGGATCGAACCCGGCCTGGCCGAGCAGCAACAGCGTCTGCGGGTTTTCGAGCGTCGCTTCGAGCAGCATGCCCTTGCCGGCAAGCGCCTGGGCCATGTCGGGCGCCTGATAGCTGGCGGCGATCTTGGTGCCGTTGGCCGTGCCGAAGATGCCGAAGGTCGCGGGCGCGTTGCCTTCCTTGTTGCCGGCGGTCAGCGTCACGTCGAAGGCGGCGTCCGTGTAGTACGGGCCAGCCTTGGTCAGCCGACGAAGGGCCGGATGATCGACGGCGTGCCGGCCGATCATTTCCAGGAACGGCGTCAGATCGTTGGCCGCGAGCTTCATCTTGGCCGAAATGACGGGCTTTGCGAGATCGCCGCTGGCGCGGCCGGAAAAGGCAAGCTGCGCGCCGGCAAGCGAGCCGATCGCCACGCGCTCGGCCTGTAGCTGGCCGTTCTTGAGCGTCACCACCGCCTGAACGTCGCGGGCATCTTCGCCGAAGGCGGAGAACTCGTCGGCCGAAAGGTCGGCAGCGATCGCGTGCTGCATCAATGTCGAGGTCGAGGCATCGCCGGCGACGAGGCCAGCCAGCGCCTGCAAGGCTTCGAGATCGATGCGGTTGCCGTTCAGCTGCAGCGAAAGGTTCGGCTGCTGCTCGGCGAAGGACTGGCGCTCGAGCCGCCCCTTGAGGCTGGCATCGCCGGCCGCGACTTCAAGGTTTTCGAACTGCTGCAGCGTGTCGGTCAGGTTGACGGTTGCCGAAAAACCCGCGGTCTTCAGCTTGCGGATGGCCGGGTCGACAGAGCCGGCCAGCCAGCTCGCCAGCCCCGACGGCTGGTTGGACGCGAGCAGCAGGTCGCCGCGGAAGGAGCGCTGACCCTTGAGGTTGAGCCGTCCCTTGGCCTCGAGCTGGGTGCGACCGGGCAGAAGCGCCACGACATTGTCGATTACCCATCCGGCGCCATCAGGCTGTACGTCGATGCGCACGTCGCGCACCGTCGTATCGCCGATGACGATCGCCGGCAGCTTCAAACTGGCCCTGCCCGGCACCTGCGGAATGGGAATGTCGGCAGCGATCGCCAGCATCGCTTCCAGCCGCTGGCGCATGGAGATCGCCGGGTCGCGCCCGGTCTTGCCGTTGCTGCCGGAATTGCCGATGCGGCTGACGTCGATCTGCTGGCCGTCGGCAATTAGCAGGAACTTCTGCTCCTTGCCGGTGTCGAGCGTCGCCTCGCCGGTCACCACGTAAGGATCATCCGAAGGACCGACCTCGAAGCGATACTCCGGCACACGGATGCTCTCATTGGTCAGCTGGAAATCGCCGTTGATGCGCAGCGGCGCATGGTCGTCGACTTCTTTGGCCTCGCCCTGCGGGCGGTTTTCGGTCAGCGTGAAGCGGCCGCCGTAAAGCGGCTTGAAGTCGACGATCTTCAGCGCGCCATCGAGCTCGACGCCGAATGGACGCTTGTCCGGCGTCACCCGCGCCTTGAGGCTGAGCGCGCCCGCCTCGTCCACCTTGTTACTGGCAAAGGCAAAACTGCCGGCCTCGCCGTCCAATGCCGCACGACCTTCGACCTTCCAGGGGCCGGCCAGCGACCGGGCCGAAAGATCGGCGGCAAGGTCGGTCACGCGCCGGGTGCGGCCGGTCTGCTCGTCGATGAATTCGATCTCGCCCTGGGTGATCTCTACGTTTTCAAGCACCACCGTCTTGGCGGGGATCGCCGTGCGCGTACCACGCGCCCAGTCGAGCGTACCGTCGGAAAGCAGCCGGACCTTGGCCTTGGGCCGGTCGAGGCGCATGTCGAAGATTAGCGCTTCGCCACTCAGGAACGGCGCAAGCTCCGCGCTCATCGAGAATTGTTCGACCTGGATCAGCGGTTCGCGCGCATCGCTGCCGCCGACACGCACGTCGTTGAGCGTCACGGTCGGGAACGGGATCAGGCGTGCGTCGACGCGGCCGTGCACGACGACGGGTTTGCCCATGATGCGGCTAGCCTCGCGCTCGAATTCCTTGCGGAAACCCGTCCAGTCGATGAACCACGGGGCGATCAGCGCCGCAAAGAGCGCAACAACCACAAGACCGCCGATGGCAACCAGAATTCGCGAAAGCACCGTGCCTACATTCCCATCAAGTTCTCGGGGCGCCTGTCGACGCCGTCTGCGTCCATATGAACGCCAAAGGGACGTTTCCGTCCATTACAATTGCGCGGGCGCGCCCGCCTTTGCCCCAAAGGGGTAGTGGCCGCGCGGCCGCGTGTCCCCTCGCCCGTCGTCTCGCGTCAGGCGAAGATCTTGCCGGGGTTGAAGATATTCTGCGGGTCGAGAGAACGCTTGACCTGCCGCATCAGATCCAGCGCGTCGCCGAGTTCGGCTTCGAGGAACGGCATCTTGCCCTGACCGATGCCGTGTTCGCCGGTGCAGGTCCCGTCCATCGACAGCGCCCGCGCATTCAGCCGCTCGACGAAGGCCTCGGCCCGCGCCACGTCGGCGGCGTCCTTGTCGTCAAACAGCAGGCCGACGTGGAAGTTGCCGTCGCCCGCGTGGCCGACGATCGGTGCCGTCAGACCGTGCTGGGCGATGTCGTCATGGGTCGCCGCAACGCAATCGGCCAGCCGCGAGATCGGCACACAGACATCGGTGGAGAGAATTGCAGCCCCGGGGATCAGGCTCTTCTGGGCCCAGTAGGCGTTGTGCCGCGCCTTCCACAGCCGCGCCCGCTCTTCCGGGTTGGTCGTCCAGATGAAGCCGCTAGAGCCGAATTCCGACGCAATTTCGGCAAAGTGCCGCGATTGCATCTCGACGCTCTCGCTGTTCCCATGGAATTCGACAAAAAGCGTCGGCGTTTCCTCATAGGAAAGGCCGGAGTAGCCGTTGCACGCCTTCATCTGCAAAGCGTCCAACAGCTCGATGCGGGCGACCGGAATGCCGGACTGGATCGTCAGGATCACCGCGTTGCAGGCATCGGCAATCGTCGGGAACGGGCAGACGCCGCCGGAGATGACCTCGGGAATGCCCTGCAGCCGGAGCGTGATCGAGGTGATGATGCCGAGCGTGCCCTCGGCCCCGACGAAGAGCCGGGTCAGGTCATAGCCGGCAGACGACTTGCGTGCCCGATGCGCGGTGCGCACCTCGCGCCCGTCTGATGTCACCACCGTCAGCGCCAGCACATTGTCCTTCATCGTGCCGTAGCGCACCGCGTTGGTGCCGGACGCCCGCGTCGAGGCCATGCCGCCGATCGAGGCGTTGGCGCCGGGATCGATCGGGAAGAACAGGCCGGTGTCGCGCAGATAGGTGTTCAGCTCCTCGCGGGTGATGCCGGGCTCGACCCGGCAATCCAAGTCTTCCGCGTTGACCTCGAGCACCCGGTTCATCCGCATCATGTCGACGGAAATGCCACCGTTCGGCGCGTTGACGTGGCCCTCGAGCGAGGATCCGGTGCCAAAGGGAATGAGCGGCACGGCATTTGCGGCGGCGATCGCAACGATCTCGCGCACCTCGTCGGCACTCTCGGGGAAGACGACGCCATCGGGAAGCTGCGCCGGGATGTAGGTGGTGGTGTGGGCATGCTGGGCACGGATCGCTTCGCCCGTCTGGAACCGATCGCCGAATCGGGCAGCAAGCTGCCCCTTTGCGGTTTCGATCCCGGTTTCGTTTCTCGAGCCAGCTCTGATCGCCTTCAATGCCACGGAAAACGTCCCTTCTTCATGCCATTCGCGCTGCCCCATTCCGACATAGGGGAAGCGCTTTCATTTCAAGGCGCTACTGTGCAAATCGGAATCACTTTGTCCAGACGTTCACGCAGTCTCCGGCAGACTATCGCGTGAAAACGCCGCTGGTGAGACCTGAGTGTCACAAAGCTTTCGCATTGCGACGGATAACGTCGATCAGAATTCCCTCCCGGATCTGCCCTTGAGCCGGCAGCTCTGCGCCCAACGACGACACCTATCGTTGTGCAGCCCCTGACGGTATATACTGAAGGGAGAGAGGAGAAGGTCAAATGCTCGGTCTGCTCGCTTTGTTTACCGCAGCGGTATTCTTCGGCGCCGCCGTCTACATCAACGTCGCCGAACACCCGGCAAGGCTTCACCTCGATGATCGCGCGGCCCTCGCCCAATGGGTGCCGGCCTACCGGCGAGGTTTCGAGATGCAAGCCTCGCTCGCAATCATCTCGGGCCTGCTCGGCGCTGCCGCATGGTGGCAGAGTGACAATGCACTTTGGGGCCTAGGGGCAGCAATCATCATTCTGAACTGGCCCTACACGATCCTCGTCATCATGCCGATCAACCGACGCCTCGAGGCAACGCGGCCGGATGAGGCGAGCGAGGAAACCCGCGCGCTTCTCCGCCGCTGGGCGAGGCTCCACGCCGGCAGGAGTGCGCTGGGCGCGATCGCAGCGGTGGTCTTTCTGATCGCCGCCTGGCTTGAACTTCAGGGTTAGCGCTTTTTAGAGCCAGGGAGCAGCGCGACAGGCGGTCAGCGTTGACATCTTCGCTGCCGACGCTGAGAGCCCGCCGCTATTTCGTTTCGAGCGCGGCCGCCGCTTCCATTTCCTCGTGCAGCTTGCGCTCCTCGTCCGCATGCGGCTTCGTGAGCCCAGCAATGACGAGATAGGCGACCGGCGTGAGATAGAGCGTCACGACCACGGCAAGGCCGAGCCCGCCGACCAGCACCCAGCCGAGCGCAATGCGCGCCTCGGCACCGGCACCGCTTGCCAGCACCAGCGGCACCGCGCCGACGATGGTGGCGATCATCGTCATCATCACCGGCCTGAGGCGAATGTTGGCGGCGTTCTCGATCGCCGTGCGCACATCCTGGCCGCGATCACGCAGCTGGTTGGCGAATTCGACGATCAGGATGCCGTTCTTCGCCATGATGCCGACAAGCATGACCAGGCCGATCTGGCTGTAGATGTTAAGCGTGTTGCCGGTCATGATCATCGCAAAGATCGCGCAGGCAAGCCCGAGCGGCACCGTCGCCATGATGATGAAGCCGCTGATGAAGCTTTCGAACTGCGCCGCCAGCACCAGGAAGATGATGACGAGGGCAAAGCCGAAGGTGATGACGAGGCCGTTGGCGTTCTCGTTGAGGGTGGCAGCCTCGGCCAGCGGCATGATGCGCGAGCCCGGCGGCAGCAGCGGCTCGGCCATCTGCTCGACCATGGTCAGCGCCTCACCGAGCGCCAGGTCGGACTTGAGCCCGGCCGACAGCGACACGGCGCGAAGCTGCGATTCGCGCGAGAGCTGCGGCGCCACGGCGGTTTCCTCGACGCTGGCGATCGTCGACATCGGCACGATCTTGCCGTCGCCGGCTTTCAGAAAGATGTTCTGCAGGTCGGTCGGGTCGTTGACCGGATTGGTCGAGGACAGGAGCTTGACCGGGTAGGATTCGCCGTCGACATAGACATCGACGACGCTGTTGCCGTCGAGCATCGCCTGCAGCGCCCAGGCAAGGCCGCCGATATCGACGCCCATGTCGGATGCCCGCTCGCGGTCGATGGTGATCGAAAGCTGCGCCTGGTTGGCCTCATAGTTCAGCCGCACATTCTCGAAGCGCCCGGTGTCTTCCATCTGGCGCACCAGCTTTGCCGCGGCATCGCCGAGCTTGGTGTAGTCGTTACCAACAAGCGCCACCTGCAGGCCGCTGCCGGCGCCGCGAATGCCGAGGCTGTTGGGCTGCATCGCAAACACCCGCACCGAGGGGATGCGCGCCGTCACCTTGTTGATGTCGGAGACGATCTGCTGCTGGCTGCGGTCGCGCTTGTCCCAGGGGGCAAGCGTCAGCACCATGAAGCCGCTATTGGCCGAACCACCCTGGCCGGAGATCGAGAAGATGTTGTCGATCTCGCCGGATTTGACCAGCGGCTGCAGCCCGTCCTCGATCCGGCGCATCTGCGCCTGCGCATATTCCAGCGACACGCCCTGCGGCGCGTTGATGCGCATCATCACCTGCGAGCGGTCCTCGCTCGGTGTCAGTTCCGATTTCAGCGTCATGAAGCCGATGCCGCCCATGGCGGTGAAGAAGGCGGCAACGACGAAGACGATCAGCGGCGCATTGAGGCAACCGCGCAACGTGACCCGGTAGAATTCCGAAGCCCGTGCCCCGAACCGGCGCATCGGCCCCGGCTTCTCGTTGTGGGCCTCCTTTGTCAGCATGCGCGATGCCAGCATCGGGCAGAGCGTCAGCGACACGAAGGACGAAAGCAGGATCGAGAAGGCGAGCACGAAGCCGAACTCGCGGAAGAGCCCGCCTGTCTGGCCCGGCAGGAAGGACAGCGGCACGAACACGGCCGCAAGCGTCGCGGTCGTCGCCAGCACCGCGAAGAACACTTCGAGCGTGCCGTGCACGGCCGCGGCCCTTGGGCCCAGCCCTTCGGCCCGCCGTCGCACGATGTTTTCCAGAACCACGATCGCATCATCGACCACGAGCCCCGTGGCGAGCACGATCGCCAGCAGCGTCAGGATGTTGATCGAGAAGCCGGCCATGTAGATCGCCGCCACCGTCCCGATCAGCGCGATCGGCATGGTGATGGTCGGGATCAGCGTTGCGCGCCAGTCGAGCAGGAACATGTAGATGACGAGCGTGACGATGAAGATCGCCACGCCCAGCGCAATCTCGACCTCGTGGATGGCGCCGTTGATGAAGACGGCGTCGTCGCTGGTGATCCTGAGCTGCGTGCCCTCGGGAAGAATCTGCGTCTGGATCGTCTCGACGACCTTGCGCACGCCCTCGGAAATATCGACGGTATTGGATTGCGCCTGGCGGATGATGCCGAGGCCGATGCCCTGGCGGCCGTTGGAGCGCAGCGCCGTGGTGCCTGAATCGGGTCCGAGCGTCACCGTGCCGATGTCGCGCAGCCGCACATTGTTGACGAGGATGAGGTTTTCGAATTGCTCCGGCGTCTGCAGGTCGGCGGTGGCGCGCACCGAAATGTCCTGGCTGGCGCTCGTGAGCTTGCCGGCCGGCACGTCATAGGAGGCGTTGGCAAGGGCCGTCCTGAGGTCTGCCACCGTCACGCCGCGCCCGGCAAGCTTGGCTTGGTCGAGGTCGATGCGAAAGATTTTTTCCTGGTCGCCATAAACGGCAACGTCGGCGACGCCCTCGACGGCGGCCAGCCGGTCGCTGATCTCGTTTTCGACGAGCAGCGTCATGTCTTCCATCGACATGGTATCGGAGGTCAGCGCCAGGCGCATGATCGGTTGGCTGTCGGCGTCCGCCTTGACGATGCTCGGCTCGTCCGCCTGGTCGGGCAGCTGGTTGCGAACGCGCCCCAGCGCATCGCGGATATCGTTGGCCGCCTGGCCGATGTCGGTGGTGTCGGAGAATTGCAGCGTCACGCGGCTGCGGCCGAAGGACGAGGTCGAGGAGATGTCGCGGATGCCCTGCACGCGCGAGACCGCACCTTCGACGACCGATGTCACCTCGCGGTCCATGGTCTCGGGTGCTGCACCGTCGAGCGTCGTCGTCACGGAGACGACCGGCTGGTCGACCTGCGGCAGTTCGCGGATCTCGATGCCGTTCCAGGCCGCAAGGCCGGCGACGACGATCAGCGTGTTGACGACCAGGGCGAAGATCGGCCGGCGGATGAAAAGCGCGGTGAAGCCGGTCTTGCCGGCCTCGCGCGCGGTCTGGTGGCCGGGTTCCTTCGCGCCGCTCACTTCCCGTCCTCCGCGACCTTCTGCGCGGCATCGCGGCGCTCGCGCCCGGCAATGCGCACGTCGCCGCCGTCGCGCAGCCGCTGCACACCTTCGGTGACGACTTCGTCGCCTTCGCTCAAGGCCGCATCAACCAGCACCTTGTCGGGGTTGCGCTGGATGATCTTGACCGGAACCCGCTCGCTCTTGTCGGCGCTGACACGCCAGACATAGGAGCCTTCGGAGCTCCACTGGATCGCGAGCGGATCGACGGTCGGATAGGTGTCGCCATCGAATGCCATGGTCACCGAGAAGGACATGCCCGCCCGCAACGTGTCGTCAGGATTTTCCAGCCGCGCCCGCACGCGCAGCGTCCGGCTTGCCTGGTCCAGGCGGTTGTCGATGGCGTGAATGACGCCCTCGAGTTGGCTGCCCGGCTGGGCAATGGCGTGCGCTGTCACCGGCTGGCCGACGACGATCTTGCTCGCAAAACGCTCCGGCACCCAGAAGTCGACGAGGATTTCCGAGCGGTCGTCGACCACGGCGATCGGCGTCGTCGTGGTGACGTAGTCGCCGACATTGACGGTGATGATGCCGACAACGCCCTGCGACGGCGCAACGATATCGCGGCGCTTGAGGTCGAGCTCGGCGGTCTTGAGCGCAAGCTCCGCGGCCTGCATGGCGATTTCGGCGTCGCGCACGTCGACGGCGGTCACCGCGCGCGCTGTGCTGAGGTTGCGATAGCGCTCCAGTTTTTCGCGGGCACTGTCGCGCGTCAGCCGCGCCTGGTCGGCAGCAATCTTCTGGTCGTCGCTATCGAGCTTGGCGATCACCTGCCCCTGCGCCACCTTTTCGCCGGAGCGCACGAGAATTTCGGTGAGGTTGCCGGTGGCCGTCGGCGTCACGGTGACGGAGTGGATCGCCTCGCCGTTGCCGATCGCGTTCAGCCGGTCATTGACGACAGACGTTGCCGAAGGGCGAACCATGACGAGGATGGCGTCGTTGCCGCCCTGCCTGCGTCCGCCGCTGCCTTGGCCGCCCTCGCCCCCAGCGGCACCGCTCTGCTTGGAGATGGCATCGATCAGCGGATGCGAGACACCGATCGCGGCCAGCGTTTCGCCTGCTCCGGGCACGAACCGCACCCAGACGCCGGCACCCACCAAAAGCACAACGGCGCTCACCGCCAGCTGTTTCCAAACCCGCATTCATGTCTCCAAATATGCAAAACGCGCTCCTGCGCGGCACGCGCCGGCGGAACGTTCCGATTTGCCCAGAGTATCGTTGTTCGCACCTTTGTGGGCAACGGCGGAATGCCATCATTACGCAATTGTAATAAAAGCGTATTTGTTGGCGGCATGATGACATCAGCGCCATCGTGCGCCGGCAATCGCGATCGCCGTGTCATTCCATCAAAACGCACGGGACAAAGACCGTTTACAGCGATTTCCTCTGAGGTATCCTGCAACCGCTGGCAGCCATTGCCATCAGGTTTCGACCGGTTCTTGAGAGGGAAGCAAAGACATGTGCGATGCGTGCGTCATGGAATCCGTAAAGCAGAAAATGTTGTCCCGCCGCAGCTTCTTCAAGGCAGCAGCCGTCGGCACAGCGGGCATCGCCGCCGCGAGCGCCGGTATCGCCCCGCCGGCGCTCGCCCAGGGACACACCGGCGTCACCGACCTCACCCACGAACTCTACGAGGAGTTCCCGACCTTCTTCGGCCAGCAGCAGTTCTTCCGCGAGCAAAAGTTCAGCTACGCCAAGGACAAGTTCAACCTGTTCGAGCTCCGGGTGAACGAACACACCGGCACCCATGTCGACGCGCCGCTGCATTTCTCCGCCGATGGTCTGTCGGTCGCCGAGCTGCCGGTTGAAAAGCTCGTCGTGCCACTCTGCGTCGTCGACATCCGCGAGAAGGCGTCCGCCGATGCCGATGCGCAAATAACACCCGACGACATCAAGGCCTGGGTCGCCGCCAATGGCGACATTCCGGAAAACGCCTGCGTCGCCATGCTTTCCGGTTGGGGAGCGCACCTTGGCACTGACAAGTTCCGCAATGCCGATGCAAACGGCAAGATGCACTTTCCCGGTTTCCACGCCGAGGCGGCGAAATACCTGCTCGACGAGACCAAGGCGGCCGGCATCGCCGTCGACACGCTTTCGCTCGACCATGGCCCCTCGCCTGATTTCGCCACCCACTATGCCTGGCTGCCGGAAGGCCGCTGGGGACTGGAGGCGGCCGCCAACCTCGACAAGGTGCCCGTCAAGGGCGCGACCCTCGTGCTTGGCGCGCCCAAACACCGCGGCGGCACCGGCGGTCCGGCGCGCGTGTTTGCGCTCGTCTAGAGCATACCCAGGAAAAATGCGAAGCGGTTTTCCGTGAGGAAATGCGTACAAGCAAAGAGGGATACCAACCTGCCGATCCGGCGGCGTCCGCCGCCGGACGCCCCCCGATTGACCCTATGACCAGGAGACGTCATGAGCACCATCGCCCCGCCTGCCGATCCGGAATCCGACGCGCGCGTAAAAGCCGTGTTCGACGACATTCGCGCCACCCGCAAATCGGATTTCATCAACAATATGTGGCTGTGGCTCGCCTTCGATGCCGACCTGCTGGAGCAGACCTGGCGCGACGTCAAGGCGGTGATGGCAACGCCCTCCGCGCTCGATCCGCTGGTCAAGGAAATGCTCTACATCGCCGTTTCCGTCAGCAATGGCTGCGGCTACTGCGCCCATTCGCATACGGCTGCCGCGAGAGCCAAGGGCATGAGCGACGCCGAACATGCCGATCTCTTGCGCGTGATCTCACTTGCCGCCAGAACCAACCAGCTGGCGACCGCCTTGCAGGTGCCGGTGGACGCTGCCTTCGACAGGACGGCCTGACGGCGGTGAGCGCGAGAATAAGCGGCTTCGAAATCGCCTGTCTTTCCACAGGCTTGGTGCGGGTGGCGCAGAAAACGGAATAAAAGAAGAACATCCTTTCTGGCCTTTCGCCTCCGAATCACTACATTGAGCCGCATGATGAGTGGTTTCGACGACATTCCCTTCTTCGACGAAGAGCCGGCCCCGCGCAAGCAGCCGCCAGCAACGGGCGGCATCGCCGCGCGCGCCATGGCTGCCCGCGACCGCCAGCAGCGCCCGGATTATCTCTCCGGCCTCAATCCGGAACAGGCCGAAGCGGTCGAATCTCTGGATGGCCCGGTGCTGGTTCTCGCCGGCGCCGGCACCGGCAAGACCCGGGTTCTCACCACCCGCATCGCCCATATTCTTTCCACCGGCCGCGCCTTCCCCTCGCAGATCCTTGCGGTGACCTTCACCAACAAGGCGGCGCGCGAGATGAAGGAGCGCGTCGGCGTGCTCGTCGGCCATGCGGTCGAGGGCATGCCCTGGCTCGGCACCTTCCACTCGATCGGCGTCAAGCTGTTGCGCCGCCACGCCGAGCTGGTGGGCCTGCGCTCCGACTTCACCATTCTCGACACCGACGACGTCGTCAGATTGATCAAGCAGATCATCCAGGCCGAGGGCCTCGACGACAAGCGCTGGCCGGCCAAGCAGTTCGCCGGCATGATCGACGGCTGGAAGAACAAGGGCCTCGACCCGGCGCAGATCCCCGAGGGCGATGCCCGCGCCTTTGCCAACGGCAAGGGCCGCGAGCTCTACGCCGCCTACCAGAACCGGCTGCGCACGCTGAACGCCTGCGACTTCGGCGATCTGCTGCTGCACCCGATCCGCATGTTCCGCAGCAATCCGGATGTGCTGAAGGAATACCACGACAAGTTCCGCTACATCCTCGTCGACGAATATCAGGACACCAACACCGCGCAGTACATGTGGCTGCGGCTTCTGGCGCAGCGCGCCAAGGGCGTGCCGCAGAACGTTTGCTGCGTCGGCGACGACGACCAGTCGATCTATGGCTGGCGCGGCGCGGAAGTGGACAACATCCTGCGCTTCGAAAAGGATTTCCCCGGCGCCAAGGTCATCAAGCTCGAGCGCAACTACCGCTCGACCGAGCATATTCTCGGCGCCGCCGCGCATCTGATCGCCCACAACGAGGGGCGCCTCGGCAAGACGCTGTTTACCGAACGCACCGACCCGGATGACGAGAAGGTGCAGGTGCACGCCGCCTGGGACTCCGAAGAGGAAGCCCGCGCCGTCGGCGAGGAAATCGAACAACTGCAGCGCAAGAGCCACAAGCTCAACGACATGGCGATCCTGGTGCGCGCCTCGTTCCAGATGCGCGAATTCGAAGACCGCTTCGTCACGCTCGGCCTGAACTACCGCGTCATCGGCGGCCCGCGCTTTTACGAGCGGCTCGAGATCCGCGACGCCATGGCCTATTTCCGGCTCGTCTGCCAGCCGGCCGACGACCTTGCCTTCGAGCGCATCGTCAACACGCCGAAGCGCGGCCTTGGCGACACCACCATTCGCACCCTGCACGACTATGCCCGCGCCCGCGACGTGCCGATGCTTGCGGCTGCGACTGACATCATCGAGACCGACGAACTGAAGGCCAAGGCCCGCAAGGGGCTGTTCGATGTCGTCGCCGATTTCCGCCGCTGGCAGAGCCTGCTCGAAACCACGCCGCACACCGAACTTGCCGAGCAGATCCTCGACGAGAGCGGCTACACGGCTATGTGGCAGAACGACAAATCGGCCGAAGCGCCGGGCCGGCTCGAAAACCTCAAGGAACTGATCCGCTCGATGGAAGCCTTCGAGAGCCTGCGCGGCTTCCTCGAACACGTCGCGCTGGTGATGGACGCCGAGCAGAACGAAAACCTCGATGCCGTCTCGATCATGACGCTGCATTCGGCCAAGGGGCTGGAGTTCGACACCGTGTTCCTGCCCGGCTGGGAGGAAGGCCTGTTTCCGCACCAGCGCGCGCTTGACGAGGGCGGCCGCTCCGGCCTCGAGGAAGAACGCCGTCTTGCCTATGTCGGCATCACCCGGGCAAAGCACCGCTGCCACATCTGGTTCGTCTCCAACCGCCGCATCCACGGGCTGTGGCAGTCCACCCTGCCCTCGCGCTTCCTCGACGAGTTGCCGAATACCCATGTGGAGGTGGCCGAGACCGAGCAGTCCTATGGCGGGTACGGCCGCGGCGGCTATGGCCAGTCGCGCTTCGACAAGGCCGATCCCTTCCAGAACAACTACTCCACCCCCGGCTGGAAGCGCGCCCAGCAGAACCGCTCGGATGCGACGCGCGACAACTGGGGCTCGCGCTCCGGCCACGCCGTCGAGCGCATCGGCTACGGCGAAAGCGGCCCGCGCAGCCGCACCATCGATGGCGAACTGGTGGCGAAATCCACCAGCACCGAGCCCTCGCGCTTCACCGTCGGCGACCGCGTCTTCCACATGAAGTTCGGCAACGGCAACATTTCAGCGATCGAAGGCAACAAGCTGACGATCGACTTCGACAAGGCCGGGCAGAAGCGCGTGCTGGATGGATTTGTCGAGAAAGCGTGAGCGCAACGAGTCTGCTAGGCTGGCACATCAGGTGGCAACCAGTTGGGACAACGGACGATTTGGATTGCCGGCATCGGATTCTAAATCGCCCAGGCGGAACGGCCAATATGATTGACACCTCCCGCACCGTCGAAGTCAAAAAATCCTGGCCCCAATTGATAGGAATCCTCGCCGCCGCCGCAGCACTGTCGGCGGCTTCCCTAACAACTGTACTGAACTGGGTGTAGAAGCAGGTTCTGGTCGCTTGTTGTTCGCCCGCTATCTCGGCTCGATAGCTTGGCCCGCTGCATTCCTGGGTGTACTCGTCCTCTACGTTCCGATGCGACGCAGCGTTATCATGTTGTCCCCTCAGGGGTTTAGCGATGCTCGACTGGCTCCGAGCATGATCCCCTGGCCCGCGATCGTCGGCCTCAATCCGATCGAGTATCACAAACAAAAAATGATTGTGTTGACACTCGATCCGAACACGATCGGCCGCCTACATAAGAAAATTGGCGCGAAGATTCGGCGAAGCGGCATGTTTGGAACACCCAAAGGGCTCCTAGTGGTCTCGCACGGCCTTGCCATTACTTTTGCCGAGCTACATTCACTACTCCTTGCCTACCATCGCGACCATGGCCACAAGGCTGATGTTGTTCAAACAGCTTGCGAGTACGGGAGCGTTCATCAAGAGCGTGACGGTTGAAGGAGACGGCACAGCTGCTGGCGACTGTCAGGTCCTACAGATGCTCGACGCGAAGGCGGCCTCCCCAACGATCGTTGAGATATTCGCAGACGAGGGTGCGGTGGCAGCGGTGCGGTTTGTCCTCGGCGCAGAGCAGGCAGGCGCCCTGCAGCGCCTCCGGCTTCACGTGCTGCTCGACCTTGCGCTCCGCCATCAGGTCGAGAAAGTCCCGCGAAAAGGTCTTCCAGTCGCCCTTGTCGGTCTTGTAGGCCTTCATGATCGCCTCGGTGGGCGCAAAAAGCGGCTGGTGCACATAGTCGATACCGCCGATCTTCTTCAGGAAGAACGCAAGGTCATTGGCCTTGGCGAAGCCGGCAAGCTGCGAGGTATTGTGCAGCCGGACATCGACGATCGTCTTGACGCCGGCCTTCTGCAGGCGATCGAAAAAATCTTCCGCCGATGATTTTGTGAAGCCGATCGTAGAAACCTGCACGTTGTCCATCGCGTCCACCCCAGTTGCCCGCTGTCACACAGCCTTCAGCCAAGCTAAAGCCTAGATCATCTTGCGGTAGACGAGAAAGCCTGAACGCTCCGCCACCTTGTCGTAAAGTGCCATCGCTGTGGCATTGGTCTCATGTGTCTGCCAGTAAACCCGCGGCGAGCCGGCCGTGCGGGCGGCCTCGTAGACGCCTTCGATCAATGCCGCGCCAACGCCCTTGCCGCGCGCAGCTTCGCTGGTGAAGAGATCCTGGAGATAGCAGTTCGGCCCGATGGACGTCGTGCTGCGGTGAAAGAGGTAGTGGGTGAGCCCGACCAGCCGTCCCTCGTTTTCGGCCACCAGCGCGTGCATCGGCTCGTAAGCATCGAAGAATCGCGACCAGGTCATTGCGGTGATATCAGGATCGAGCGCCGTTGCACCCGACCTTCCATAAAAGGCGTTGTAACCATCCCAGAGCGGCAGCCATTGCTGGTAATCGCTGCGGACAATCGGGCGGATGCGAACTGCGTCGGTCATATCTCTATCCTGCTGGATCGATGCGAATGAACTATGGGGATGATGGCGTGATGTCTTTCCATTCATAGCCTGCCTGCGCAAGGCGTGCTCAGCCCTCAAGGGGCGAAGGCGCCACGGTCTTCGCGATTGCGAGGACCGTGCACCCACTGAAACAGCCCGAGCTGGAGCGGACCAGCGACAAAGACTGCCGCTACATTCGGCCCTTGGCCATCGCCCCGATGATCTCGTCCACGCCGGTCAGGATCGCGTCGCCCATGAAGGCGATGTTGTCCATCGAGCGCTCGCCGGCCTCGTGGTGGCCGGCGCCGCAGGCATCGCGGATGACGATCGGCACCAGCCCAAGATCGGCGCCATGGCGCACCGTCGGATCGATACCGATTTCGGTTGCAATGCCGCAGATGGCAAACGAGGTCAGTCCGAGATCGCGCAGGATGATGGCAAGGGGCGTGCCCTCGAAGGCCGAGAACGTGATCTTGTCGAGAATGGCCTCATCGTCGCGCGGCGCCAGTTCCGCCACCAGCTCGAAGCCCGGCGTGCCGCGCAGGAACCAGGGCTTGACGGCATCGGGATCGTCCGTGCGCTGCCAGGCCATCGCCTGGCGCATCTGGAACGCGCCCATCAGCGGCTTCGGCATCGACAGATGCCGCAGAAAGATGATGGGATAGCCGCCGGCGCGCGCGGCCTCCAGAACCTTCAGCACCTCAGCCAGGATCGCCGGGCCATTCTTGACCTGATTGGTGATCCCCGCCTGCATGTCATAAACCACCAGCGCCATCCGGTCCGGTCGGCAAAAATCGGCAAGCGTTTTCCCAATGTCCAGTGAAACTGCCATCATTCCCCTCTTCCGGCCCACCTCCTCCGGCGGCCGTCCTCACGCTTCAATCAAGCACCGGGAATGTGGCGCGGCGGTTCCAAGGTTTCAATACGGCCGGAGGCAGATGTTGGCGGTAACAACCTCCGTCTCAAGCGTCATCGCACCCGCCTGCCCTCGCCCTGCTGATCAAGGTCATGACCTCGGCATCCGAGGTCTGCTCGAAGTCGCGGTAATGCAGGCCGACGGCGCGGAAGAAGGCGGGGGTGGAGAGACAGACGATGCCGTCGACCGACGGCCGCAGGCTTGCGAGCGCGCTCGCCGGCGCAACGGGAACCGCCAACAGCAGGCTACGCACACCGGTCCGGCGCAGCGCCTGGATCGCCGCGCGGATCGTGCCGCCGGTGGCAATGCCGTCGTCGACGAGCACCACATTGCGATCCCTCGGCGAATGCGGCTCGCGATCGCCGAGATAGAGCACCCGCCGTCTTGCGATTTCCGCGCGTTGGCGCTCGGCTTCGGCGGCGATGTAGCCGCGCGGCGGCCGCACCAGGCGCACGGCCTCGCGGTTCAGCACCAGTTCCGCCTCTTCGCCATCGACCAGTGCGCCAAGCCCGAATTCCTGATGACCCGGCGCGCCGATCTTGCGCACGATCAGCACCTCAAGCGGTGCGCGGAGATACGTGGCAATCTCGAAGGCAACCGGAACGCCGCCGCGCGGCAGCGCCATGACCAGGGGCTCCGGCGGCGCCTCGACGGCCACCGCCTGCGCCAGCCTGCGGCCGGCGTCGGCCCTGTTTTCGAAGAACACCGGTCCCGTGAACATGTCGCCTCTCCCGGCCCGCAGAAGGCCGCTTGAACCGCCTGGCACCGCGTCACCGCCGACGAAACGCCTGACCATCCGGCAGTTGTCACTCCGCATCGGTGGACAACCGTGTCAATTTCGGCAGTCGCTAAAATTGCAGCGATTTCCGCCGGGTTTCGTTAAGGCGCCAAAGCTACCAATTGACCCCTGCATATTTGGCATTGACGTAAGCCGCCTTCCTCGATTTTAGCACGACAGGCCGTTTCGAAATGAGCTTTCTCCCCGCCCTATCGATCATATGCCTACTGGTGATGCTGCCGGTACTGCTTTCGCTGCAGAAATCATCGATGCCAGGCGCTGCGGAGTTCGCTTCCGGCTGTGCCATGACAGCCATTGCCATGACACTGGTGATGCTGGCCGAGATCCAGTCTCTCCGGCCGCTGCTGCTTGTCGGCTTTGCGTTTCTTGCCATCGCCTGTCTCTTCGTACTCGCCGGGTTCCGCTCGTTCTTCGCTCTACCCAGCTGGAGGCCGGCAATCCTGCCGCTCGGCGCAACGATGGTTGCAACCATCTCGGTTCTGGCTGCGTTCGGCGCTGAGAGTACCGCGGCTCGGGCGCTGATCACGCTCGGCATCGCCGCCGCCGTCTTCGTGGTCGCCTCCATTTCCGTCCTGAGGCTGCGCACAGCGAGCGACCCGACAACACGGAAGGCAATCGTCATCGGTGCCGCCATTGCCAGCGTCACGCTCCTGCAGATCGCCGCGATCTCGCCCCCTTCCCCCGTGAACGAGGCGGGCCCGGCTCCCCTTGTTGCTTGGAACTTTCTGCTGGCTGCGATGTGGCTGCTCTACATGCCCATCCTGTTTCTCGGCGTCATCCTGATGACTCATGACCGCGTCATCGCCGATCTCAAGACCACGATTGCCCGCGACGAGTTGACAGGAGCGCTGTCGCGGCGCGCCTTCATCGAACTTGGCGAACGCATCTTTGCCTCGTGCACGGCGCACGCGCGCCCCGCCGCCTTCCTGCTGCTCGACCTCGACTATTTCAAGCAGATCAACGACCGCTATGGCCATGCGGCCGGCGATGCCGCGCTCGGCCATTTCGCCGACACGGTCACCGCCTGCCTTGCCGGACGCGGCACATTCGGCCGCATCGGCGGCGAGGAATTCGGCGTGGTGCTGTCTGACCATACCGAAGGCGAAGCGTTTCTGCTGGCCGAGGAGATCGGCCGTACGGTCCGCGTCACCCCCGTCGGACGTTTCGGCCAGCCGATCCGATTGACTGTCAGCATCGGCATTGCCAGCGCGGGCCTTGGCGATACCATGACCGACGTGATGATCCGGGCGGACATGGCACTCTACGCCTCCAAGGCCGACGGACGCGACCGCTGCACCATCGCCGGGAGGCTGCAGCCAGACGCCAGCGGTCGCGTGCTTGCCGCTGCCGCCGCACAGCTTCGCGCTGCCGAGGCCTATTCGCTCGCACCGCAACTGCTGCGCGACACCGGCTGATCCGGGAACCTCCGCTCAGCCCGGTTCACGTGTCCACCTTGCGCTGGCCATCTTGCATTGATTGGGGCAGAACCTATGTGAACGGTGCAAACCACCGGAGGAAATTCATGTCCCGTTCGTTCCGCGTCTTGATGCTAGCCAGCCTTGCCGCTTTCGTAACGACAGTCTCTCCCGCCCGGGCCGAAACCGTCGGCGAAGTCGGCGTCGACTGGCTCGGCAACGACATCATCGTCGACGCGGTCAGCGATCCCAAGGTCAAGGGTGTGACCTGTCACGTCACCTATTTCGATCGCGGCGTCATCGATAGGCTGAAAAACGGCAACTGGTTCGAGGATCCATCCAACAACTCGATCGCCTGCCGCCAGACCGGCCCGATCGAGATCGGCGACATCGACCTTTCGAAAGAAGGCGAGGAAGTGTTCCGCTCCGGCTTGTCCTTGATCTGGAAAGACCTGCTCGTCACCCGGATCTATGACCGCAAGAACGACACGCTGATCTATCTTGCCCACTCGCGCGAACTGACCGACGGCTCGGCCAAGATGTCGATCACGACGATCCCGCTCTACGGGCAGACCGTCAACTGGCAGGAAGGCAAGCCGAAGCCCTGACAAAACGAACCCTCCCGGAAGAGTGTTCCAGGAGGGCTTTGTCACCGGCCAGTCCCCACAACTGGCGTCAGGCCATCGATGCTCAATAGGTAGGCGGGACGATACCCTGGTAGTAGTCGCCGTCACCACCCTGATAGCGATCAGTTAACGGCTGCTGGTAGGCACGCGGAACGGTTCTGTAGATACTGCCTGTCGACATCCTATCGACTGGAGCAACGGTGGTGCGCATCGGGGCGACCCTGGCGCGATACTGTGTTCCGGGAGGATTGTTCGCGTCGATGCCCTGATAGTAGCTGTCAGCCAGAACTGGCCCGGCGGCGCCGGCAATGAGCGTTGTTACGGAGAGCGCGGCAATGAGTTTCCTTACAGACATGGTCATAGGTTCAACTCCTGTTTCAAAAATACGGTACCCGGCCTCCGAACAGGTACGCTGCGACAACGCTAAAGTAGTACAACTGTTCCGTCAGCGCTCATGACGTTTTGTCACGATAGCCTCGCCCAAGCGTGAAAATCATGACGCAAGTTTAACTTGACCTGCGGGCTTTCTGACCAACGTGCCACGCGCAAAACGCGAAACGCCCCGGGAAAGCCCCAGGGCGCATCGCCAATCCGCGGCTCGAAGGTGGTCAGGCGGCCTGCGCCAGCTCGTCGGCAATCACCGTGTCGAGGTTGAGGAAGCAGACCATGGTCTTTTCCAGCGCGACAATGCCGCGGCAGAAGGCACGTTGCGCTTCCGGAATGATCTCCGGCGCCGGCTGCAGATCTTCGCTCTTGATGGTCATCATGTCGGATACCTGCTCGACGAGCAGGCCGACCAGCTTGCCGGCAATGTCGGTGACGATGATCGCCGAACGTTCCGACGGTTCGGTCATCTTCATGCCGAGACGGCAGGCCATGTCGATGACCGGGATCACCGCGCCGCGCAGGTTGATGAGGCCGAGCACGTAGGGCGGCGTGTGCGGCATCGGCGTCACCGGCGCCCAGCCGCGGATTTCGCGGATCGCCATGATGTCGATGCAGAATTCCTGGTCGCCCAGATGAAACGAAACGATTTCGAGATAGGCACCGGACTGCTTGATTGCGTTGGACATGATCAGAATTCTTCCCAATTCTCACCGGAGGCCGACGTCGATGGCACGGAGCCCGGTTGGTTGCCGAATGCGCCCGCTAGCTTGCCCATCAGGGCCTTGGCGGGGGATGGAGCTGGACGCGAGGTCGATTTTGCCGAGGCAAGGTTGTGCAAAGGCACCGCCTTGTGCGTGCCCCTGGGTACGAGCCTTGCAGCTGCAGGCGTCGTTGCGGCTGCGATCTGCGTTGAAGCCCGCGTCTGGACAGGCGCTGCCGGCTTCACGGTCGTAACTGGCTTCACGCTCGCGGTCGTCTGCGACGGTGCGTTGGAGCGCATCAATGCTTGGACGGTCCGGCCCTCGTGGAACTGGCCGACGAGTTGCGTCAGCTTTTCCGCGTCCTGCGCCAGCGTGTGGCTGGAGGCGTTGGTCTGTTCGACCATCGCGGCGTTCTGCTGCGTCATCTGGTCGAGCTGGCCGACCGCCGTGCTGATTTCGTTGAGCCCGGTCGACTGCTCACGCGCCGCCATGACGATGGAACTCATGTGCTCGTTGATCCGCGCGACATCGGCGCCGATGCGACCGAGCGCCTCGCCCGTCGCCTGCACCAGCCGGACACCGGTGCCGACCTCGTTGCCCGAGCGGCCGACGAGCGTCTTGATATCCTTGGCGGCGCCTGCGGCGCGCTGCGCCAGCGCGCGCACTTCCTGCGCCACGACGGCAAAACCCTTGCCGGCTTCCCCTGCCCGCGCTGCCTCGACGCCGGCGTTCAGCGCCAGAAGGTTGGTCTGAAAGGCAATCTCGTCGATGACGTTGATGATCGTGCCGATCTCGTTCGAGGCATCCTCGATGCGGGCCATGGCGCTGATCGCCTCGCCGACGATGCGGCCGGATTCCTGCGCATTGGTGCGGGTCTCGTCGACCATGCGGCTCGCCTCTTCGGCGCGCTGGGTCGCGGTGCGCACGGTCACCGTGATCTCGTCGAGGGCGGCGGATGTCTGCTCCAGCGATGCGGCCTGCTTTTCGGTGCGGCGCGCCAGGTCGTCGGCGGCGGTGCGCATCTGGCGGCCATTCGTCTCGATCGAGAGCGCGTTTTCCTTGACGTTGAAGAGCACGTCACGCAGGCGCTCGACCGTCTGGTTGAAATTGCGGCGCAGCGTATCGAGCTTGCCATCGAAGGGGCGGTCGATGGTGACGGCGAGATCGCCTTCGGCAAGCTGCGTCAGTGCCAGGCCGAGGCTGTCGACCGCAGCCTGGATGCGGCGAACCGCTTCGTCGCGCTCGCTTTGCTGCTGTTCGCGTTCCTTCTCGATTTCGCGGCGGCTTGCCGCCGCATTCTGCTCGAGCGATTGCTTTTCTATGGCCGAGGCACGGAAGAGATCGACGGAGCGGGCCATGACGCCGATCTCGTCGCCACGGTCAAGCGCCTCGACCTTGGAGCCGAGCTCGCCCTTCTGGATGCGCTGCATGCTGTCGCGAAGCCCGAGGATGCCGCGGCGCAACGTCGCCCCGTGAAACCAGAGCAGGCCGAGCAAGGTCGCCATGGCGACGAGACCGGCTATAGTCTGCAGCAGAAGCGCATCGGCCGAAACGGCGCGCGCTTCGTCGACCCGCGTCTGAACCAGTTGTGTCGCAGCCTCGGAGAGCTGCGAAAGTGCTTTACCAAGCCGTTCGCCGGCACCGTCGATCGCGTCGTCGATCTTGCCGAATTCTTCCGTCGAAGCCTTGCCTTCGACCAGCGTCTTCAGGTCGACGCCGATTGCCTGGCGAAGTTCGGTGAGATCCGCGTCGAAGGTCGAAAGCGCGTCAGTCCGGCCGAGCAGCGTCGCCAGCGTCTTGATATCCGCCTTGCTGGCTTCGAGAAGGCTAAGCGTGGTTGCGATGCCTGCGGCGCGCTCCGGATGGATCACGCCTTCGTTACGGTCGACGATGGTATCCATGGCGTTGAGCACGAGGTTGGTGGTGGCAAGCCGCATCTCGTCGACGGCGGTCAGGCCGCGCTGCGCGGTGATCGCCCCGTTCAGCGCCTCGTTCGAGCGCATGTCCTCATACCAGCCGACGCCGAGCACGGAGCCGAAGCCAACGAAGGCGGCACCGGCGAGCGTGGCAAGCCGCTGGCTGACGGTGAGGTTCTTTTTCAGGGGCGCAGACGTTGCGGTCATAGGGCAGTCCATGGTCACGGACCTGCCAAAACCAGGCGAAGTCCTCCGTTAAAATCGATGCGGAAAGCCGGGCTCGATCAAACCGGATGACGTCATGTCATGTAGAGGTGAAGCACTTCACCCGCGTTGGCAAAACACTGGCAAACAGACCTTAAGCATTCGCTAAGCCGACCCCCGAATCATGGGGAGAAACGCAGCGCGGCGAGATGCTTTTGCTGGAGCGCGGTCGCCCCTTCGAGAAAGCGCAGCAGAACCGCCTGCTCCTCGGCTGAAAAGGTCGCGAGGAAGCCGGCACCTTCCTCGGCGATCGGCCGGTAATAGGGCGCCGTCAGCATCTCCACTGCATCGGTGTTTTCCACCATCACCTTGCGCCGGTCTTCGGCGCTGCGCGTCCGCTGCAAGAGGCCGCGTGCCTCCATCCGGTCGATCAGCGCCGTCACCGCCGCTGGCGTCAGTCCCGTCTCCTCGGCAATCGCGCCGGCCGGTCGCGGGCCGGCATGCAAGAACGCGAGGCAGCGGCGCTCGGCGGCATTGAGCTGCAGCCGCTCGCCCACCGCCTCGTCATAGGCTTGGGTCGCATCCTGCCAGCGCATCACGGCGCCGCCAATTGCTCGGACGAGTCCGTCCGGCGCCGGGCTTGACGAATTTACTTCGATCATCTAAATATTAATCCATCGTACTTTTCATTCATCGCAACAATATGAACTTCGCTTGCAGCGGACGCAAGCCTTGGAGACGCATATGCCAAAGCAGAATTCCATCGCGATAACAGGCGCCGGCATTGCCGGCCTGTCCCTCGCCATTCGCCTGCGCCAGACCGGCCACTCAGTCCAGATCTTCGAGGCGCGGCCGCGGGAGGCGTCCGGCGAAGGCGCCTTCCTGACGCTGGCGCCGAACGGCATCAATGCGCTGCGCGCGCTCGGCCTTGCCGAGCGTGTCTCTTCCCTCGGCATCCCGACGACCGGCATTGAAATCCTCAACGCCGCTGGCCGACGGCTGGCATTGCTCGATGAGCGGGAAGCCCAACGGCAGGCGGGCGCCGCGAGCATCACCCTGCGTCGCGCCGACCTGCTGGAGGCGCTACGCCAGACAGCGTCGGCGCAGGGCGTCGACATTCGCTATGACCACGCGCTCATCGACATCGAGCGGAAAGCGGACGGCGTGACCTTGCGCTTCGGCAACGGCGAGAGTGCGCATGCGCATTGGCTCGCCGGCTGCGACGGGGTCTGGTCGCGCACGCGGCGCCTCGCATTGCCCGCCTCGCCCGAGCCGCTCTATACCGGGTTGACAGGCACCGGCGGCTTTCTCGATTGTCCTCACGTGCCGTCGAGCGGCGGCGTGCTGCGCCTGATGTTCGGCGAAAGCGCCTTCTTCGGCTACATCAAGGCGCAGGAAGGGCCGGTGTTCTGGTTCGATTCCTTCACGCTCGACGAGGAGACGGCGATCGGCCGGCCGGATCCGGCAGCCCTTGCCGCCCGCACCCGCGCCCAGCACGCCGGCGACGCCGCCCCGGTCCGCGACATCGCCGCGGCCGTCACCTCGGTGCCGCGCGCCTATCCGGTCTTCGACATGGGCCACCTGCCGCGCTGGTTCGACGATCGCGTCGTGCTGCTTGGCGATGCCGCCCATGCGGTCTCTCCCCATGCCGGCCAGGGCGCCTCGATGGCGATCGAGGATGCCGTCGTGCTCGCCGCCTGCCTCACCGCCTATGGCGCGCCGAGCCGGGCCTTCAGGGCCTATGAGACGCTCCGGCGCGACCGGGTGGAACACATCGTCCGCATCAGCCGCCGCCGTGGCGCCAAGAAGCAGGCAAAGGGCCCGGTCGCACTGTTCCTGCGCGATCTTCTCCTGCCGCTTCTGTTGCCCTTCGACGCGAAAACGACCCAGGCCGTCCAGCGCTACCGCGCCGATCTCGACCCGCTGGTGTTGCCGGCCGCCTGAACGCCGATCTCCGGCCCGGCCGGAGATCCCTTCCCCTTGGCGCTCCGGATGCTATGATAGGGTCATGAACACGAGAACGCAGAGATCGATCCGGCTTCCGCTGCTTGCGGGTCTTGCGATGGCGCTTGCCGTCGTGACGCTTCTCGCCTTCCGCGGCTGGATGGCGAACGGCGCCGATATCTTCCTGGCGCTCGCCCAGTCCGGCCTTGCCTGGTGCATCTGAGCTGACGGGCATTACTGCCGGAGGATTTCCAGGAAAAGTGCGAAGCGGTTTTCCGTCCGGAAATGCTTCAACACAAAGAGATTGCCTGCGGCAATTGTCCCATTTGCGTGGCTGCGGCGGAGACGGTATCAAAAGCCGATCAACCTGATATGGCCGGCCAAGGCCCCAACTAAATCGGTAGCACGCATGAAAACCATTCGCATCGCCCTTTGGGCCGCCGTCGTCGTCATGGCCGGCGTTCTCGGCTGGCTGACCTACGAGATGACCCAGTCGAAGCAGCAGGGCGCCTCCGGCCCCTTCGGCGTGCCCTTCACGCTGGTGGCGCAGGATGGCAAGGAGATCACCGAGAAGGCTTTCTCCGGCAAACCGACCGCGCTGTTCTTCGGCTTCACCCATTGCCCGGAGGTCTGCCCGACGACGTTGTTCGAGCTGAACGGCTGGCTGGAAAAGGTCGACCCGGAAGGCAACAAGCTGCAGGCCTATTTCATCACCGTCGACCCTGAGCGCGACACGCCTGAAATTCTCGGCCAGTACGTCTCCAACGTGTCCAAGCGCATCACCGGCATTTCCGGTCCGGCCGACAAGGTGCTGGAGATGGTCAAGGGCTACCGCGTTTACGCCAAAAAGGTGCCGCTCGACGCCGAAAAGCCTGACGGCGACTACACCATGGACCATACCGCCTCGGTGTTCCTGCTCGACGCCGACGGCAGCTTCTCCGGCACCATCGCCTACGGGGAAAACCCCGAAACCGCGATCAAGAAGCTCGAGAACCTCACCAAGGGTTGAGGACCGCTCCTGCCCCAATCGAACATCTTTGCTAGCGCCGGCATCGCCCGGCGCTTTGCGTTTGCCAAGCTTTCATGCTAGCGGCGGGGGCTTGCAGCGGCGCACGTCGGATAGGGCGTGCGGCGATTATGCAGAGCCAGCCGAAGGACAGAGCCTTGAGCGAGATCAGACTTTTCGTCACCACCACCGAGAAGCAGGCGGAAGCCGTGCTCGACCGCATGAGCGAGGTCTTCGGCGAAGAGGATTTTGCCATCGGCACGACGGAAGTCGACGAAAAGCGCGACGTCTGGGAAGCCTCGATCTACATGATGGCGGCCGACGAGGAGAGCGTCAACGAGCGGCTGACGGAGGCGCTTGCCGACGACTTTTCCCATCTTGCCATCGAACGCGAAGTGCTGCCGGATATCGACTGGATCGCCAAGTCGCTCGAGGGGCTGGCGCCCGTGCGCGCCGGCCGTTTCGTCGTGCATGGCTCCCATGACCGCGACAAGGTCCGCACCGGTGAGATCGCCATCGAGATCGAGGCCGGCCAGGCCTTCGGCACCGGCCACCATGGCACGACCGCCGGCTGCCTCGAAGTGCTGGCGACCGTGGCGCGCACCCGCACGGTGCGCAACGTGCTCGACCTCGGCACCGGCAGCGGCGTGCTGGCGATCGCTGCCTGGAAGCTCCTGCATGTGACGGTGCTCGCCACCGACATCGACCCGATCGCCACCCGCGTTGCCGAGGAAAATGCCCGCCGCAACGGCGTCGTCACCGGCATGACCTTTGCGACGGCCCCCGGCTTTCACTCCACCGCCTTCAGCGGCAACGGCCCCTTCGACCTGATCATCGCCAACATCCTCGCCCGTCCGCTGATGAAGATGGCAGCGCAACTGACCGCCAACCTCGCCCCCGGCGGCTCGGTGATCCTCTCGGGCATTCTTGCCGAGCAGCGCTGGAAGGTGCTTGCCGCCTATAACGGGCAGCACCTGCGCCATGTCCGCACCATCTGGCGCAACGGCTGGGTGACGATCCACCTGGAGAAGTGAGGCACGCGTCCGGAGCGACAGCCGCAGGGTTTCTTCGCAAAGCCTGACCTGGTCTCGGTTTGCAGCCTATCCCTTCGCCGGACGGCGGTGGGAGAACTGAGCGATGGATATGCCGGCTTTGCGGAAGCCGTTCAGCCAGAGCTCCGCATCCTCTGACAAGGAGCAAATCTTCGCGGTGTTTCGGGCGTAGACGTCTGCATCGAACGCCGCGGGCATCGCGCGCGTTATGATTGCCGCCTCCTCCGCCCTGCCGAGCTGGGCGAGACAGGCCGCCTGGCCTGCCGAGCTGGGCGAGACAGGCCGCCTGGTTCAATCGGAAGAAATACGGCGGATCGATCAGGGTTCCGTAGGCGGTCAATGCCGCATCGAACCTGCGCGCGAGATAGTAGCAGTCCCCGAGACTGGAGAGGAACGCCGGCGGCAGGAGCGGCTCGAACTTGCAGCCCCGTTCGACAAGCGCCAAGCCTTCTTCATGCATTCCCGCATAGGAAAGGATCATGCCTCGGGCGACAAGGACGTTCATGTCGCGCGGGCTCATCGAGATCGCAATGTCGGAGTAGCGCAGGGCCTCGTCAATTTTCCCGACCAACAGAAAGCATGCAGCAACGCTGGTGAGGACGAATGGATCGTTTCTGTCGGCAGCGATCGCCCGCGCGGCATATTCCTGGCACTCAACCTCAAGCCCGGCATCTGTCGCAGCATCAGGCTCACTGAACCGCCAGTATGCGTAGAGCAATCCTAGCGAGGCGAGAGCGGGCGCATAGGTCGGGTCGACGCGGATCGCCTCCTGCATGTGCCCGCGTGCACCCTGTTCGTCACCGTTGCGCCAGGCAGCCCCTGCCCGGAGCCAGGACCTATAGGCGGAGATATCCGTCGTCGAACTCCTTGCGCGAACGGCCCCGGCCACCTCTTGAAGATTGAAAAACAGGCGACCTATGATCGCATCGACGATTTGATCCTGGACCGCGAAGATGTCCGCCATTTCGCGATCGAATCTCTCGGCAAAGACATGCGCCCCTGTCTGTGTGTCGATCAATTGCACCGAGGCGCGCAGGCGCTGGCCAGCCAGCCGGACACTGCCTTCGAGGACGAATTCCGCACCGAGCTGCCGGCCCACCTCCGCCACGTTCACCGATTGGCCCCTGTAGCTGAACGTGGTGTTTCTGGCGACGACGGAGAGATTCCGGAAGCGGCTCAGCTCGGTGATGATGTCCTCGGTGAGGCCGTCGGCGAAGTAGTCCTGCTCTGTGCTTCCCGACATGTTCGTGAGAGGCAGAACGGCGATGGTGGTAAATTCCCTGCCGCGAGAAAGTGTCGTTTGGAGCAGTGCCCGGGCCGTCTCCATTCCGAAGATCCTGACCGGCGCAGCAATGTTCTTGAGCTGCACCAGTCCGAGGTCTTTCATCACGACGGGGATCTTGCCTCGGACTTCATTGTGCACCTTCTCGGACATGCAGATGCCACCCGGCTCGGCCAGCGCTTCCAGTCGCGCTGCGATGTTGACCCCCTCGCCATAAATGTCTGAACCCTCGCCGATGACATCGCCGATGTTGATGCCGATGCGGAGCAGGATCTCGCTGGGTTCTGGAACACCGGCATTCGCCTCCGCCATCTTCCGCTGAAGCTCGAGCGCGGCCTCGACGACGTCAATCGCGCTGGCGAATTCGACCAGCACGCCGTCGCCCATCAGCTTGACGATGCGTCCTCCATGGGCGCGCACCACCGGGTAGAGCACATGACTTCGCCGCTCCTTCAGCGTCTCATACGTCCCGGCTTCATCGGCTTCCATCATGCGGGAATAGCCGACCACATCGGCGACGAGGATCGCAACAAGGCGGCGGTGGATTGATTTCTCGACCACGCTCCCACGTCTCCTTCGGGTGGCGCACTCTGTTGGGAAACCGAACTCGTCCACAATATCGGGATTGTGACCTTGTGCAAAATCATCTTGTGGCACGTGCTCCATAACGGCGCACGAAAGAGCCGTTGATGTCAGGGTGCCAGCGCCAAAAAGCCAAGCCGAAGAAAAACGAAAAGGCCGCCACGTCTTTCATGACGGGCGGCCCTTCGAAACAAAGGCGATGCCAGGGGCATCGCCTGCTGGTTCGGTTTGAGACCGAACCATGCCCGCGAGCCTGAGG
>Ga0247819_10000257_pt1 | contig 33323 bp, 30 predicted proteins | sample 13C_Xylose_Day6_FD_193428 | JGI IMG/M metagenome (GOLD analysis project Ga0247819, IMG submission 193428) | Soil microbial communities from agricultural site in Penn Yan, New York, United States - 13C_Xylose_Day6 | ecosystem: Environmental > Terrestrial > Soil > Agricultural land | place: USA... | reverse complement strand
CGGGTTGCAGGTAAACGTGAAAATGCCGGCCGGTCAGGCGCCGACCGATCAACTCGACACAACCGATTTCGATAATCCGGTGGCCGTCGGTCACCGGCATGCCGGTGGTTTCGGTATCGAGTACTACCATCCTGTTAGCTATAGTTTTGTTAACCGTCATCGCATCGCCGCCTTTTAAATACGCGAGAAATCTTAACATACCGTCTAAAAATCACCGCAAAAACTGACGATCAGATGTAAACCCGCATTGACATTCTCTTCCACTACGCAGAGGTGTAAATATGAATTATACCGTTAAGACCTTTATCGCGATTGGTGGCGAGCGGTTCTCTCAACTCTACGAAGCCGATGCACCTGGCTTCCCTTTATTTTATCCAACCGCTTTCATTGCCCGCGCTATCAGGTCCTCCACTACGCACGAAACTCAAAAGGTCTACCTTGCGGCGATCAAGAGGGTCTGTGAATGGGAATCCCGTAGGCACATCGACCTGGCCCATCGCTTCCATTGCCGTAAATTTCTAAGTGCTGCGGAGGTTGATGACCTCACAAGCCATCTGCGCGCAAGCAAGTTGACCAGTAAGACGGGGGTCATCAGCAGCGCTAAGTACAACACTTATGTTGCGTATGCAGCAGGGTATATACGCTGGCTCACACATGAGGTTATCGCCGACACAAACACCCACGACGTCAGAGAGGCGGTTCAGGCTCAAAATACCATGCTCTTGCGAAAAACAAGGCGCAAGGTCGGATCAAAATCTGCACGCGAGCAGCGGATTGTGGGGCTGAGCCTGCCTAATGAAACCCGCAACAATTTGTTAGACCTATTCAGTCAGCCCTTGAAGGGAGTTCGACACCCCCAAAATCTTGGCCAAAGATTACGCAATATTGTGATGCTACGTGTTCTTTACGAAACCGGTATGCGATTGGGCGAGCTGCTAAGTCTGAAGCTCAAGCATTTAATAGAAGCCAGTGGCACCGACAGCGCCTACTTAGATATAGAGCTCAATCACCACGACGAACTAGACACTCGATTACATCAGCCAGTTACCAAAACTCAGGGGCGAAGGGTTCCTATATCGGGAAGCCTCGAGGAACAGCTGATCATCTATCGAGACCACTGGCGAGCAGGCGTACCCAGTGTCGGTTTTTCGGAAGAAAACTTCATGTTTGTTGTCCATCGTGGAGGACGCAGCCAAGGTCAAGCACTACCCAAGACGGCATTTGGTGCAGGGCTTGCTAACCTCAAACAGCTATTTGACGCGCTTAAACCAGTTCACCCCCATCTGCTACGACATGACTGGAATTATCGTTTTTCAAAACATGCGGACAGAGAACGCATGCATTTTGAAGAAGAGCGTACGCTGAGAGAACAGCTAATGGGCTGGGTACCGGGCTCGCCAATGTCAGCACGTTACAACCGCCGCCACATTGAAGAAAAATCTCATGAAATTGGCCGCAAAGTCGCTTCCGACACTGCAAGGATTTTACAATGAAAAGAAAAACATCTTTGCCAGCACAACCAATATTTTTTGATCACAATCTCGATATCAACCGCACTGAGCGCCCTGGCGTTCAGTGCGGTACTTTTGGTGCGTTTCATTGGGACGGAGATGCACTTATTCATACGGGTCAGAATAAATTCCACATGGCCAAAGCGCTATCCTATCTAACCCCCTCGCTAGGATCGTCATTTAAACAACACCTGATATCTTTCACGGCGCAAGGCAATTATGCGCCAGCTAGCTACGGAAATCTCATCTCAGCATTTCGGACAAGTCTAATTACATACCCGACTTCCTCTTTCGACTCCAGCTGGATAGCAAAAGCTTTAACAGTCCCAACATTCCATAGAAACAAAAATAGAATCTTAAGTTTCTTCCAACATTGGTCGGAACGCGACAACGCCATTATCAGCCAGAGCGCCTTAAGCTTGCTGAATGATACTGCTTCTTCCTATCGCGCAACCCCGCGCAACGTGCTTTCAGACGATCCAAATAAAAGCTGGCTCACCAACGAGGAATACAATGGTCTGCTCAGCGTCGTTTGGGATAATTATGACAGGGGAAAATCCGGCACACAAGTTACGCTCATCAAGCTGCTTTCGATGCAATATGCTCGTCGGCCTGTACAGATTGCGAATTTAAAAATTGGTGATATTCAAGAAAACGACGGCTCGGATAAATTGAGCCCTATAGGTAAAGTAATTCTCTTTCCAGGCAGCAAGGATAAGGGGGCTGAAATAAGTTTTAGAGACAGCAAACTTGAGCCTCACTCCCTAGCCAATCACTTGTGGGACTTATGTCATATTCAGTGCCGTGAAGTAAAAACGCTTTACGAAAAAACTTTGGGCCTTACTCTTACAGATGATCAACTGAAAAAATTACCTTTGTTTTGCAGCGAATTTCGAGTGAGGCAATCTCGACAAATCATTGAAGGCCAAAGTGGGCTCAGCCTATTGACAAATCTGGACAGCGAGCTTTTTCATCTGCGTCGAGAAAGCATATCCCAAATCCTCACATGGGGAAATAATTTCCCGACTTGTGAATATGGCGACTCAAAAACTAAATACTCGTTACAGCAGCCTCCCCCCAGTCCACGTACTGGACGGACAATGGTTGTCACTGCTACGCGAATGCGCCATACGCGAGCGCGACAACTTGCCCGACTAGGCGTACCTCATCACATACTCTCTCACTGGCTAGGTCACACGACTGAACAGTCGATAGATGCCTATTACAATGACCCTGCCGAACAAGCTCGGCAACTTGATGAAACAATGGCGCATGCTCTGGCTCCATTCGCAATGGCTTTCACAGGGATACTGATCGACTCCACGGCTCAGGCCACGCGAGCCAGCGACCTAACCAGCAAGTTGGAATTTGCCCGCTCTGGAGTTTTAAAAACAGTCGGTCACTGCGGAAAATTCAGCTTCTGCGCGACAACGTCAGTGCCGATACCCTGTTATCGCTGTAGGTATTTCGAACCCTTGGTGGATGCACCACACCAAGAGGTATTGAATGCGTTAGAAGAGCGACAAGCAGCGGAGCAGGACGTATTAAAATTTGGCGGGGCGCGAAATATATTGATACCTATAGATCTTTCAGCAGACATTCACGCTGTCAAAAGCTGCATTGAACGTTGCAACGCGAGCAATGCACAAAGAGAGTTAAATTCATGAGTCAGTCCATTCGATTCACCCCTAAGCGCGAAATGTTTGCCAAACAAAATCTTAGTGATTTCATTGACATGGCAAAAAACAACTTAACACTGTGGTCTGATCTGAAGAATTTTTCTTGGGATGCAGATCGATGGCCTACAACATATTCAGGCATCCGTTTTATCAGCCATGAATACCGGAGCCTGCCAACCCGCGACCGCATCGACACGCATCAATTGATGCACCCAGCGTTCACCGAGTTTGCCAAAGCCTACTTGCGCTATAGACATACGCTCCGCCCACAAAAATCAATATGCCAGCAAATATCAGCGCTTCGAGTTATAGAGTACGTGTTGCGAAACGACATGACAGTGCCTGACATAACCAAGTTTGAACAAAGACACTGGGAAATGGTCGTCAGTACTGTTGTAGACCTACCCAGCCGCCAAGGGCTGTGCAGCCATGTTCGCAGAACTTTGAAGATGCTAGCGGATTTATTTATTCTTCAGGTAGATCCAGGATTCTGGAACAATCCTTACGTAGGGCAACACAGCTACGATGCTATTAACGGCGCAAAAGCGCCGAGTGAAGCAAAATTGAAGAAGCTACCAGACCAAGACGCGCTGTTAGCAATCGCTGAAGTTTTTTCGCTAGGCGACAGTGAAGCGCTCATAGACAACGACATAATGATTACTTGCATTACAGGGCTTCTTATGAGCGCTCCCATGCGTATCGGCGAAACCCTACGTCTACGGACCGACTGCTTGCGCGACGACAACGACAAGGATGGAGAACGCCAGAATTACTTAGCGTATTGGGTACCGAAATCGGCGCATTTCGCTCGTAAAGCCATACCGAAGACGATGGCAACTGTTGCTACCGACTCTATTCAAAGGCTAAGCGAAATGACCGATGAGGGCCGTCGCTTAGCGCGCTACATGGAAACTAATCCAGACCATTTCTACCGGCACGAGAATTGTCCAAAAGTACCTGACGATCAAGTACTTAGCAGACATCAAGTAATACAAGCGTTAGGTTTTTCTAGCCCGAATAGCTGCATGAGCTTCGTAAAACTCCACACTGGCAGTGGTTCACTGAAAGGCTTTACACTAGACACTCTTTGGAGCATTGTGTTAAAAGCGCACAACAAACTCAATCCACACTTTCCATATCAGGAAAACCCGAGAAATTCATCGCTACCACCGCTACGAATGTCCGAATCACTGCTGTGCTTTCGTCGATTTCAAACTTCACCTGAGTTAAATACCAGTCCTGTGCTACTTGCACCGTACAGCAAAGATACATATGGGAAGAATTTGTCGACAGGGAAAGGCACAACACATTCCGGGAACTTCTTTAGAAGAAACGGCTACGGCGCCATCAACCTAAAACCTCACAGCCTTCGCCACCTCCTCAACAGACTAGGGCGCAATAACGGTGTTTCCGTAGAAACGCTTACCGAATGGAGTAGTCGCGCCACCATCCGGCAGACTCGAACTTACCTGCACGACGATCCGCTTAAAGCGGCTTCCAATGGAGCGGCTTTGCTTGGGACGATCCAAAAACAGACTCCACTGAAGCCAGTCACCTCTGGGGAAGCAGAGCTATATGGTCAGGGGCCGTTCCATCGCAGCCGTTACGGCATTTGCCGACGAAGCTGGAGAGCCGGGCCTTGCAACAAGTTCGCCGATTGCCTCAATTGCTCCGAACTCCTCATGTGCAAGGGCGACAGGATCGCCGCAGAAATAATAAAACAAGACCGTAACAATCTTGTACAAACATACACTGCCGCACAACTTGCAATAGCTGAAGGCGAGCGGGCAGCATCGCGATGGACTGAAAAGGCAGGACCGCAGATCGCAAGACTCGATGAACTGCTGGCCATACTGCACAACCCTGAAATACCGGACGGTAGCCCTGTCGAAATGGAAGGAGAAGACTTCAGCCACGAGAAGGTGATTGTGTCCGAGAAAGCCGAAGCAGCAGGCGTAAAGTTGCTGGACCGGAATGAACTGCGCATCACATACGGCGATGATTTACTGGCTTGCCTAGAGTTACTTCGGAGCTCCGACAATGCCTAAGACAATCACAGAACAGCATGAAAGAAAAATCGCTCAGATGATCCGTAACTGGCCAGCCGAGCATGCACTGGACTGGAACGCAGTCTGTAAGGGCGCACAAGGCATATTGGGATGGGATAACCCTCCAACTCGCCAGGCGCTTGACAAAAAAATAGCGATAAAGGTCGCTTATAAGAACAAGAAACAAAATTTTAAGATAGAAAAACAAAAGCTCTCGGACATGCCAAGGCCACGGAGCACCCTGGATGCCATGAAGAAGATCTCTAGGCTTCAGGCAGAGAATGATGAACTGAAGGCAGAGCTTGCTAGGATGGCCGAAATCGCAAACAGACTCATCTACAACGCAACCATTGCAGGCCTTACACGAGAGCGACTGATGGCGCCACTTCCGACAATTCGTGAACCACAGCCACGCAAAATGTGAATTCAGTGATCGTTGAATGTAACTCTTGTATTTTCTGACCTAGTACGCCGTCTGGATCTCGAAGTGAGGCAGCCTCAAGGTTTCGCACACAGCGTTTAGACATAGCCGCATCACTAATACACCGCGAGGGAGGCCTAGGTGCTAATTTTTGAATCCGCCGTTAGCACTTTGATAATTCGAATAAATTGCTACCTAATTGATCGACTCCATCGCCCTACGACGAAAGATTCAAATGTCACCCCTGCCCCCTTTCAGCTCCATTAGTTGAAGCTCCTCTTGCACGCGGGATAGGAATCTCCTGACATCCCCGGTGTTTTCTTTCCGCATATAGCATGCCGCCACCAAGCTGACCGGATGGATGGCTAGAACGCTGCAAAGCTCTTCGAGCTTATCAAGCGTCGGACTGGTGCCGCCTCGCTCGAGCAAGCTGACATTAGTCCGGCTACTGACGAGCGCAAAATCCTCCTGCGTAAGGTTTTTCTGAAGGCGAACCTGCCTCAGCGTTGCCCCAAATGCTTTTCTCAGTTCCATTTTGCGGTCTCACAAAAGGAACGATAAGGCTTCATTGCACAATATATGACTACAACATATATTGGTCATTTGTGACGCGGAGAGGCTTGCCATGAATCAGGAGCATGGACGATCGATGATCTTTTCCAGCCTATTCAACGACGATTTTCTAGCACGACCCTTCGTTCGACAGACAATAATGTGCCCATGGTTTTATCTGCAAGCGGAGGTTCGTGAAGGCAAGGAATTCATGGGCGAGATGCTCATGGTCTCTTCGTTTGACTCACTGAAAGATATCCTCGAGCAGCAGCATGACTCCTTCCGGGTCCGGTCAATCCAGTACGTCACTCCCGGTTTTGTCAACAAAACTGGCCAGTGGCGTATGGAGCCGCTTTTGGAGGCTAGCGAAGCGATCGGTCAGGGTGGAGAGAAAATACCCATTTTGACAGTTGCGGGCCGGACGTATTCGCACATGGACATTAGCGCCGAGACAGACTTCACAAACGTTAAGGTATTGTTCACCCACAAAACGGACAGACATGACTGATTTTTTGTAGGTAGGCTGCGCCTCAGTCGGGGAGGTCTGCCTTGCTTGTTCAGCTCTGACTTACTCGGATGCGGTGTACAACGTAATCTTTCCGCAGTGATGCGGCCACAAGAAGTCGCCACCTGAACCAAGCTAATTCCGATGTTTCACATCATCGGTTATCAGTCACGTGGCGATGGATCGCTCAAAATCTTCGTGTACTTCAAGGGAGTGCCGGCGAAGGCGGTGCCTTCTACCTTACTAAAAGCATCAACAGCATCGACGTTGAAAAAACTACGATACTTGGACGATTTTTGTAGACGCTCAAGCTTGGCTCGGGCAGTAGCTACTGTATCGTTATCGACTTTAGCTCTCATTCTTTTCCACCTTCTCAAAGCACCGATACGTAAAAAAACCTGACGGACACCTTCCGCGCATTCGATACACGTTTCGAGGATTTTGGATGACATCACCTCCTACCATCCAAAAATACGTCACTTTTTCCGGCGACGTGATTCTTGTACAGTGAAATCAAAACTCAATCCTGCGAGTGGGCCACACGGTTCTTGATCCGGATGACAATGGAGCAATCTTTCCCGTAAATCGTGATCCAGTTTATTGAGTTTATCGAGTGATTGGAGGGCCTCGCCATCATCAACCTCCGCCTCTGACTCACTGTCCCCGTCCTCAGGCACCAAAGACTCAGGGCTACTCAAATAAAGAGCGAGTAATTTATGGTGTGGGTAGCGATTCTCAAAATCCCTGACCAACCCCTTGAAAATGCTTTCACCCGTGGGTGTGCCAGCAACTCGGCGAATCACATAGTCAGCGATAGCCAGGCGCACCTCGATCTCGTTTGAATCGAGTGGAAGATCCTCGTACCCATCTTCAAACCGGCTATAGGGACGACATCCAACGGGCTTATCGGTCATCGTTCAGGGTTCCTGCGTGGGTTGACTTTGATAGGTCAAATGACCGTACACGAAACTCCCGCATTACGATTGAAGTGATCGCTTTTGCGGTATTTCGACGCTATCTTCAAAGTACGTCAACTCCAAAACAAATGAAACCACCGGAATCTTGTGTACGGTCAGTGAAATCCAGGAGAGAACGCACTGCGCTCTCTTTCAAGCTCGAGCCCTCTGGCATTCCATCAGCTTAGGCTTTAGTCAATCAGCGAGTGAGGCATCACATGAGTAATCGCATGAGTAATCGCAAAAAGCATTCAGGAGAAGCTAGCTTTGACGAGATATTGATGATCAAGCGTCGAGCCAGGGACAGGCTTGTTGATGCGGTGTACGCAGCAGATCGTGAAAGCCTTGAGCTCGCAGCGGAACATATCAAAGCGGTTCTACGTGGCAACTCACCAATTCCACGGCCACAACGATTTAGCTGTCTCGATAACGAGAAGTAAAACGCCACGCTAGCTCTACAAACTAAATAGCCGAAAAATGGTAACTAATAGACTGAATTCCAGCGCCTGAACACTATTGAAGGGTTAGTTTGCGAAAACCAACCGTGTTGTGACCATACAAGGGTGCACTCACCTACCGTTGTGTAACGCAGGTAACACTATTGATGAGATTCACACCAGGCCATCCAACAGGCCATCTTCGCGTAGAAGGTCAACTATCTCCTGTTCTTCGATCGTATAGACACTACGAGACGTTTTCCAGACCAGTTTCTTTTCCTGCAGTGCCATGAGCGCTAGCTGCACATCTGGCACTTCAACCTTCGACTCGCTTGTGGCTATGCCAGCTTTCTGTATCGCTTTGGCATACAACTCCATAGTCGAGCATTCGAAGGGCGCGAAACCATCGCCCTTCGCACCCATCACACGAATGACTGCAGACTGCAATGGAGTGAGGCTACGAATCACCGTCTTAGGATTCGCATTGAGTGCTACAGCTTGCGCTCGGACAAGCTCGGCAAAACGCACCAAGATGGTTTTAGGGTCCACGGTGAGATCGAAGCGGATACCGTCTGCGGCTGCGCTGAGAAGCTCAGGCCGATAGCCGCTCTCTTGAAACAACTGGAATACATCTGAAGGGTCGAGATCCTGTGGAAGGTCAAGTCCCTTGCAGTACCAGTCAACGAAGCCTTCATCCAGCATTGGGAACTGCACCATTGAAGCCCCAAAAAACGCCTCATCGCTGCTGTTTCGAAGCATGGCAAGCTTGTTTCGGTTCGATCCGATGCAAACGATACGGAGACCATAATGCTGCGAACTGTTAAGTTCGTCTCTGGCCGCCTTTAGCGCAAAAAGCGCTGCGACGCCTTCGTCTGACGTGATCGCATGTTGGGCTTCGTCGATTATCAGCACTATGAGTTGTTTCGACTCATCGGACAGTGCTTCAAACGCCTTGGTAAGATCAATTTCTTTCCCGAGCCCAATGTTGTTCACGTCAAAATTAACGCGAGCGACACCTACCGTTTCCAGCCCGGATGCTACTGCCAATTGGCTGATGAGTTTCTCGTTAGGTCCAATAGCTTCTCGGACAGTCTCGACGATGACAGCTCCTGGATCTTTCGTCAGGTCCTTCCAAAGATCGGCGTATAACACAATGGCTCCGGCATCCTCCAAGGCAGGCCACAAATCTTCGCGGGCGAAAGTGGACTTCCCGGTGCGGCGTGGCGCTGTCATGAAGACACCTGACGTAGCGGCACTGCCTACCGCCACTTGCGTTATCAGCTTAGTGAGCCGCTCAGACAGCGCCCGACGACGGTAAAAATATTTCTGCGACATTGTTGGCCTTTGATGGGATCCATAGGGAATCAAAGAATTGAAGCCCTAATTTGAGCGTGATCTAGCATCGCGTTCAGTCAGCGTTGAAAGTAACTATATGTTAACGGTCAAAAAATCAGCAACGATAATGGACTCAGTTTCGTTTTATCTCTTTTTGACCAGACGCGCAGCGCTGACCAACCCCTCCAGCCAATCTTGATGCCCATTGATCATTGGGTTCGGCCGCGCCATGGCGAGTTCTTTGGCGGGTTTTCCCTTCTGGGTTTCTTGGGTGAGGATTCGAACTCGACCATCCGACAAATCTTCGATTAGCCAAGCATGGTGCACATCCAAGCGAGTGTGGACCTCGCCCGCCCAGCCGTGCCAGGCTATCCGTCCCGGCTTACCATCTCTGACCAATCAGCGGATTCCATTGCACACCAGATTTAGCTTCTACACCTGGCTTTAGGCGCTGAGTTTCGTCGTAGTCACTCCATGGGTGCATGAACAAGGGCTCAGCGCTATCCAACGTCTTTAGGCGCTCCGCAAAGCCAGCGAGGTAAGCCACACGATCTTCAGCAGTCACACGGCCTGGCATCCATGCGGCAAATGGCGGTAGGACAGAGAAGCCGGTGTAAGCCAGGAGACCGTTGTGAATTGGCCAAAGTACATGCAGCAAATCCCCATCGATCCCGTTCGGCTCATAGAGCGTCGATGCTGTCCCAGTCGTCAGGCAAAGCATCGCCTTCTTGCCCTTGAACAACCCCGAGTCGTATTTACGACCGGCTGCATAGGCAAAGCCGCGACTGAATACGCGATCGCACCAGCCCTTCAAGATCGAAGGCATGGAGAACCACCACACAGGAAAGTGGAACAACACCAGGTCAGCCTCAGCGACTTTCTGCTGCTCACGAACAACATCAGCACTTTGGGTATTCTGTGCGAACGCATGCTCTTGCTCACGAGAGAGATCCAAGAACTCCGCATTCTCGCGGTCAGCAAAATCTGCTGCAGACAGCACTGGACTCCATCCCATAGCGTAGAGATCGCTGACGACAACGTCGTGACCCAGACCGGTCAATGTTTCCACCGCTGTGTTTTTTAGCGCTGCGTTGAACGATGCCTGCTCCGGATGTGCATAAACGATGAGGGCTTTCAATGTGTACCACTCCGGACTTGAAAGGAGGACTCAAAAACTTGCACGATAAGCCCAACACATGTCTGCAATGTCAGTCGTTCAGCTTAAAGGCACGTCGAGCGTTCTCTGCTAAAAACAAGCGCTGCACGTCCTCTCCTAGATTTAATGCGCTAATCCCTTCCAAGCAGTCGGCAGGCGTCAGCATAGGATAGTTAGTCCCAAACAATACCTTGTTTTTCCCCGCTCCTCGCATATAGGCAACGAGCTCTGCAGGAAAACGAGATGCTTTGTAGGCCGATGTATCCACATAGACGTTCTGGTGTTTCATCATCAGAGAAATCATTTCAGATACCCAAGGAAACCCAATATGCCCACCGACGATCCGCAGCTCTGGGAATTCATGCGCGACGTTGTCTAGATAAGGCATGGGCCGTCCCGGTTCCGAAGGTCGCATCGGTCCTGCATGCCCGACTTGCAGGCAAAACGTAATGTCTAGCTCGATGCATTCGGCATACAACGGATAGTATCGGCGATCGTCCGGGGGCAATCCCCAAAGCCAAGGGAGGACACGTAAACCCTTGAAGCCAAGATCCCTGACACAACGGCGCAATTCTCTCACTGCGTCCATCGGTCGGCTGATGTCGACGGAAGCAATTCCAACGACTTGATCGGGATGCGCAAAAACTGAAGCTGCGATTTCATCATTGGTGATCATGGGGCCCGATGGTCCCCACCAAGCGCTAGCAAGTACTTTCGCCACACCTTGATCACGAAAGGTATCGAGCGCCTCGTCGAAGGTTATGTCCGGATTATCCTGCGCTAGCGTTTTCCATGCCGTGGGCCATCGTCGCAGCGAATCGAACATAGGGTCCTGTAGGTATGCCTTGTTAGGAAACTGCATCCAGGCGTCGATAATTTCCAAAGCGTCTCACCTCTAAAGATTGAGATTGGTGGTTCCAACAACGATCAAAGAAAACCAGTCGGGTCGCCTTGAAACCCGCCTCCTGTGCCAGCTTCGTCTCCAAATATTGACGTGTTCTGACTGTTGAATTTACTCAATTCAAGAGGCGAGCCATGTATCGGTCACATACCCATGATTTCCCGACGCCGTCTATCTTGGGCTCGACGGTTACCCTCTTCGCTCATCCCGGTTGGTAGCTCCTGGTCTAGCAGGGTTGTTCGAAGATCAATTTGTTGAATCACAGAGTCTTGCAAAGCTTTTTTGGACATGGCGTAAGCCACATTGCAGTCAGGAGTGATGCAGCGGGCATAGGCGATTGCCGTGGAAAGCAAATCCTCCTCTTCGACTACCTCATGGAAGAACCCAAGCTTCTCGGCCTGTTCCAGAGAGTAAAGTTCGCCTTTGAGGGTGGTCAGAGCTCCGACCTGGTTGCCCAGCGCGTATTTGATGATTTCAACATAGGCGGCTGGCATCGGAATGCCGATGGGAACTTCGTTCAAGCCAAATTTGGCTTTTTTCCGTGCTGCAATCCGGAAATCGCAATCCAATGCGGTGATCAGCCCACCCGCGATTGCATGCCCGTTGATCGCAGCGACGGTTGGTCTTGGGTATTGGAAGATTCGCAGATTGGTCGCACGGTATTCAGCGTACCACTGGCGAATACGTTCTTTGTTTTGGCTGCCGAACACGTCAAAGCTGTACTTGAAATCAATGCCGGCTGAAAAAACGTTTCCTTCTCCCGTCAGGATGACCGGCAACTCGCTAAACTCTTTTTCAAGCCGGTCGAAAGCGTCATGCAGATCCTTGAAGAAGGCGTCATTTTGCACGTTAACTTTATTGGTGTTCATGCGCACAACCGCGCACTCATCGACGACCTCAATTTGCCAAGCCATGTTCATTCTCCTCATCAGCTGCGCCTGCAAGCGGCGCAGTCATTAATTCACTCAAGTCCTAACTGATTGTGCGAGCATCTGGAAGTCATGCTGCGGTGTTAACACACCGCCAACGTGAGCTCCTCTTCCATCATTTCGCGCATCTTGAATTTCTGTACCTTTCCAGAAAGTGTCATTGGGAATCCGTCAACAAATCGTATATAGCGAGGGATTTTGTAACGTGCGATCTGTCCGTCGCAGAATGCTCGGATGTCGTCTTCACTGATCGACGCGCCGGCGCGCGGAACAATCCAAACGCATAGTTCCTCGCCGTATTTCCGGTCCGACACACCAATCACTTGGGCGTCCTGGATGGCCGGATGTTGGTACAAAAATTCCTCGATTTCACGTGGTGAGATGTTTTCGCCACCACGAATCACCATGTCCTTGATGCGGCCTGTGATGCTGACATAGCCTTCTTCATCCATGGCGGCAAGGTCACCGCTGTGAATCCAGCCGTCGGCATCAATGGTCTGGGCGGTCTTTTCCGGGTCATCCCAATACCCCTGCATCAGCGAGTAGCCACGAACACACAACTCACCAACGGTGCCTATCGGGACAATGGCACCTGATTCTGGATTGATAATTTTCGCTTCCAGATGCGGGTGCACCCTACCAATGGTCGATACCCGCTTTTCAATTGGTGTTTCGCAAGTGCTTTGATAGCTGGCGGGGCTTGTTTCAGTCATTCCATATGCGATGGTCACTTCGCGCATGTGCATGTCACGCTCGACTCGCTTCATGACCTCGATCGGGCATGCTGTGCCCGCCATGATGCCGGTGCGCAATGTCGACAGATCGAACTCCTGAAAGCGTGGATGATCGAGTTCTGTGATGAACATCGTCGGAACGCCATGAAGTGCCGTGCAGCGTTCGTTTTGGACTGCCTGAAGGACCGCCACCGGATCAAATGAATCGTTAGGATAGACAATGGCTGTGCCGTGGGTCAGAGCAGCTTGGTTGCCCACCACCATTCCAAAGCAGTGAAATAGAGGCACCGGTATGCAAAGTCGATCAGTCGAGGTCAGCTTCATGGCTTCCCCGAGGAAAAATCCGTTATTGAGTATGCCGCGATGCGTCAAGGCTGCGCCTTTCGGCGAGCCGGTCGTTCCGCTGGTGAACTGAATATTGATCGGATCGGTATTCTTAAGTGTTGCACCAATATGCCGGACGCTTTCATCTGCCGGATCGCCCGCAGCAATCAGGTCGCTGAAGCGCATGAAACCGGGAACCTGCTCTTCACTCAGTTGAATCACTGTTCGCAAGAACGGTAGTTTGACCGCATCCAGCATTCCAGGCGTTGCGCTGTGTATTTCAGGCGCGAGACTCCTGATCAACTCGAGGTAATTGGTGGTCTTGAAGGTCGACAGGGTTATTAGTGCCTTGCAACCCGCCTTGTTCAAAGCGTATTCGAGCTCGGAGGCCCGGTAAGCAGGGTTGAAATTGACGAGGACGAGGCCAATCTTGGCCGTCGCTAATTGGGTAATCAGCCACTCGGCACTGTTGTTGGCCCATATGGCCACACGATCACCAGGCTTTAGCCCAAGGCTCAAAAACGAGCTCGCCAGCCGATTGGTCTCACATTGCAGCTGGGAATAGCTATACCGGATATTCTGATGACATGAGACCAACGCCTCATTTTCGGGAAATTTGGCAGCTATTTCGTCAAAAAAAACACCCAAGGTTTTTTCTATCAGTGGGATATCGGTAGCGCCACGAGAATAGCTGTCTTTTATTTTGCTCATTTTTATTGTCTCAACCTTGATTCACTTGAATTTCTTGTGCTTCCCAATTCAGGTAGAGCGACAGCTCATTCCACTCATTGGTATCAACGAACATCCGGCTTAGAAATCGCAGCGCCCCACTTGCTTCAATGTACGAGTGTGGAAGGTCGTATAACATTGGCGATATTGACGTTTTTTGTGCCAGTTACGCCAAGCTAGAGCACCGCTTGCGACTCGACTTGAATCTCGAGACCAGAGCATGGTTAGACATTCTCTGGCCGCGAGCACTCAGGGGTTACCAAAGTGGCAAGCTGTAGCTGACGATCAAACGGTTTTCATCCAGGTCGCTGAGGAAGTTGCTGCGTGTGGTGGCGTTGCGTAGCTTAAGTCCGAGGTTTTTCAGCGGGCCGCTCTGAATGACGTATCCAATGTCAGTATTGCGTTCCCAAGTCTTGCCTTCACTGAGCCCTGCGCCTCGATCGACGTTGTCACCGGAAAGATAACGGGTCATCAGTGTCAGCCCAGGCACGCCGAGGGCTGCAAAGTCGTAGTCGTAACGAACCTGCCAGGAGTGCTCGTCCTGGTTGCCGAAGTCGTTGATCTGGACCTGATTGATCAGCGCATCATCAGCACCGTTTACAAAGGCAAAGCCGGTGTCGCCGCTGAGGTGCTGGTAACCAGCACCGAAACTGTGCCCGCCGAGCTTGTAGGTAAACAGGGCTCCCAACGCATCGTTATCGACATTACTGCCGCCGTCACCGCCGGAATGGGCAAAACGGATATCAGACTTGAGGCTCTGCCCATCTCCTAACGGTAGCTGGTGCACCAGATTAACGAGGTGCTGTTTGTAGATGCCGTCGAGGCCCCCGTAGTAGTAACTGGTGGCGAGTGACGGATTCCATTGGTAGCGACCGCCACCGAACAGGAACTCATTGCTGCTCTTGGTCTGGCCCAGCACGATGTTTCGCTTACCACCGTTAAATACAGTGAGCTCCTCATTGTTGGAGGAGTCCCGCTGATTGACTCGATCGATACGACCAAGATCCAGGTTCAAACCATCAATCTCATTGCTATTGATCCACGCACCCCGAAAGGTTTGTGGCATCAAGCGTGAATCGTTGCGCATCAACGGCGGTAAAATTGGCTGAAGGGTGCCGAGCTTGAGGGTGCTTTTTGACATGCGCAGTTTGCCAGTCAGACCGGATTCGCCGTATTCGTCCTTTGCGCGCTTGGGCGCGCTGCTGTTGGTTTTGAGCAGACCTGTTCCTACCCGGTCGGGGCTGGAATCAAGCTTCACACCGAGCATACCGATGGCATCAATGCCAAAACCAACGGGGCCTTCCGTATAACCGGACTCCAGGCGCAACATGAAACTTTGCGCCCATTCCTCCGCTTTGTTCTGCGCGGCACCAGCCTGGCGAAAATCACGATTCATATAGAAATTACGCAAATCGAGAGTGCCCTTGCTGTCCTCCAGAAAAGCTGCACTGGCTGACCCTGCGATGCCCATAACTGTTCCCGTGCAAAGCATATGGATGATAGTTTTCAAGTTGTACTGCATGGAAAGTCTTCCTCTCGCTATTGTTATTGTTATTGCTGTTTTTTTGTTGTTGTACGACTGATATGCACGTGCGAGCGCTGCCGAGATAACTTTCTCGACTTCACTTAAAACTCGAAATTCCATTTACTAATACAAGACATGAGCGTGAGCTCAACGGAATAACCCGGCCCTCAAATACTCGAATAACTTAATAGTTGAAAGAAACGATGTAGCGATACTTATTTTGCCGTCATCCGTAATGCTCCATCCAGGCGAATGACCTCGCCATTGAGCATCGGATTCAGAATGATTGATTCCACCAGTTGAGCGTACTCACTGCCACGTCCAAGGCGCGATGGAAACGGCACGGTCTTACCGAGGGAGTCCTGCACATCCTGCGGCAAACCCAGCAACATCGGAGTCTCGAAAATACCTGGAGCAATGGTCATGACCCGAATACCGAAACGTGCCAGCTCGCGGGCGATCGGCAGAGTCATGCCTACGACGCCTGCTTTGGACGCCGAATAAGCCGCCTGCCCGATCTGCCCATCAAACGCCGCCACTGAAGCCGTGTTGATGATTACTCCCCGCTCACCTTCTGCATTCGGAGTGTTTTTGCTCATCACCTCGGTGACCAAACGAATGGCATTGAAGGTGCCTACGAGGTTGATCATGATCCCGCGAGTGAAAGTGCTCAGTGCATGAGGGCCTTCCTTACCCAGAACCTTCTCCCCTGGTGCAACACCGGCACAACTGACCAATCCATGTAGAGCGCCGAATCGGGTCAAGGAAACATCGATGGCCGCTCGTGTTGAGTCTTCATCGACAACATCAGTGTGGACAAATAGCGCCGCGTGTCCCAGCTCATCCGCCAGCGCTTCACCGGCAGATACATTGAGGTCCGCGAGCACGACCTTGCCGCCGCCTTCCACCATTTTTCGCGCGGTCGACGCGCCAAGACCCGAAGCACCACCGGTGATGAAAAAAACGGAACCTTCGATATTCATTAGAGTTCTCCAGAGGGGTTAAACAGATACGCCGAAGTTAGCTTTACGCCGCTGGCAAAAGGCGCTAACGCCTTCTTGAAAGTCAGAGGTCGCAGACATTTCAATAAACATTGCTTTTTCGGCTTCTAGTGCGGTTTGCAGGTCGTGATCCAGTCCGTCGCGCATCAGACGCTTAATCCCAGCCTGCGCCGCAACAGGTCCATTGGCTAAGCGATGAGCCATGGCAAGTCCTGCCATCTGTAGCTCATCAGCTGGAACGACTTCAGCAACCAGTCCGATATCTTGTGCCTGGCGGGCATCCAGTTTCGGATTCAGCAGAGCGATCTTCATTGCCCTGTGCAAACCAACATGCCGTGGAAGGTGCCAGGTCCCACCGCCATCCGGGGTAGCACCAATGGCGCTGTATGCCATGAGAAAGCTTGCATCCTCTGCAGCCACAATCAGGTCGCAAGCCAAGGCAAGCGAAAGGCCAAAACCGGCTGCCGATCCGCTGATCAAGCCCAGCACAGGACAAGGCAGTTGCGTCAGCCCGATGACGGCCTCATTTACAGCGCTGATGAGTTGCTCCAACTCTGCGGCGCAGGCGGCTTTCGAGACTTTGAGCAACGTATCGAAGTGCCGGACGTCCCCTCCCACCATGAAATGTGCCCCGCTACTGCGCAACACAACAACCCGAGGTGGATCGGTGATGAGCGTGCGTACAGCGTCTCTCAGGGCAAACCCCATGGAGAGATCGAAGCTATTGCGCGTTTCTGGACGATCGAGGGTGATAAAAGCGAGTGCCCCTTGACGTTCAAGATGAACGAGCAGGCGCTCAGGCGTGGGAGTGTTCATTTTCTTCCTCACTGGCGTCACTGATTTGTGTTGCTGATGCGCTCGGCGAGCAGCTCAAGCCTGTCGCCGCCCCAAAAAAGCTCGCCGCGATACACGAAGGTGGGGGCTCCGAAAACGCCCATGCTTTCGGCTCTTTCGGCTGCCGCCGTTAAGTCTCGCTGTGCGTTCTGCTCGAGGTAATGGTGCCAATCCGAGGCCTTCAACCCCGCGCTGATCAGGGCTGCCTGAATTTGTGCTGCGGACTCCAGATCGAACTCCCGTTGCCAGAAAGCAGCCAACAACGGGTGACAGAACTCCCAAAGCCGATTCATCGACTTGGCGAACAACATTGCCTGGCTGGCAAGCGCCGCATCCCAGAGCTTTGTTGTTGCATGGATCGTGAGCCCCTGCTGCTGAGCGAGCCGACGGCAATCCATATACAGATACTTCAATTTCGAAACTTCTCGACTCGAGCGCTGCTCTACCTCACCGCCATACGCAGAGCGAAAGTCGGTGATGTAAGGCCACCAGTCAAAGGTCACTCCACTGCGTTTTGCGAGCGAAAAAACCGGTTGTAACGCAAGGTAAGAGTAGGGACTTCGCAAATCGATAAACACGTCCACTACCGGATCATCAGGTTGGCTCATGGTCCGCTCCTACCCCGCCCGAAACAGGTTGTGCTTGGCTTGCTCCGAAGTAGTGACGTCGACCCAACGATCCTTCAAAAGCTCGATTGCTTGCCCGACTGCTGGCCGGCTACGCACCCTGCCGTACCAGGCTTTTACGTTCGGAAAGTCATCGAGCGTGATTCCCGTCATCTTGTGAACACGGATCCAAGGGAAGCACGCCATGTCTACGATGGAGTAATCACTGCAGATGTACTCTCTCGTTTCGAGCCGATCGTCCAGGATCTTTAGAAGACGCTTGGTCTCGGTCTGATAACGGGTAGTTGCGTAGGGCACCTTTTCAGACGCATATCGAAAGAAATGTTGAGCCTGGCCCATCATCGGCCCCAGCCCTCCGACCTGCCAAAACAACCACTGCAGGACTTCTCTGCGCTGACGCACATCCTGTGGCAGGAAGCGTCCTTCCTTCTCCGCCAGGTACATCATGATGGCTCCGCTCTCAAATACTGTTACGGGTCCGCCGCCATCAGAGGGCGCGTGGTCAACGATCGCTGGAATCTTCCCATTCGGGTTGATCGCCCTGTAGCTCGGCGTGTGTTGAGCACCGCTAGTAATGTCGATTGGTACAACCTCATAGTGGATCGCCAACTCCTCCATCAGGATGTGCAATTTGTGCCCGTTGGGGGCTGGCCAGCTATACAGTTCGATCATGAGGTTTCTCCAACAACAGATACGCGTTTTTCCCGCTGACAACTCATGCTTACTCAAGACAGCTGCGACCGTTCAAGACAGCCGCAGCAGCTGGTTAACTACAAACAGAGGTGTTCTTTGGACGCAGGATCTCGTCGTAATCATCCAGCGAGGGAAATGTGAGCGACGGCCGTTGATCCAGCGTCAGCAGGTGCTGGCGGTACTGCTCCAGGTATTCCTGCCGCGCCTCTTGGCTGATGTAAGGCACGTGGAAGGCCACAAAGGGTGGCAAGACGGTCAAGCCGACATAACCGAGCACGCCACGCTGAATTGGCTGCAACAAAGCCTCAAGTTCGCCATGCACTGCGCCTGGACCGAACATATGGTCTTGCCCACCAAGAGAGAATGCGAGCATTGCTTTCTTGTCCTTAAGGCCACCACGGTCATAGATCCGTGCTCCGCCATAGCAGTAGCCCGAGATGAAGACGCGGTCGAACCAACCCTTCATGATCGCCGGCATGCTGAACCAGTAAATCGGGAAGTTGAAGATGATCAGATCGGCCCACTTGATCTTGTCCAGCTCTTCAAGAATGTCGGATGCCAGCGTTCCGGTGCTGTAGCCGTTGCGTTGCTCCAGCGCATAAACAAGATGATCGCTATTAGCACGCTGGTGGAAATCTTCAGCGCTGGCCACGGGATTGAATTTCATTGCATATAAATCAGACACGATTACGTCGTGTCCCTGTCCGCTTAATGCTTCAACGGCAAGGTTCAGCATCGACGTATTGAATGACTGAGGTTCGTTATGGGCATGGACGATCAATACGTTCATGGGAGCTCCGGTGAGTGACTATGGAGTCACTGTACGGAACAGGCAGCCAGTGCTAAATTGGCATTATTGACTAATAACATGCGGATTTTGCCAAAATGAAACCAGCCCCTCTTCGCGCAGCAATTCTTGCCCTCGATGGTTGCTATGCCTCGAGTCTCGCTGGTTTTGGCGATGTGCTGCATGTCACCAATGCCCATTTGAGTCGACATCAACATAAGACTGGCACCGCGATGGCACGCTCGTTTTCGTGGCAATTCGTTTCGCACAAAGGCAGGCCCGTAACCGCGTGTAATGGGCTTGCGCTCAATACCGCTGTGCCGCTCCCTGAAGAGACACTCGATATCATCTTCATCCCTGGCCTGTATTACTCGGGGCATGATGGCTTCGAACGTATGCTGGAAGCCGCCGAGCCGCAGCGGGAATGGCTTAAGGCGCAATGGCGTGAGGGCGCAGCGCTGGCGGCGAATTGCACCGGCACTTTCCTGTTGGCAGAAACCGGCCTGCTGCGCGGTCGTCAAGCCACAACCACCTGGTGGCTGGAAAGGCTATTTCGAGAGCGCTACCCGGGCGTCAACTTGCAACTGAGATCGATGGTCACAGAGGAAGATCGCCTCTGGTGTGCTGGTGCCTCTGCTTCTTACTTGCTGCAGGCAGTGCGCATGGTCGAACATTTTTGTGGCGCAAATACGGCCACACTGACGGCCAAGACCATGCTGATTGATACTAGCCAGACGACTCAACTGCCCTACCTGCCGCTCCAGATGGAAACCGTGCACAGCGACACGATGGTTGCAAAGGCGCAGCACTGGCTTTTGAAACACTTCGCCGAGGATGTGAGCCTGCCAGAGCTGGCCGCGGCGCTTTCAGTCAGCGTGCGGACGTTGATCCGTCACTTCAATCGCGTACTCGGCACTACTCCCCTTACCTACCTGCAGAACCTGCGCATAGAAATATCAATGACTCTGCTCGAAAGCGGTGACCTCAGTATTGAGGAAATCGCTAATCAAGTCGGCTACCAGAACGCCAGCTCATTTACGCGCCTTTTCCGCAAGCAGGTAGGGGCGACTCCGGCGGCTTACCGCAGTCGGTTTACGTCATTGGCGACGGGCTAGGTAGATTTTTGCGGTACGGGTGAAATTGCGAGGTGAGGCGTCCTTGCCCGTCTGACATGGCTTTACGCAGCCTTCAGCGTCCTGAAGCGAATGTTCAATGCCTCGACCGCAAGCGAGAATGCCATTGCAAAATAGACGTAGCCCTTCGGTACGTGCATCCCCATTGCATCAGCAATCAGCACGACGCCCACGACTATCAGGAATGCCAGGGCCAGCATTTTCAGGCTCGGATGCTTGTCGATGAACGCACTGATCGCCCCGGCCGCGAGCATCATGATCAACACGGCGACGACGATAGCGGCAACCATCACCGGTACATGAGAAACCATTCCGACAGCTGTGATCACCGAGTCCAGCGAGAAGACGATATCGATGATCGCAATCTGAATGATGGTGCTCAGAAAGCCCGCACCCTTTTTACCTAACTCAGACTCCCCCTCCTCGCCACCTTCCAGTTCCTGGAAGATTTCGCTGCTACTTTTCCACAGCAGGAACAATCCTCCGAAGAACAGAATCAGGTCACGACCCGAAATCCCTTGATCGAAGACATTAAACAGATCGGTAGTCAGTTGCATGATCCAAGTGATGGACAGCAGCAGAAGAATGCGCGTGACCATGGCCAGTGCCAAACCGAAGAAGCGGGTTTTGGGCTGCATGGCTTTGGGCATGCGGCTGACCAAAATCGAAATCATGATGATGTTGTCGATACCCAAAACAATTTCCAACACTGTCAGGGTAAAAAACGCGATCCAGATTTCCGGATTGAGAAACCATTCCATAACGTCAAAACTCTCGATTGCCCAGAAAAAAAGGCATCACCAAAATCGGTGATGCCCGCATGCTCAAATGAGCGAGTCGTGGTAAGCCACATCGCCTCGACGGGGGCGACCAAACCAATCGTCGGTGCGGCGATGCACTGATGGCACCTGTCAGCCAATCAGACGGTGAGAAGCGAGTTGCCATCCATCTCAGACGGAATCGGCAAACTCAGCATCTGCAACAGGGTTGGAGCGATATCGCACAACCGGCCATTCTTCAGCCCGTGTCGCCCTGGTTGCTCACTGACCAGAATCAGCGGCACCGGATTCAAGGTATGCGCCGTGTGGGCCTGGCCAGACATCGCATCGAGCATTTGCTCAACGTTGCCGTGGTCGGCGGTAATCAAACATTCACCACCAACTGCGAGGGTTGCTTCAACCACGCGACGCAGGCATTCATCGAGCACCTCGACCGCCTTGACGGCAGCATCGAAGGAGCCCGTATGACCCACCATATCGCCGTTGGCATAGTTGCAAACGATCAGGTCGAATCTGCCGCCAGCGATGGCGTTGACCAGTTCGTCAGTCAACAGGGGGGCGCTCATCTCAGGCTGCAGATCGTAGGAAACAACGTCAGGTGACGGAATCAGGATTCGCTCCTCACCCTCAAAAGGCTGCTCTCTACCGCCGTTGAAAAAGAACGTCACGTGGGCGTACTTCTCGGTTTCGGCAATGCGCAATTGCGTTTTCCCAAGTCTGGCCAAGTGTTCCCCCAAGCTGTTGTGAATAGCTTCGGGAGGGAATGCACACAGGCAACTCAGCTCTTCGGAATACTGCGTCAATGTCAGCAAGCGATCCTTGTCCACCACAAACGGCCGCTCGAAGGTCGTGAAATCCGGTTGGATCAACGCCTGGGTCAACTCCCGCGCCCGATCGGGGCGAAAGTTCATGAAGATCATGGCGTCATCCGCACCGACACTGACAGACTGTCCAATCGTGGTTGGCTTGACGAACTCGTCCGACTCCCCACGTTCGTAAGCGGCAGACAAAGCTACCGACGCCGTTTCAGCCTGATGTTCGGCTTCGCCGCCGACAATCAAGCGGTAGGCCGATTCCACGCGCCCCCAGCGGTTGTCGCGATCCATTGCATAGTAGCGACCGACCAGCGAAACAATGCGTCCGGCGCCCAGTCTCGCAAACGCGTTTTCCAAAGCCTCAAGCGAGGCTAAAGCGCTCTTGGGCGGCGTGTCTCGGCCATCGAGAAAACCATGCACATAAACTTTCTCGACACCCTGCTCAACCAGGCAACCACAAGCCGCGATAATCTGATCGATATGACTATGCACGCCGCCCGGAGAAAGGAGCCCCATCACGTGCACAGCACCATCGCGACTCTTTACCCCTTGGAGCAACATCTGTAGTGCCGGGTTGTGTGAGAACTCTCCGTCCGCGAGTGCTTTATCAATTCGGGTCAAGCTCTGGTACACCACCCGCCCCGCGCCGAGATTCATGTGGCCAACCTCGGAGTTCCCCATCTGACCTTCGGGCAGCCCAACAGCAAGACCTGACGTCGCGATCTCGCTGTGGGAGAAACGCTTGAGCAGCGCATCAAACGTCGGCTTTCTCGCTGCGGCGAAAGCATTCGATTCAGTAGCCTGCCGAATACCGACACCATCAAGAATAATCAAAGAGCGCGTAGTCATCGTGCCCCCTAGAAGATGTAGTCAGTGGTCAAGAAGCTCGACTCGCGATTGCGAATGATGTCGCTGACCAGTTCCTTGTTACTTTCCTGGAACTTGGTGGCGACGAGCGTGCGAATGGAGAACACGCGCAAGGCGTCATGCACGGACAGCGTCCCTTCGGCAGAGTTTTTGCGACCGTTGAATGGAAAGCTGTCTGGGCCGCGCTGGCATTGCGCGTTGATGTTGATACGCCCCACCTGATTGGCAAAGGCATCGACCAAACGACCCACTTGCGCGGAATCCTTGCCGAAAATACTGAGCTGCTGGCCGAAATCGGAATCGAGGACGTATTCGATGACTGTTTCCAGATCACGGTAAACCACCACAGGTACAACCGGCCCGAACTGTTCTTCGTGATACACACGCATGTCGGAAGTCACCGGGTACAGCACCGCCGGGTAGAAGAACGTCTCACAGACTTCTCCCCCGCCGGCGTTGACGACGTTGGCGCCTTTGCTGACAGCATCGGCCACAAGCCCGGTCAGAAAATCAGTCTTGCCTGGCTCTGGCAGGGGCGTTAAAGCGACACCCGGCTCCCACGGCATACCCGGTTTCAGCTGAGCCAACTTCGCCTGGAACTTGTCGATGAAAGCGTCAACGACGTTTTCATGAACGAACAGGATTTTCAGCGCAGTGCAGCGTTGCCCGTTAAACGAGAGCGAGCCGGTAACAGCCTCGGAAACGGCGTTATCCAGATCGACATCGGGCAGGATGATGCCCGGGTTTTTCGCATCCAGGCCCAGCGCGGCACGCAGACGGTGTGGCTTAGGGTGCAGCTTTTTCAGGTCGCTGGCAGCCTTGTTGGTTCCGATGAACGCAAAAACATCGATCTTGCCGCTGGCCATTAAAGCGCTGACGGTTTCCCGGCCGCTGCCGTAAATGATGTTGATAACCCCGGCCGGGAAGCTGTCACGGAATGCCTCAAGCAAAGGTCGAATCAGCAGTACACCGAATTTGGCCGGTTTGAACACGACGGTATTGCCCATGATCAGCGCAGGGATCAAGGTCGTGAACGTCTCGTTCAGGGGATAGTTATAAGGCCCCATGCAAAGCGTTACGCCCAGCGGAACGCGGCGGATCTGGCCCAAGGTGTCTTGTTCGAGCTCGAAACGGCTGGAGCGACGATCCAGTTCCTTGAGGGCATTGATCGTGTCAACGATGTAGTCGCAGGTGCGATCGAACTCTTTCTCCGAGTCTTTGAGATTCTTGCCAATCTCCCACATCAATAATTTCACTACCGCTTCACGTTGTTCACGCATGCGGCTGAGGAAAGACTCCACGTGTCGAATACGCTCGACCACGCGCAGGGTTGGCCAGACGCCTTGGCCACGGTCATAGGCCTGTACCGCTGCATCCAGTGCGGTCATGGCCGTTTGCGCGTCCAGAAGTGGGGTACTGCCCAAAATCACGGACTCATGACCCGATTCCTTTTTCAGGCATACAGGACTGCGGACGGGAGCGAGCGCGCCGTCCCACAACCGCAGCTCGCCATTGACCAGATATTCGCGCTGTTCAATGGAAGGTCCTGGACGAAACGCTGCAGGGATTTCGTCTGCGCTCGGGAAGAGAGTTTCAAGTCGGTTGTTCAACGTCATTTTTCATACCTCTGTGCACACTGTGCAGTGCCGGGAGAGAAAGAACCCGGCACATGGTGCTTTGCACGTTCAAATAGAATTCAGATCGCGATGGGTTCGGCAGCCGGCGCCGTTTGAGCCGCCCAGCAGATGGCAGCAAAGGACATCGCATCCAGCGAAGCTCCGCCGATCAGGCCACCATCGATGTCCGGTTGATCGAATAATTGCTTGGCGTTCTCGGCCTTCACACTCCCGCCGTACAGAATCCGGCAATCGGTGGCGGCCGGGCGATCCTGTTCAGCCAGCCATTCCCGGATGTGCCGATGAACAGCTTGAGCCTGCTCTGGCGTCGCGGTTTCGCCAGTACCAATGGCCCATACAGGTTCATAGGCAATCACGCCCCTGACCAGATCCTGAATGCCCACTGCCTTCAGTACTGCACTCAATTGTTGGGTGACGACTGCCTCTGTTTCACCCCCCTGACGTTGAGCAAGTGTTTCACCCACACACAACACCGGGATGAGTCCGGCACGAAGCGCGGTAGCAAACTTCTTTGCCACAAGCTCATCATCTTCTGCATAAAGCGCACGGCGCTCCGAATGCCCGACGAGCACGTAGCGGCAGCCGATGTCCTGGAGCATCGAAGCACTGACTTCTCCGGTATGTGCGCCTGACAGATGGGTGCTGAGATTCTGGGCTCCCAGCGAAACGTCAGAATCGTCCAGCAGATCAGCTACGGTCGTCAGGTAGGGAAACGGTGGGCAAATTGCCGTCTCAACACTTTCAAAGCGTGAAATCACCGGAAGTAGGCTGCGCAGCAACGAAGCATTGGTCGCGCTGCTGCCGTTCATTTTCCAGTTACCGATAACCAGTTTTTTTTTGTGAGAAAAGGTCTGCATAATTCAGGCTTTCCTGTTCAAAAGTGCGGTAGCGTCATAGGGCGCACGACCTTGCAACGCCTCTTCAATTCGTAGCAAACGGTTGTATTTGCCCACCCGATCCGAACGACTCAGAGAGCCGGTCTTGATCTGTCCGGCACAGGTCGCGACGGCAAGGTCGGCAATGGTGGTGTCCTCGGTTTCTCCCGAACGGTGAGAAATGACCGCGGTGTAGCCTGCGTCTTGCGCCATACGAATGGCGTCCAGCGTTTCACTGAGAGTCCCGATCTGGTTGAACTTGATCAGAATCGAATTACCAATTCCTTTCTGAATGCCCTCACGCAGAATTTTGGTGTTGGTCACAAACAAGTCGTCACCCACCAGTTGCACGTGGCCAAGTTTTTGGGTCAAACCCGCCCAGCCTTCCCAGTCGCTCTCATCCATCCCGTCTTCTATGGAAATGATGGGGTACTTGTCGCAAAGCATCGCCAGGTAATCGGCAAAGCCTTGCGAACTGAATGTCTGGTCTTCCCCGGACAGTACATATTGACCGTCTTCGTAAAACTCGGAGGCTGCGCAATCAAGCGCCAGAGTAATTTCCTTGCCCAGCTCGTAACCCGCTCGACTTACCGCTTCCTTGATAACAATCAGAGCTTCTTCATTGGAAGCAAGTGAGGGAGCAAACCCGCCTTCATCCCCTACCGCGGTACTCAGGCCACGCTCGGACAAAACCTTCTTCAAGGAATGGAACACCTCGGCGCCCATGCGCAGTCCTTCACGGAACGACGAGGCGCCGACCGGCTGGATCATGAATTCCTGGATATCGATGTTGTTATCAGCGTGCTCGCCGCCGTTGATGATGTTCATCATCGGAACCGGCATGCTGAACTTGCCTGGCGATCCGTAAAGCGCCGCCAAGTGTTCGTACAATGGAATACGCTGAACCTCGGCTGCCGCTTTGGCGGTAGCCAGGGAGACAGCGAGGATCGCGTTGGCACCCAGGATGCTCTTGCTCTCGGTACCATCAAGGGCAATCATCGCGTTGTCGATTTCGCGCTGATTCAACGCGTCCAGTCCGATCAAGCATTCACGGATCGGGTTGTTCACGTTTTCGACCGCACGCATCACGCCTTTGCCCATGTAACGCGTAGCGTTGTCGCGCAGTTCGAGTGCTTCACGTGAACCGGTAGACGCACCCGACGGGACACTGGCGGTGGCACTGACGCCACAATTGAGCGTCACAACCGCTTCGACAGTCGGGTTTCCTCGCGAGTCCAGAATTTCACGGGCAGTGATTTGTTGGATACGGCTGTTCTTGTTAAGCATGATTTGTCCCCTTCGTATGATTCACTGCCGTTGCCTCTTGGCCTTGCGTACCGAGCAATTCCTGCTGCTCGGCATACTGCGCCCGAAAATCGAAATCCCGTGGCCATGATGCAAAGTCGTGTTCTTCAACGACTTTGTGATCAGTAGAATTCGTCTCACTCATCAGAGCATCCTCAATCAGCGGATCGCTTCGCCTACGCGCACAACACGAAGGGAGTTGGTCCCACCTTGGGCGTTGGCGTAATCGCCTTTGGTAATCAGAACGTGATCACCGGCCTTCACCACACCGCGTCGGGTCAACTCTTCAACCGCTTTCTCATTCACCATTTCAGGAGCGAAGTCGTCACTGTCGAACGGAATGGTCGCGACACCACGGAACAACGTGACGCGATTCTGAGTGGCCAGATTGCGAGAGAACGCGAAGATCGGGAGGTGCGAGCGAATGCGCGACATCAAGCGAGGTGTATCACCGCTTTCCGTCATGCAGATGATGGCTTTGACACCGTGCAGATGGTTGGCCGCGTACATGGCGGACATCGCGATGGACTCGTCGATCTTGTGGAACACCTGGTCGACGCGATGTTTGGAACGATGGGACTGAGGATGCTTTTCTGCGCCGATGATGATCCGGTGCATGGCCTCGATCGTTTCGATGGGATAGGCACCCGCCGCGGTTTCGGCGGAGAGCATCACGGCGTCGGTGCCATCAAGCACTGCGTTGGCAACGTCGAACACTTCTGCACGAGTCGGCATTGACTGCGTGATCATCGACTCCATCATCTGAGTGGCGGTGATCACCACACGATTAAGCGTGCGGGCACGTTCGATAATCAGCTTTTGAACGGCGACCAGTTCCGCGTCACCAATTTCCACCCCCAGGTCACCCCGGGCCACCATCACGCCTTCAGATGCTTCGATGATCTCATCAAGAATTCGCAGGTCATTGACGGTTTCTGCGCGTTCAATCTTGGCAATCAGGCCGGCCTGCCCTCCCGCCTCCTGCATCAGGCGACGAGCCAGGTGCATATCCGAGGCGTCGCGTGGAAACGAGACAGCCAGGTAATCCACCTGCATGTGTGCAGCCGTCTTGATATCGGCGAAATCTTTTTCGGTCAGCGCCGATGCCGACAGTCCACCGCCTTTGCGATTGATCCCCTTGTTGTTGGACAGCGGCCCGCTTATCAGGACTTCGCAGATCAATTGAGTCGCTTCGACTTTCAGAACCTTCAACTCGATTCGTCCGTCGTCGAGTAACAGAATGTCGTCTGGGCGGCTGTCTGTGATCAAGGCCTCGTAGTCGATTCCGACTCGCTGATTGTCTCCGGCATTTTTGTCCAGCGCTGCGTCGAGAATGAATTGCTGCCCCTTCTCGAGAACGACTTTTCCTTGCGCAAACCGTGCGATGCGAATTTTAGGACCTTGCAGATCGGCCAGTACTGCCACGAAACGACCATGTTTGGCAGCCAGCTCACGCACCAGCCGGGCACGAGCAATGTGATCTTCAGCCTTCCCATGGGAGAAGTTCAGGCGCACGACATCAACGCCCGCTTTCACCAATCCCTCGAGGGCTTCGAATGATTCTGTTGCTGGCCCTAACGTGGCCACGATCTTGGTTCTGCGCTGCATGACAGATACTTCCTCAAACAGGGTTTTATTATTGAACGCAAAGGAAATCTGGACGTGCTTGTGATTATTTGCGTGCAAATAATCAATCAGAGCAAAGCAATCCTATCGACTGCTCAAACTGCCAGGGACCGACAAGAAGCTTTTAACCTCAGCATTTTTGGCTTTACCGCTCATCACTCAGGTAAGACTTCTCGAAAAACGCCTAAAAAATCTTGGCACATTGACACACCAAAATGCAATGCTATTTTAGTCAGCACAAATACACGCATCCGGCCACGACCCGGATCGCACTACTCTGCCGAAGGGATACTGATCATGCTGCCAAGACGCCTCTCCATCGCCAGTCGAATGGTTCTCGGGTTCGTCATCATTGCCGCGCTGAGCATTGCGCTAGGGGTCTTCGCGCTACGTCAGATCGATGAAGTGCAGGTCCAATCGACCCAGATAAAAGACAATTGGCTTCAACGGGTACGTGCTCTGGGGGCGGCGAATGCCGCACTGAACCGCTACCGGATGGGATCGATGCAGCACATTCTTTCGGTCAGCGAAAAAGACATGCAGTCTTACGAGGACAAAACCGCCGGGCGGTTGCGTCAGGTTCGCGAGCAAATGCAGATCTATGCCCAGTTGCTCACGAACGAGGACGATAAGGGCAGGTTGAGCGCGTTCAATGCCAGCCTTGACGTGTATGCAAAAAATCACCTCGAATTGCTCAAGCTTTCTCGCAAGGGTGACAAGACGGGCGCCAGGGAATTTCTGATGGCGATCAGGGATTCCTACGATCAGATGACGCAAAACTTCGAAGACCTCATCGACCGTTCAAACCAAGGCGCAGAGCTGGCAGGTAACGAGTCGATCGATGCCTATCAACGCGCCGTCCAAGGCGTGGCATTGGTCATCATCCTGGTTGGTATCGGGACAGTTCTGGTGGCATGGCTACTGACTCGCAGCATCACTGCGCCCTTGAATGTGGCCGTTAAAGCCGCGAAAACAATTGCCGAAGGTGATCTGAGCCAGCCCATTCAACCAACGGGCAACGATGAAGCTACTCGTCTGCTCGAGTCCTTGGCGACCATGCAAAGCAATCTGATAAAAACCCTGGGACAGATCTCAGGCTCATCCCGGCAATTGACCAGCGCCACCGCGCAACTGAACACGGTCACGGAAGCTTCCAGTCAGGATATTCAACAGCAACACGCCGAGATTGAGCAGGCAGCCACCGCGGTGACCGAAATGACCGCCGCAATCGAAGAAGTCGCCCGTAATGCGCTGTCCACGTCCGAGCTGTCCGTGGCGTCAAGGGACATTGCCCTGAAAGGGCAGCAACGCATGGTCGAAACGTTGGGCGCCATAGAGACGCTAACCCTAGATGTGCAACTCAGTTCGGAGCAGATTGAAAGTCTGGCCGAACAGGCGCAGCGCATTGGCAAGGTGCTGGACGTCATTCGCACGATCGCCGAACAGACCAACCTGTTGGCACTCAACGCCGCCATTGAAGCGGCTCGAGCAGGCGATGCGGGAAGAGGTTTTGCAGTCGTTGCAGATGAGGTACGCGCCCTCGCCCACCGCACTGCACAGTCGACCCGGGAAATCGAAGAGATGATAAGTGGCATCCAGAGCGGAACTGATACTGCCGTTTCGACCATGCTCAACAGCAGCGAGAACACCCGCCTCACACTGTCTTTGGCCCAATCCACTCAAAGCGCGCTGGCAGAAATCGTCGCCGCCAACGACGACATCAATCAACGCAATCTAATGATCACGACGGCCACCGAAGAGCAAGCGCACGTTGCACGTTCCGTGGACCGTAACCTGCTCAATATCCGCGATCTGTCCGTTCAGTCGGCCACGGGATCGCAACAAACCACCGACGCATCGTTATCCCTTGGCCATTTGGCTGTCGAGCTCAACAGCATGGTGGGCCATTTCAAAATTTAGCCAATGCAATTTTTTGCATAATGCCACGTTAAAAAGTAGTCATCAGCGACGAAACCTGTTCGAATCAAGCCATGCTTCATTCGCTCTCACTCGCCACTACTGCGGACAGTGATCGTCGCCACCCTATTTGTAAGTGATCAAAATATGGCCTCAAGCGCCCTCGTACAACGCATCGCTGCTGAAATTCGGCAGAAAATCCAGACCGGCAAGCTGGCTCTGGGAGCTCACCTGAGCGCACAAAAAGTCGCCGACGAGTTCAACGTCTCCCGCTCTCCTGCGCGTGAAGCACTGGTATTGCTCTCGGAGCAAAACATTCTCGAACAACTGCCAAATCGTGGATTCTTCGTGCTGGAGCTCGTGCAGGATCCGTCGCAAATCCAAGATGAGGTACTTCCGCTTGAGGAGCCGGACGAATACTACCGACTCTCGGAAGACTGGCTGAACAATGCAATCCCCAACGAAGTGACAGAGCAGTTTCTGCGCACTCGCTACAACCTGACAAAGGCCCAGGTCATAGACATTCTCAACCGGGCGGCAAAAGTCGGTTGGGCCGAGCCGAAACCGGGTTATGGCTGGCGCTTTCTGGACGTCGCAAAAACGCCGGAAACTCTCGAACAGATCTACAAGGTGCGCTCGTTGATCGAACCGGCAGCGCTGCTGGAGCCGACCTACCATCACGACCTGAGCAAGCTCCAGCGCTTGAAAAAAGAGCAGCAGGACATGCTCAACGGCGGCATTGATAACCTGCCGGCTGATGTGCTGCTCAAAAATGGCATTCGCTTCCACGAAGAGCTAATCAAGCTCTCCGGCAACCCGCTTTATCACATGATCCTGGTCCAGATGAACAACATGCGGCGCTTGATCGAATATCGCTCGATGATCGACCGCAAGCGCCTTTTCAAACAGTGCGCCGAACACATCCGGATGATCGAACTGGTGGAGCAAGGTAACAACCTTGAAGCCGCGCATCTCATGAAACAGCACCTGAGTGGATCCTTCGCTCACAAATCGCCGATTCTGAAATTAAGACCCGAATCCGCCGAAGCCAACCGTTCAGTTTCAGGCATCGGCTCTGGCCTCACATCACTTCTCGAGGAGAGTACAAGTTGAGCACCGAAGAACAATTGCGCGAAGAAATCTGCACCGTCGGCAAAAGCCTGTACGAACGCGGTTACACCGTGGGTAGCGCAGGCAATATCAGTGCACGCCTGGAAGATGGCTGGTTGATCACCCCCACCGACGCCTGCCTGGGAAGATTGAAGCCGGAAGAAATCGCGAAGGTCAGCAAGGACGGCACCTGGGTATCTGGCAACAAGCCTTCGAAAACCCTGGAGCTGCACCGTCAGGTCTACGACCGCAACCCGGAAGTGAATGGTGTAGTGCACACACATTCGACGTCGCTCGTGGCTCTGACGCTCGCCGGAGTCTGGAACAAAGACGACGTCCTTCCTCCACTGACGCCTTACCAAATCATGAAAGTCGGCCACATCCCATTGATCGCCTATCAGCGCCCCGGTTCTCCTGACGTGGCGGCACAAGTTGCGCAATTGGCCAACGATGTGCGTGGCGTCATGCTGGAACGGCTAGGCCCAGTGGTTTGGGAAACCTCAGTATCGAAAGCCAGCTTTGCACTGGAAGAGCTTGAGGAAACGGCGAAGCTCTGGATGATGAGCAATCCGAAGCCTGCACCGCTGGATGAGGAAGCAATTGAAGACCTGCGTCGGGTGTTTTCTGTTAAGTGGTGATGCCTCCAAGACGCAACACAAGATCTTCCATTGAATAATGCGTTGATACTCGCCTTGTTAATCAAGACCTCCATTCATCTCGCTACAGAGGTGATTAGCGAGGCGAATGTCCCCTTGCATAGTTGACACTATTTTCCCCTCAACCTAGGTCATGCAGCCTGACCGGGCACTATCTAACTGAATTTCCGCGCTATTACGCTCGTTCTTCGAATTAGGGGCAGATTCGTAAGGTGCGCCGATGTAGGGTGACAGCCGGCTGCGAGTTATTTTCAGACCATGCGACAGACAGCAATCGATTTCTGCGCTTCATGAAAGGCATAAAACGGCCATAAGCGGACCTTGGCAAGGACCGCTAACGGCCGAAGCCTGCCATTTGAGATGTCCAGCTAACGATCAACATCAGGCGTTCAAATCAACCACTAAATACCGTGCGCTGCGATGAACATTGCGACGGCCGACCGGCAATAGGATTCGACTTCATAGTCGTCCTTTGCTTTCGCCTCATCGAAGCGGGCGATCATCAGGAGATCGGACCCTTTGATAAGCGCGGCAAACAAGCGGGCAGACTCTAAAGGGTCGGGCACGTTCAGCATCGCCTTCGCGTGCAACTGACGCAACAGGGCCTCGATCTGGGCAATGACATAGGCGGGACCGGCTTCGTAATGGAGCTTGCTCAACGACTTTTGCTTCGTCTTGTCGACCATGATCATGGCTTCAACACTGCGCACTTCCGGACTCAACAACGTGCGCAACAGGAATGTCCCCACCGCCATGAGCTGATCTGCAGCCGAACCGTCGATGCCTTCAACAATGGCCTGTGGTGCAAACTGATGGCAATGGGCCGCGATGGCCGCGCTGAACAGCGCCTCCTTGTTCTCGAAGTGTCGGTAGATGCTTAGCTTGGATATTTTTGCCCGCTGGGCGACCTTGTCCATTGT
>Ga0247819_10000256_pt1 | contig 33362 bp, 34 predicted proteins | sample 13C_Xylose_Day6_FD_193428 | JGI IMG/M metagenome (GOLD analysis project Ga0247819, IMG submission 193428) | Soil microbial communities from agricultural site in Penn Yan, New York, United States - 13C_Xylose_Day6 | ecosystem: Environmental > Terrestrial > Soil > Agricultural land | place: USA... | reverse complement strand
TCGGCTGCGCAGCAGTCGTCTGCCCGATGCAGTTTGCGAGGACTGCGTCCTCGAACGCAGGCTTCGCCAGCTGCTACAAGGGTTGGTTACATGCCCCAGCGCAGTAACAGCAGCACCAGCACGACAAGGAACACCGTCTCCCCCACCATTAGCAAAATCGGCTTGATCCCCACCGCGGCCAGTTCGCGCAAGCGGGTTTTCATGCCCAGGGCGCTGATGGAAATCACCAGGCACCAGCGCGACAGTTCGTTGACCGAACCCTGCACCGCCGGGGCGACCCAACCGGTGCTGTTGATGCACGCCAGGATCAGGAACCCGACGGCGAACCACGGCAACAATGGCGGACGTTTACCGGTCGGATCGGCGCCTTGCATGCGGGTGATCATCGCGGCGGTGACGATCACTGGCAGCAGCATGGCGACGCGCATCAGCTTCACGACGGTGGCCGTGTCGCCGGTTTCGGTGGACATGCTGTAACCCGCGCCAACGACCTGGGCCACGTCGTGAATGGTCGCGCCGAGGAATACCCCCGCCACCTGCGGCGACAACTCCAACCAGTTGGCAATCATCGGATAGACAATCATGGCCATCGTCGACAGCGCCGAAACGCCAATCACCGTGAACAACGTCGCCCGCTCTTTCTGCGGATGATTCGGCAGCGCCGCCGCCAGTGCCAACGCCGCCGACGCGCCGCAGATCGCCGTCGCCCCACCCGTCAGCATGCCGAACAATCGCTGAAAACCCAGCGCCTTGGCCGCAATCACCGACACGCCGATGGTCACCACCACCAGAATCACCACCAGTGCAATCGGCTTCCAGCCCAGCGCGGCCATCTGTTCCAGGGTGATGCGCATCCCCAGCAGTGCCACGCCGATGCGCAGCACCGTGCGCGCCGTAAATTCGACCCCGGCCTTGCACGGGCCGTCATCGGCAAGAAAATTCAGGGCCATGCCCAACAGCAAGGCGAACAGCATGACCGGTGCACCGTAGTGCTCGGACAAAAACGACGCGGCGGCCGCCACGATCAGGCTGACGATAAACCCCGGTGCCAGTTCGCGCGTGCGGCTGTGGATACGGGTGAGAGCGATGGCGCTCATGGCGCGGACTCCTCGCAAGTGATAACGATAAACGCCTGGTCGTCGGTGATCTCGACCGGGTAGCTGTTGACTTTGACGAGCGTGGAATTGAGCAAAAAACCGCTGCGCAAATCAAAGCGCAAACCATGGGCGAGACACTGAATCACCCGCCCCTCAAGACGTCCGCCACACAGCGAAGCGCCTTGATGCGGACAGCTGTCGTCGATGGCAAACAGCTGCCCGTCGACGTTGAACAACGCCAGGCTTTTGTCTTCGAATTCGAACAGTGCGCGACCACCGGCCTGCGGGTATTTGCCGGCAGGTACGGGAATGCGCCGGGTCATGCCGGCTGCCGCTCGCGCTCGCTTTCCTTGAGGGCTTCGTTCATGGCCCCGAGCAGCGCCTGGGCCGGTTGTGCGCCGATCACGGTCATGCGCCGATCGAACTGAAAGCTCGGCACGCCACTGGTGGCGCCCGGCGAGGCGTCAAAGGGCGTGGCATCGCCTTTCAGGCAATCGAGCACCGCGTCTGTATCGACACCGCAGGAGCGGGCAATGGTGAGTAAGGTCTCCCGGTTACCGAGGTTTTCGCGCCGTTGGAAGTAGGCAGCGAACATGCGCTCCAGCAACATTTCACGCTGCGCCGGATTGCCCAGTTCGTTGACGCGAGCGAACAAACGATGGGCGTCTGCAGTGTTGGGCATCGTCTCGATGCGGCTCAGGTCAATGTTCAATCCCACCGCCCGGGCGGCCTCCTGGACTTGGGCCTGGCGCATGGTCATGGCATCGGCATTGCCCAGGCGCTTGCGGTAGAAATCGGCGAACGGCTCTCCCTCAACCGGCAACTGAGGCAGCAACTGCACACCGTGCCACGCCGTGGTGATCTGCACGTCCGGGTGACGACTGCGAAACTGCACCTGCGCATGCTCCAGTTGGCGTTTGCCGATCAGGCACCACGGGCAGATAAAATCGAAAAACACATCAATACGTAAACGACGACTCACAACTTCACCTCGATCCCGGCTTCGCTGACAGGTTCAGAAACGCTCTGACCCTGAAGACGGGCAATATCTTTGTGGTAATGACACTTGGCATAAAAGAACACCGCTGCCGCCGCGAGGCTGACCAGTGGCACCAGTTGAAACGCGGCATGCAGGCCGATCAGGTCGGACACCCGGCCCGTGATGAACGGCCCCGGCGCCAGGCCCAGCATGTTGTTGGCCAGGGTCAGCGTGGCGAACGCCGTGCCGTGGACCGAGTAATGGGTCAGGTTGGCGACCATCGCACCGCACGGGCCGGTGGTGCCGGTGGCGATCAACATGCCCAGGCAGATCAGCGCGAGCTGCAACGGCCCGGCCTGCAAGGCAAACGCCGCCGACAACAACAGGCAACTGCCCAGGCAAAAACCGATGGCCAGGCTGACCTTGCGCTCAGGCGAGTGGCGACACAGGCGATCGCTGAGCATGCCGCAAAGGATCATCCCCGCGCCGCTGCACAACACGATGATTGCCGCCATGCCGCCGGCCTTGTCGGTGGGCATGTCGTAGTAGCGATTGAGGTAGCTGGGAATCCACACCATCACCGTGCCGCCGACGAACAACTGCAAGCCGCTGGCGACGTAGGTCGCCACCACCGAACGGCTGGACCACAACGTGCGCAGAGGACGCTTGACCGCTGCTGCCGTGTTGTTCGCGATCTGCGCCGCACGCTGCGGGGCGATGCGCGCTTCCTTGACGATAAGCGGATAAAGCACCGCCAGGCACAGGCCAAACAGCGACATGCCGGCAAACGACCAGCGCCAGCCCAGCTTGGCCGCAATCGCTCCACCCAGCGCCATGCCCAACACCGAACCGAACATCCCGCCAGCCATGAAGGCACTGGCCAAGGTGGCGCGCATGTGTTTCGGGAACACCGAAATCACCACCGCGATGCCGACGCTGCCATAGGCCGCCTCGCCGACGCCGACCATGAAGCGCGCGATGAACATCTGCTGGTAATCCTGAGCCAATGCGCAACCCAGGGTCGCCAGGCTCCAGAGCATCGCCATCAGCGCCAGGCTCTTGACCCGGCCGAAGCGGTCGGCCATCAGCGACAGGGGAAACGTCAGCAGCCCGACCATCAGCGCGACGATGCCACTGAGCAGGCCAAGCTGTCCGTCGCTCAACGACCACTCACTCTTGAGCAGCGGGAACACCGCGTTCAGTACCTGACGCGACATGTAATCGGAAATCAACAGGCCGAACGTCAGGGCGAAGACGATCCAGGCATATTTACGCGCAACAACAACTCCACCGGAGTCATCGTCGTCGGCGATTGGGTGAAAGGCCATGCAGCCTCCTCAAAGCTTCGTTTTATTGTTGTTATCAAGCGTGTAGCAAAGCGGCGAGCGAGCGGTCACGGCCGCTCGTTCGCCGTATCGGTCAGCCGCGTTGCGGCACACCTTTTTGCCCAGCCTTGCGGTTGGGCGCCATGCCGTTGGCCAACAGGGTTTCTTCGATGCTGTCGTACTGCACACCGATGCGGTAGATCTCACGGGCTTCTTTGCCCGTGGCGATTTCGCGACCCAGTTCATGGGCGATGCGCACGGTTTGCTGGATTTGCGCCACCGAGCCGAAACGATCGCCCTTGTGGTCAATGATAGTGTCTTCATTGCCAACACGCGGGTGCATGCCCATGGCCATCGACATGGTGTTGAACGGCATGACGTTTTTCAGCAGCGATTCGGAGGTCAGGGTGCAACCGTCCGGCGCGCGGTGGATAAAGTTAAAGAAGTTGAACGGGTTCGGGCCGTCGAAGCCGCCGCCGATGCCGATCCAGGTCAGGTTCAGCGGGCCTTTGTAAACGCCACGGCGCACCAGGCGCTCGAGGGTTTCCAGGGCGTGCATGCCGGTCAACTGGAAGTGCGGCTGGATGCCGTTGTCCATCAGGCGCTTGAGGTGCTCGGCCACCCAGGCCGGGCCTGCCGGCACGGTCATTTCGCTGTAGGCGGCGTGGATCATCGGGTTGTCCAGCGACGTACCTTTGAGGTACTCCGGATACAGCAGCTCCATGATGTTCATTTGCGTGGTGTTGATCGCCACGGTGACCTGATCCGGTTTCGGCGTCAGCTCGGCCAGCATGTGACGGGTGTCGTCGGACAGCCACTTGGCCGCTTCACCGTCGCTTTCCGGGGCGAAGGAAATCGAACCGCCAACCTGGATGATCATGTCCGGCACGGCTTCACGCACACCGGCGATCAGCTCGTTGAATTTCGACAGGCGCTTGGAGCCCTTGCCGTCCAGTTCACGCACGTGCAGGTGCAGTACGGTGGCGCCGGCTTCATAGCAGTCGACGGCTTTCTGGACCTGCTCGTCCATGGTCAGCGGGATGTCTTCCGGGAAGTCTTCGGGCATCCACTCCGGGCCATACGGGGCCACGGTAATGACTACCTTTTCCATGTTTTCCGGGTGCAGGGAATCGTCGAAGAATTGCATGATTACTCCAGTTCTTATGCCAGTTCTTATGATTGTCCCGCCCACCCGGGGTTGCGCCGGGCAGGCGTGTTTACGAGAGCGAATGCAGAGGCGGTGAATCAGTAAGTCTTGTCGCCGATGATCCCGGCACGATCCATCTTGCGATGGCACGGCGGGTAATCCATGACGGCGTAGTGCTGGGTACTGCGGTTGTCCCAGATGGCGATGCTGTTGGGCTTCCAGCGCCAGCGCACTTGATACTCAGGGATGTACGCCTGGCTGATCAGGTAGCGCAGCAGCTCACTCGCGCCGGGGTTGGCGTCCTGGCCGAAACGCACCCGCGCCGGGGTGTGGTAGTTACTGAAGTGCGTGGCGAAGGCGTTGACGAACAGCACCTTCTCGCCGGTCTCGGGATGCGTGCGCACCACCGGATGCTCGGCATCCGGAAACCTGTCCCTGAGTGCCAGGCGTTTTTCGATGGGCATGGCCGCACCGAAGCTCGCTTCGATGCTGTGACGGGCGCGCAGGTCGGCGATCTTCACCTTCACGTCTTCGGGCAAACGCGCGTAAGCCTCGACCATGTTGGCCCACATGGTGTCGCCGCCCACCGGCGGGCACTCGACGCAACGCAGCACGCAACCCATCGGCGGGGCTTCGCGCCAGGTGGCGTCGCTGTGCCAGGAGTTTTCGTAGCGGTCCGCCGGCTGGTCCGGACGCTTGTAGATTTGCACCAGGCCCGGATGCTCCGGATCGCTGCCGGCCACCGGGTGATCCTCCAGCTCGCCGAAGCGCCGGGCGAAGGCGACGTGCTCGGCGCGGGTGATGTCCTGATCGCGCAGGAACACCACGCGGTGCTTGAGCAACTGGGCACGGATCTCGGCAAACAGCCCGTCGTCATGTACCGCATCGGCCAGGTTGACGCCGATCAGTTCAGCGCCAATGGTGCAGGTTAATTGTTCGACTTTCATGGCTGGCAGCTCCTTAAATGACGAAGATCGACGAGCCAGTGGTCTTGCGCGATTCAAGATCACGGTGAGCCTGCACAGCGTCCTGCAACGCGTAGTGCTGGTTGATCTCGATCTTGATCCGACCGCTGCCGACATGGTCGAACAACTCACCGGCCAGCTCGGCCTTTTCGGCCGGGTCGCTGATGTAGTTGGCCAGGGCCGGCCGGGTCAGGTACAGCGAGCCTTTCATCGCCAGCATCACCGGGTCGAACGCCGGGATCGGCCCGGACGCGGTCCCCACGCAAACCATCAGGCCACGGGGTTTCAACGAATCCAGCGAGCCCATGAAAGTGTTCTTGCCAACGCTGTCGAACACCACGTTGACGCCCACGCCGTCGGTCAATTCACGAACGCGCGCGGCGACGTCTTCATGGCTGTAGTTGATCGTGTGGTCGCAACCGTGAGCGCGGGCGATTTCAGCCTTTTGCTCGGTGGACACGGTGCCGATCACGTTCAGCCCGAGCAGCTTGGCCCACTGCGAAACGATCAGGCCGACACCGCCAGCGGCGGCATGCAACAGGATGCTGTCGCCAGCCTTGAAGTCGTAGATGCGGCGCATCAGGTACGAAGACGTCAAGCCGCGCATGGTCATGGCGGCTGCTGTTTCGAAACTGATGGTTTCGGGGAGTTTGATCAGCGGCGCTGCCGGGATCAGTCGCTCGGTGCTGTAGGCGCCGAGGGTGTTGAGAAAACCGGTGTACGTGACGCGGTCCCCCACCTGGACATTGGTCACCCCTTCGCCAATGGCCTGGACCACGCCGGAAGCCTCGACGCCCATGCCGTTGGGCATCGGGATCGGGTAAGTGCCATTGCGAAAGTAGGTGTCGGCATAGTTCAGGCCGACCGCCACATGCCGCAGACGGACCTGGCCCGGACCAGGGTCACCGACTTCAACATCCTCGTAACGCAGGACTTCAGGACCACCGGTTTCGTAAAAGCGTACGGCTTTAGCCATTTTTCTTATTCTCCAATCTGCAATATGGGCGTGTTGCATCGAATTGCGCTGATTGGACTGTAGGACGAGGCCTGTTGAGACGCTTCTCATCAGACGACAATGGCTTTTCATTTGGTGACAGGCGGGGCGGCTCCTTCTTTTGTGTCAGTGCTCGGCGCTTTGGTTTTTTCGCCAGCAGCTGGTGCTGCGGGGTTGGTGAAGCCTGCCTTGGCGTTTTCGGCCTTGGTCTTGTGGATATCGCAACCCTGCAACTCGCTCGTCTGGGTGCAGCCGGACTTCTCCAGTTGCTTGCGGTACTTGTCGTTGATGGCATGGGCCGGGGACTGGGCCAGCAGCAAAATGGCCAGTGCTGGGAGGATGAATTTGTTCATTTTTACGTTGCTCGATAGCCTCGGAGAAGTGGGTAATTATAGTGGATCAGCCATCGCGAAAATTGGGGAGGCTGCTAAAGCAGCCTCCCCACTGGGCTAGTTGAGCTTTTTTATCACTTCGCCAACACCACTTCTGAAAACGTTACGGACTTTTTTTCTGCTCCGTCACCTTGCACATTACTTCCCCTTGTCAATAAATAATCGTTCGACTTGAGTGAACGATTCGCTTGAAATACTTTACTTCGCGTTCTCAGCCGATGGTAATCGCACTTAATTTTAGTGGCAGCATCATCAAATACCTGCAAATAAGCCTCTTTGCTTTCAATCGATCCTTTTTTTAAATACTCGATATGGGCGTCGATTATTACGCTATCATCTGACATTCTGGCAAGTAACAACTTAGATTCTAAAACCAACGAGGCCGCCTCTGATCTAGAAAGTTCTGATGCTTCACAATCCACAATTAGCTTTGAAGCACTTTGCGTTACGCAACATAACTGTTTCACAAAACTCAGAACCCGCTCATGATATTGAGCGTCACCAAGAGGTTTTAAATACACAACGGAACCACTACCTGATATAGACAACAACACCTCTTCTGACAACTCTAAAATGCGAAAAAACAATCCAGGCATTACAGCGTCGAAACTCGCCAACAATCAAAAACCTGTCGAAATCAAACCCTACGACACCATATTTTTTTAATCTTTAATATTTCGCTCCTTTCGTCAACGCGTCAAATTCTTGGCCAGATATACCAATCCCATGCATTAATATCCCTGTTAATCAAAAAAGGCTTCATTATCCGCTTGCGTTATCATCCTCTCCCCTGTGCACCAAGAACCTCGCCCCCCGATGCCCGTACCATTGCAATTGACTGAACATCAAACCCCATTGCCACCGGTCCTGGCCGGCCCGCTGTTACGGCGGCTGGAGCCCTCGCGACTGGTGATGTGGCTGGTGGGGTCCCGTGCGCTGGAGCTGACGTTGCGGTTGCAGGGCGTCGCCGATATCCGTCTCGACGACGGGCAATGCACGGTGATTGCGGTGGGTACTCACGCCTTTGTGCATTTGATCGATGTGCCGTTGGACACCGCCCTGCCTTGCGACGAACGTATCGAATACGACCTGCTGGTCGACGGGAAAGGCGTCGCCGATTGGGCGCCTCATTTGCTGTACAGCGAGGCCGATTGCCCGAACTTCGTCCTGCGTTCTCGCGTCGACCAGTTGCTGCACGGCTCCTGCCGCAAGCCGCATCACCCGGCGACCGACGGTTTGCTGTGCGTCGATAACCTGATGGCGCAAGAACACCAAGCTGGGGATCGCCCGGCGTTGTTGATGATGAGCGGCGATCAGGTGTACGCCGATGACGTTGCCGGGCCGATGCTGCGGGCGATTCACGAGTTGATCGAGCGGCTGGGGCTGTTCGGCGAGCACCTCGAAGGGGCCGTGGTCAGCGACAGCGCCGCGCTGTATGGCCACGCTGCCTGCTACTACCACCGCGCCGATTTGCTGCCAGCGCTCAAAAGCAACGAAACCCTGCGTGATCGCTTCTTCGGCGGGGCGCGCAAGCCGATTTTCACCAGCAGCAGTGCCGACAATCACCTGGTGACATTTGCTGAAGTCATGGCGATGTACCTGCTGGTATGGTCGCCAACGCCTTGGACACTGATCGCGCCAAAGCCGCCAAAACTGATCAAGGAACGCCGTGAGCGTTATGCGCTGGAACAGACGCGCATTGACGGCTTCAAGGCTGGCCTGGGCAACGTCGCGCGAGCGCTGGCGCATGTGCCGACGTTGATGATCTTCGACGACCACGACATTACCGACGACTGGAATCTTTCCGCGCAATGGGAAGAAACGGCCTACGGCCATCCGTTCTCTAAACGCATCATCGGCAACGCTTTGATCGCCTACATGCTGTGCCAGGGCTGGGGTAACAACCCGGACGCATTTGGCGACGTCGTGGAAAAGGCCCGCGCCTTCAGCGCCACCGGGCACGACCGTTATCTGGACAGCGACGTCCAGGACGGTTTGATCGATGAGCTTTTGCGGTTTCAGCACTGGCATTACGTGCTGCCCACCACGCCCGCCATGGTGGTGCTCGACACCCGCACGCGGCGCTGGCGCAGCGAGATGAATCTCAAGCAGCCTTCCGGCCTGCTCGACTGGGAAGCCCTCAGCGAACTGCAACAGGAGCTGCTGGATCATCCGAGCGCGATCATCGTTTCACCGGCGCCGGTGTTCGGTGTGAAACTGATCGAAACAGTGCAACGGGTGTTCAGTTGGTTCGGCTATCCACTGCTGGTGGACGCAGAAAACTGGATGGCCCATCGCGGCGCGGCACAGGTGATCCTGAACATTTTCCGCCATTCGCGCACACCGGGTAACTACGTGGTGCTGTCCGGCGATGTGCATTATTCCTTCGTCTACGAAGTGCTGATCCGCCATCGCAAGGCTGGGCCGCGCATCTGGCAGATCACCAGCAGCGGGATCAAGAACGAATTCCCGCCAGCGCTGCTGGAATGGTTCGACCGCCTTAACCGCTGGCTGTACTCGCCGCGTTCACCGTTGAACTGGCTGACCAAACGTCGGCGCATGCGCATCGTGCCGCACGTTCCGGAGCATGCTGAAGCGGGTGAGCGGCTGTGGAATTCGGCGGGGATCGGCCAAGTGTTCTTCAATGAGAAAGGACAGCCACAGGATATTTTTCAGCTCAATTCGAACGGCTCGCCGAAGACGCGGATGGTCGCCCCTGAAGATGATGACTGAAGGACTGGACCTCACCCGAACCCTGATCATCGGCAATTCCGGCTCCGGTAAAAGCTGGCTCGCGCAGCGGCTGGCCGAGCATCTCCACGCACCCTGGACCGACCTCGACCGCATTCACTGGCTCTGCGACGAACACAGCATCCCCCGCCCCCGCGCCGAAGCCTTGGGCATGGCGCGGATCGCGGCCGATGAACCCTGCTGGGTGATCGAAGGGGTGTATGGCTGGATCGTCAGCGAAGTTATCCACAGGGCGACGGCGTTGATCTGGTTGTGTGTTGAAGATGAAGTGTGCGTCGACAACATTCGCCAGCGGGAAACCAAGGACGACGAGCGATTGATTGCATTGCTGGAATGGGCCGGCAGTTATCGAATGCGTGATGGGTCGAGTGGGTTTGCGGCGCATCGGCGGATCTATGAAGGCTTTGGCGATTCAAAGATCCTGCTGAAGGATCGGGTTGAAATGAATGCATTGATCAGGCAATTGTAGGAGCTGCCGCAGGCTGCGATCTTTTGATCTTGAGCGTGGCTGGAATCGTTAAGATCAAAAGATCGCAGCCTGCGGCAGCTCCTACATGGAGACCTTTTCACGCCACATTAAGCGCCCGCTCCAGCCCTCTGACGATCATCCCCACCTCCCGCTCATCAATGGTCAGTGGCGGCAATAGCCGAATGATCTGCCCCCGCGTGACATTGATCAGTAAGCCATGATCCCGGGCGGCGATCAGGCTCAGGTCGCGAATGGGCTGTTTAAGTTCGATGCCGATCATCAGGCCCTGCCCGCGGATCGCCAGCACATTGGGATTGTCGGCCAACTCCATGCGCAATCTGTCCAGCAGCCGTTCGCCCTGAAGCCGGGCGTTTTCCAGCAGGGATTGCTCTTCAACGATATCCAGCACGGTGCAACCGACCCGGCAGGCCAGCGGATTGCCGCCAAATGTGCTGCCGTGGCTACCCGGCGTAAACAGTTCGGCAGCTTTGCCACGGGCCAGGCAGGCGCCGATGGGCACGCCGTTGCCCAGGCCTTTGGCCAGGGTCATGACGTCCGGGACGATGCCTTCGTGCTGGAACGCGAACCACTGGCCGGTGCGGCCGATGCCGGTCTGGATCTCGTCGAGCATCAGCAGCCACCCGTGCCGGTTGCACCGCTCGCGCAGCGCCTTGAGATAACCGGGCGGCGCCAGTTGCACACCGCTCTCACCCTGGATGGGCTCCATCAGGATCGCCACGATGCGCGAGCCGTGCGATTGCCGAATGTTGTCCAAAGCCTTGAGATCACCAAACGGCACCTTGATGAAGTCGCCCGGCAATTTGTTGAAGCCCAGCCGCACGGCCGGGCCATCGCTGGCGGACAACGTGCCGAGGGTGCGGCCGTGGAAAGCGTTCTCCATGACCACCACCAGCGGTTGCTCGATGCCTTTGTGCCAACCGTACAGCCGGGCGATTTTCAGTGCCGTTTCGTTGGCCTCGGCTCCGGAGTTATTGAAGAACGCCCGGTCCATGCCCGACAACCGAGTGAGTTTGTGCGCCAACTGCTGTTGCCAGTCGATGCTGTAGAGGTTCGAGGTGTGCAGCAACAACCCGGCCTGCTCGGTAATGGCGGCAACGATTTTCGGGTGGGAGTGGCCAACATTGGTTACCGCCACGCCAGCGACCGCGTCGAGGTATTCACGACCGGCCTGATCCCACAGGCGAGTGCCCAGGCCTTTGTTGAAACTCAAGGCCAGTGGTTGGTACGTACTCATCAGGCAGGCGGCGGTCATGACATCAAGCTCCATCAATGGTCGGTGTTTTTGCAGTATGGTTAGCCACCCGAGCTGGATAAACGCTGCAACACTTCAATCATTTTAAAGTTGAGCTTGATAATGGATTTATTCCAGGCAATGAGCGTTTACGTGAAAGTGGTGGAGACCGGCAGCATGACCGCCGCCGCTTTCCAGTGCGAAATGTCCACGACCATGGTCGGCAATCACCTCAAGGCCCTGGAGCAGCGGCTGGGCGTACGCCTGTTACATCGCACCACGCGGCGCCAGCGCCTGACTGAGTTCGGCAGTGCGTATTACCAGCGTTGCCTGGAGGTGCTGGGGCTGGTGGCGGACTCCGAGCGCCTGGCCGAGTTGGCCCTGGATGAAGCAAGCGGCAGCCTGCGCATCACCGCCCCGCTGACCTTCGGCACCGAACGCCTGGCGCCGGCACTCAGTGAATTCAGCCTGCAAAACCCGCGAGTAAAATTCGACGTGGTACTGACCAACCGTCGCCCGGACCTGATGGAAAATGGTCTGGATGTCGCCTTTCGCCTCGGCGCGCTGGAACCCTCCAACCTGATCGCCCGTCCGCTGATCGACTACACCCTGACCATGTGCGCTTCACCGCAGTACCTGGCCCGTCGCGGCACGCCACAAACCCCTGATGACCTGCGGCACCATGACTGCCTGTCGTTTGCCTACCCGGCCGGAGACGACTGGCAATCGGTGCAAAAGGAATGGCGCCTGGCCGGGCCTGACGGTGAAGTCAGCGTGGGGGTCAGCGGGCCGTTGCTCATCAACAGCTCGGCCGGGCTGCATCAGGCGGCATTGACCGGCATGGGCATCGTGATGATGCCCGACGCGCTGGTCGAACAGGATCTGCGGGACGGAAAACTGTTGGCGTTGATGCCCGATTACTGCCCGCCCAGCCGACCAATGCACCTGGTTTACGCCCAGGACCGCTATCGACTGCCCAAACTGCGTCGTTTCGTCGACTTTGCCGTGCAGATGTGGGGCAAGCACTAGCAGGCCGAATGCGCCATGCACTAATCTGCGGGCTCAGCGGATTTTTTGATAGCGCCACGCCAGGGAGAGCACAGATGGGTGAGGCATCGAGTATCGAGCCATTGAAGTTCAACGTGTCGGACATGAATGACGATACGCTGCACACCATTCTGGAACTGGTCAGCGATGGCATCTGGGACTGGAACGCCAACACCGGTTTCGTCTACCGCACGGCGCGCTGGTACGAGATGCTGGGCTACACGCCTCACTCCCTGGACAACAATGTGCTGACCTGGGAAAACGTCATCCACCCCGATGACTACCCGCGCGTCATGGCCCTGTTTGACGACTATTTGAGCCAGCGCGCCAGCGGCTATCAGGCCGAATACCGCTGCCGCATGCACAACGGCGATTACCTGTGGATCGAAGACCGCGGCCACATCCTGGCGCGCAATGCCGACGGCTCGGTCGCCCGGATGATCGGTGCGCACCGCAGCATTGAAGACAAGCGACGCCTGTTCGAAGAACTGGAACGGCGCAATCATTCCCTCGAAGCACTGGTTGATGAACGCACTCGCGAACTGTCACGGGTCAATCAACAGTTGCAACTGCAACTCGAAGAAAACCGCAAACTGGCGCAAACCGACACACTGACCTCTATCGCCAATCGCTATCGCCTGGAACAGGTGCTGCCTCAGTCCTGCGAGCGCGCCCAGCGTTTTCGCGAGCCGCTGTCGTTGATCGCCATGGACATCGACGACTTCAAGACCATCAACGATCACTACGGCCATGCCTTGGGTGATGCCGCGTTGGTGCAGGTGGTCGAGAACGTCAAACGCTTCGTGCGCGAAGGTGACCTGCTGGCTCGCTGGGGCGGCGACGAATTCATCATGACGCTGCCCAACACCTCATTGGCCGAAGCCCGAACCCTGGCCGAGAAAATCCGCCATGGCCTCTCGGAATTGCTGCCGGTGGGGGATTTTCAGGTGACCATGAGTTTCGGCGTGGTCCAGCGCTTCGACGAAGAACAACAAACCGGCCTGATGGCCCGGGCCGATCAGGCGTTGTACCGCTCGAAAATCGCCGGCAAGAATGTAATATCGGGATAAGTCCTTAGATCCCGTCCTTCACCAGCACCGGTTGTTCCTGATAACGGTCCGGGTACAGCTGTTTGAGCTGCGCCACTTTCGGCAGGTCGTTGATCACGATGTAGGGATAGGTCGGATGCTCGGTCAAAAAGTCCTGATGCTCTTCCTCCGCCGCATAAAACCCGTTGTAGCTTTCCAGCTTGGTCACGATCGGCTTGCTGAACGATTTGGCTGCATCGAGCTGGGCTATGTAGGCCTGGGCGACTTTTTGCTGCTCAGGACTTTTGGTGAAAATCGCCGAGCGGTATTGGGTGCCGGTGTCCGGCCCCTGGCGGTTGAGTTCGGTTGGGTTGTGCGCCACTGAAAAGTAGATTTGCAGCAAGGTGCCGTAACTGACCTGGGTCGGATCGAACGTGACTTCAACAGCCTCCGCATGCCCGGTATTGCCGTTGCTGACACGCTCGTATTGCGCCGTGTTGGCCGCACCACCGGCGTAACCGGACACCGCGTCTTTCACGCCTTTGACGTGCTGAAACACCCCTTGCACGCCCCAAAAACAACCGCCGGCGAACACTGCCGTTTCGCTGTGGGCCTGTGTGGTTTCATCAAGGGTCGGCGGTGGAATGATCACCGCCTCTTCGGCGCCCCCAAAAGAGAACGCAGAGCATTGGCCAATCACGCCGACGGTGGCGATTGCCAACAGCGTACGGCGCCAGGTGAACAGGGTTTTCATGTGGGCACTCCTGAGTAATCCAAGGGGCAAAAATCAGACGGTCCGCGGCTCGAACTTCATCGCCAGACCGTTCATGCAATAACGCAGGCCAGTGGGTTTCGGGCCGTCATCGAAGACATGCCCCAAATGCCCGCCGCAACGTCGGCAGTGCACTTCTTCGCGGACCATGCCGAAGGTGCGGTCCTGTCGGGTGGCCACAGCCTTGTCCAGCGGCTCCCAGAAACTCGGCCAACCGGTGCGGCTGTCGAACTTGGTGGCCGAGGAAAAAAGCGGCAACTGGCAGCCGGCGCAGGCGAACGTGCCGTCGCGGTGCTCGTTGTTCAGCGGGCTGCTGTACGCGCGTTCGGTGCCCTCTTCGCGGAGGATTTCGTATTGCTCGTCGCTCAGGATCGTGTGCCATTCGCTGTCGCTGTGGGTCACTTCGAATACCTGCGCTGCCTCGGCTTCGCTGATCAATGCCGTGCCTGTGGAAAACTTCGGCAACAGCCCAATCGCCAGGGCTGCAACCCCCAACCCGCCGCCTGCTACAAGAAATTGCCGTCGTGAAAACATAGGTGCCTCCCAAAAAACCAGGGTGTTTCATGGAGCACAGCCTAGGCTTGGGGTGATCGCCAAATCCTCACGGGAAGTTAAACAATTCGTGATAACTCAGGCCCCGAAAAACCCGCACAATGCCTGGGCAATTCAATGGGCCCATTGCGCCGAAGGATGAGCAGGATGGAACAGACCAAACGCGTTCTCGTGGTCGAGGACGATATGCACATCGCCGACCTGATTTGCCTGCATCTGCGTGATGAGCAATTCGAGGTGGTGCACAGCGCCGACGGCGACGAAGGCATGCGCCTGCTGCAACAGGGCAACTGGGATGCGCTGGTCCTCGACCTGATGCTGCCCGGTGTCGATGGCCTGGAAATCTGCCGGCGCGCCCGGGCCATGGCGCGCTACACGCCAATCATCATCACCAGCGCGCGCTCCAGCGAAATGCACCGGATTCTCGGCCTGGAACTCGGTGCCGACGATTACCTGGCCAAGCCGTTCTCCATGATGGAACTGGTGGCGCGGGTCAAAGCCCTGCTGCGCCGGGTCGACGCCATGGCGCGCAACCTGAAGATGGACGCCGGCAGCCTGCTCATCGACGGTCTGGCCATCGACCCGATCACCCGCGAAGTGTCCCTCGACGGACGGCGCCTGGACCTCACGCCCCGGGAGTTCGACTTGCTTTACTTTTTCGCCCGCCAGCCCGGCAAGGTGTTTTCGCGCATGGACTTGCTCAATGCCGTGTGGGGCTACAGCCACGAAGGCTACGAGCACACGGTCAACACCCATATCAACCGTCTGCGCGCCAAGATCGAAGCCGATCCCGCGCAACCGATGCGCATCCTCACGGTCTGGGGCCGTGGCTACAAATTCGCCACCGGGGAGGAATCACAGCCATGAGGCTGACCCTGACGCAGCGCCTGTCGCTGGTGTTCGCCGTATTGTTGCTGGTGTGCTGCGGCACGTCGGCATGGATGCAGGTGCGCTCCAACCAGATGCATGAACAGGAAGTGGTGCAAGGCTTGTCGCGGGACCTGGCGCAGCACATCGCCAGTGACACGGTACTGATGGACACCCAGGGCCTGATGCCCAATGCCGTGCGTGACCTGTTCAGCAAGCTGATGCAGGTTAACCCGAGCGTTGAGGTGTACCTGCTCGACACCGAGGGCAAGATTGTCGGCAGCGCCGCGCCCGAAGGCCGGATTCGTCGCGAACGCCTCGACCTGGCGCCAATCCAGCGCCTGCTGCGGGGCGATGCGCTGCCGATACTTGGCGACGATCCGCGCAGCGTCGATGCACGCAAAGTGTTCAGCGCCGCGCCGCTGAAGGTCGATGGCAAACCGGCCGGTTATCTATACGTGGTGCTGCTCGGTGAAGACCATGATCGACTGGCCGAACGCGGTGCAACCAGCGCCGCGCTCAATACTGCGTTGCTGTCCATAGGCTTGGTCGCGTTGTTGTGCCTGATTGCCGGTCTGACCGCGTTTGCCTTGATCACCCGACCGTTGCGGCGTTTGACCGACACCGTCAGCCACTTCGACATTGACGGCGTCCCGGTCACTCCCGCCCTGCCCGTCCCCGTGGAAAAAACCGCCAGCCACGATGAAATCGCCATCCTCGACGCCACGTTCCGGCAGATGCAGGCGCGCCTCGGTGAGCAATGGCGTTCGTTGACCCGTCAGGATCAGGAGCGCCGCGAACTGGTGGCGAACATTTCCCACGACTTGCGCACGCCGTTGGCCTCACTGCACGGCTATCTGGAAACCCTGTCCCTCAAGGACGCCACACTGTCCCCCGCCGACCGCCGCCGCTATCTGGGCATCGCGCTGGATCAGAGCCGCAAGGTCGGTGGGTTGGCGCAATCGCTGCTGGAACTGGTACGGCTGGAGCATGGTTTTGTACAGCCGGTGCTGGAGCGATTTTCGCTGACCGATCTGGCCCAGGACATCTTCCAGAAATTCGAACTCACCGCCGAAGCGCGTCAGGTCGAATTGAAAGCCACGTTCGCGCCGAACGTATCGGCGGCCTGTGCCGATCTGGGTTTGATCGAGCGGGTGCTGACCAACCTGTTCGACAACGCCCTGCGCCATACGCCGCAGGGGGGTGAAGTGGAACTGGGGTTGCGCCCGCAAGGGTCGTTTATCGAAGTGACCGTCAGCGATACAGGGTCGGGTATTGCCCCGGAACTGCGCGAAGGGTTGTTCCTGCGGCCGTTCAATATCGGCGGCGCACGGCGTGATGGTGGGTTGGGACTGCGGATCGTACATCGCATCCTGCAATTGCATGGCCGCGAGATTCAGTTGATTGATGTGCCGGGGCGCGGGGCGACGTTTCGGTTTTCGTTGCCGATCGATGAGGAAACGGCAACAGCGTTGGCGGTGCGGTCGATGAACCTGAATACCCCGCGGCAAACCTGAAGAGTTGTGGCGGATGGAAGGCCGTCATCGCGGGCAAGCCCGCTCCCACAGGGTTAGTGGGTGTACGCAAGATCTGCGGACAACCTAAATCACTGTGGGAGCTGGCTTGCCAGCGATGACGTCGGCCAATACACCCCGTTTTTTCGATTAGTCGCGACCCGGTGAAATCGTCCGTTGGCCTGTTGGGTCGTGACAACGTCGCCCCGGTCCAATAGATTAGGCGACCTGAAAAAGCTCCCGTGCTTTCTCGCCCCAATTCAAGCTAAAAAAGTAGTGAAATTTCAATGTCCGATTCCAATACCGCTGAATCCGTAGTCACCTTGTCGTCCAAAGCGGAATACGAAAACTCCATCAATCTTTCACAACACGTGCCTCAGGCAAAAACCATCAGCGAGATGGTGCTGGACGCTTTCCAGTCCACTCGCGAAAGCGACCAGATCCGCGAACTGCGTGCCGCCATCCGCCAGGCCCACGACAGCTTCGACGATGACAAAGCCTACGAACTGATGGGCGAACTCAAGCAACTCAAGGACGCCGAGGCCGCCGACATTGCCGCCCTCGAAGACCTGAGCAGCAAGTTCCCGATCAGCCGCATCCTGTCCAGCTTCAAGGACGACCCGGCGTTCCAGGAAATCGTCTACGGCCTGGCCCTGAAAGTGCTGAACCAGACTCACCAGGCCATCAGCAACCCAAGCGGCGGCAAGAGCAAAGCCGCCAAGGCCAAAAAAGAAGTCGAAGTGTTCACCATCAGCAAGGACGGCATCAGCGTGACCTTGCCGTTGCGCACCCCGCGCTCGCGCCTGAGCGTCGACCGTGAAGCCCTGGAATTCCTCGGTTTTACCTTTGTTGGCGAAGGCGACGAAGCGGAACTGGAAAGCGAGACCTTCCTGGACAATGCCGGCAGCGAACAAGCCGTCAACCGCAAGAACATCATCACCGCGCTGCAACAGCAGACGGCGTTCGATGGCTACAGCATCGCTGCGCAGTAACGCCCCAGCGCCACAAGCGCCGCAGCCTCCAGAGCCCCGCCCCCGTGCGGGGCTTTTTATTGCCCGCGATTCGAGCAAAAGCATGATTAGTCTTCCAGTATCGACAGCAGAACCACGCTTGTTTTCACCCACCTGCACCACGGGTCCGCCGGTCCTGAAACGGTCGTGGAGCGTCAATTCACTTTCCAGCCAGGGACCTCAGTGGTGCGACTGCCGAGGTCATCATGAACACGCTCCCTCTGTACCGTCAGTTGGCCAATCATTACCTGGATGCCATCCGCAGCGGCACCCTGAAAACCGGCGAGCGCATGCCCTCGATACGGCTGATGATGGAGAAACACGCCGTCAGCCTGTCGACCGCCGTGCAGGTGTGCCGGGAGCTTGAAGACTATGGCGTGCTGGAGGCCCGGCCGCGTTCGGGCAATTACATTCGCCAGCCCGACACCCCGACCAAACCCGCCCCGCCTCCCCTGCCCGCGCCGCTGGACATGGGTGTCTACGTCGGCATTCATGAGCAAGTGTCGTCGGTGCTAAAGGCCAGCCAGCGGGCGACGATCAAGGTCAACTTCGCCAGTGCCTATTGCGCACCGTCGCTCTACCCGCTGAAAGTCTTGCAGGACACCATGATCAAGACCTTGCGCCAGGATCAGCATTTGCTCGATACCACGGGTGCGACCAGCGGCAACATTGCGCTGCGCAACGTCCTTGCCCGCCGCATGCTGACCGCCAAAACCCACCTGACGGCCGAACGCATTGTGATCACCAACGGCGCCACCGAAGCGATCAATCTGGCGTTGCGTGCCGTGACCCGCCCCGGCGACACCGTGGCGGTGGAGTCGCCGACCTTCTACGGCCTGCTGCAAATTCTCGAAAGCCTGAACCTGCGGGTGCTGGAAGTCCCGGCCTCGGCCCACGCGGGCATCCACCTGCCGGCACTCGAACACCTGCTGCAAGGCCCCGAGCGGATCAAGGCGCTGATCGTCATGCCCAATCTGCACAATCCGCTGGGCAGCATCATGCCCGACAGCCACAAGGCCCGGCTGGTGAAGCTGTGCGCCGAGCACGACACGGTGCTGATCGAAGACGACACCTACGGTGATCTGGTGGACACCGAGCAACCGCTGTCGACCCTCAAGCACTGGGACCGCACCGACAACGTGATCTATTGCGCCTCGCTGAACAAAACCCTGGCCCCGGGCCTGCGCCTGGGCTGGATCAGCGCCGGCAAATGGCACGACCGCGTGGAGATGCTCAAACACACCCAGACCCGTGGCTGCGAAAAACTCTCGCAACTGGCGGTCAGTGCGTTCATGGGCACGCCGTCGTATGAACGCTATCTGCGGCGCTTGAGAAAAACCCTGACCCAACAGCGTCAACAGATGAGCGCCGCCATTACCCGTTATTTCCCCGAGGGCACCCGCGTCACCCAACCCCGGGGCGGCACGCTGCTGTGGGTGGAATTGCCGGTGCAGTATTCATCCATGGCGCTTTTTCATGACGCATTGAACGTCGGCATCCAGATTTCACCTGGGGATATCTTTTCCAACGCCAAGCGTTTTGAGCACTTTGTGCGGATTGGTTGTGGGGCGCCGTATTCAGCGAGGATTGATGAGGCCTTGGAAACGTTGGGCCATCTCCTCAAAAACCAGGGCTGACCCGAACCCTGTAGGAGCTGCCGCAGGCTGCGATATTTTGATCTTGAAAAAAGATCGCAGCCTGCGGCAGCTCCTACAGGGGGTTGGTGTTAAATCGGAGGTTGATGCAGGCAAATGATATGCGGGTCATCATTCCAGTGCGGGAAACGCTCGGCAATCAGCGGGTCGTGGCCGGGGATGACGTGGTCTTCGCTGTCGGCCAGACGGTCGATTTCGCTGAACGCTTCCAGGCTTTGCGCCAGGTCGTCGATGATTGGAAACGGGCTGCGCTCGCGGATGTTGACCCACAGATGCGCCGCATCCGAGGCCAATACAATCCAGCCACGCTCGGTGTTGACCCGCACCACCTGACTGCCCGGCGTATGGCCGCCCACCGCGTGCAACGTCACGCCGGGCATCACCTCAACCGTGCCGTTGTGCAAACGCATCCGCCCTTCGAACAGCGGCGGCAGCGCCGACATCACGTCCTCGACCTCGTAGGTTTTGTTCACCGTGCGGTGGCTCATTTTCGGCCCGGTGCAAAAGCGCAATTCAGCCTCCTGCAAATGCACTGTGGCTTTCGGAAACAGCCCCAGGTTGCCGGCATGATCCCAATGCAGATGCGTGAGGATCAAGTGCTCGACCTGCGCCGGATCGATGTCCAGTTGCCGCAAGGATTCTTCCGGCAGACGATACATCTGGCGATTGCGCCGGTCCGCCGTGGCCGGTTGAAAACAGGTGTCGACCACGATCACCTGCTGCTCGTTGCGAATGACCCAGAAGTAGTAATCCAGCGGCATTGGCGCGTTCGGATCACCGCAGCAGGCGTCGTAGAGAAAGTTCTCACGGGCGGTACGTTGCGCGTTGGCGCCGACGCGGATGGCGAACACTTCGTAAGCGGGAATGGACATGCACACCTCCGGGTTCAGGCCGCCGCCGTGGTTTTGAGGGTTGGGCGAAAATCGAACTCGATCTGCTCGCTGATGCCCAGGTCGTGCGCCAGTTTATGCAGGCCACTGTAGTCACGCATGATCGTCGCGTTCTTGTTGCTCTCGCGGGTGTCGGCAATGATCAACGCCGCGTCCTCAACGCCCAGTTGCGTCAGGATCGCCTCCCACATCGAGTAGTCCTGAGCGATAAAAGCACTCAGCGCCACCGACAAATGACCGGCGAAAAACGCCCGCTGCTCAGGCTGCATGTTGGCGTACATGACCTTGGCCACCTCGGCCAGCACCTTGCTGTGCGCATACTCGTCACGGTTGTGCAGCTCCGCCACGCGACGGTTTTGCGGCTGGATGGTCTGGTCATCCGCCAGCAAATCGAGATAAGCGTTCACACTGATCTCGGCCACGACTGCGAAGGTGATCGCCGCCAGATCCCGCTGCCACTGCTCCGGCAGTTCTTCACGCAGGGCCTTCAGCCGCAGGTAGGTGACCGAGGGTGGCAAGTCCAGATCCTGATCCAGTGCACGGTCCAGTTTGGTCCGCTCGATGGCTCGCAGGTGCATCAGCGTGTGGTAATGCTCGTCGATCAACGTCTGCTGCATCGCCTCGCGAAAATGCCAGTCGTCCTTGCCCAGGTATTGGTTGGCGATGACGCTCAGCGCTGGGTTCACCACGTGTTCCTCGGCGGTCACGGTGCGCAGGTTGTAGCCGATCCAGCCCCAGGTCACCACGCTGCTTTTGAGTTCGTCGCTCAAGGCCTGGAATGCCGGGTGATGGAAAAACGGCACCATGCATTCCGGGTAATCCGGGCGTGCCGGGTCGAACACTTCGTTGACCTGGGCCTTGTCGGGCGCGCAGACCGTGGCACGTTTGGTCCAGGCCTGATTGAGCCGCACGATCAGTTGATGATCGACCTGGGCAATCTCGATTGCTGTTTGCATGACGCGATACCTGTAAAGCGCGTACCCGCCAGGGGTACGCCGAAAAAAGAAGGGCGACGGAAAAATCAGGCCAGCCAATAGCGGGTCAGGTTGCGCGCCGGGTCAGTGTATCGGCTGCGGGCGTGGATCATCCGCCAATTGTCCCAAATCAGCAGGCAGCCGTCGGGAATCAGCACCGGGGTGTTGTGCTCGACAAAGTAGGCTTCACCGAGCACGGCAAACCGCGCCAGTGGCGAGGCGTTGTTGGCCACCTGCGACTGCTGCAACGCCTCCTTCGAAGGATTCACGTCGCCGTAGTGAAACTGGTTGTAGCTGAAGCGAAAAATATCGCCGTCTTCGGTGGGCGTCAGGATGTATTCCTTGACGCGGGTCTGCGCCGGCTCGCCAGGCTTGGCGGTGGCGACAAATTCCACGGGCGTGTCGTCGAGCCATTCGCGCAGTTCCGGTTCCGATCGCTCAAGCGACTTCAGGAACTCATAACCGTCCACCAGCCCCGTGTGCCCACCACCACACGTGGCTTGCTGATGGCAATGCAACGCCAGGTAACGCGGCGGTGGGCCGTACACCGGCGCTTCGGTGTGAGGGCCGATGCCGTTCATGCTTTGGGAATACGGCAAGTCTTCGTAGCCCGGCTTGCGAGTGATGGCAAACGCCGTCTGACCATTGAACTGCGGAATGACCGGGCCGAACTCGTGCAGCGTTGCGACAACATCGTGGGCAAATTCCCCCGGGGTGAGCACCGTCCAGCCCTGCGCCGACAATTGTTCATGACGATGGCCCAGTGAAACGTAGGGTTTAGACGCAACAATCCCTTGATCTGACATGGTGTGGTTCCTGGCTGTTGTTTCAGGCATTGACGGTTGAGGTGTAAGCGGCGATCAAATCGCGGCAGGCATTGCCCGGTTGGTAGTGCTGCTCGTCGATGCTCTGCACCGGGGTGATTTCAGCGGCGGTGCCGGTAAGAAAACACTCATCGAAGTCGCCCAGCTCAGCCGGCAGAATCGTCCGTTCGAGCACTTGGTAATCCAGCGCTTTCGCCAGCTCGATGACGGTCTGCCGGGTGATGCCGTCGAGGAAACAATCCGCTACCGGTGTGTGCAACGTCCGGTCTTTGACAAAGAACACATTGGCGCTGGTGGCCTCGGCAACGTGGCCGCGCCAGTCAAGCATCAAGGCGTCGTGGTAGCCGCTGTTCTCGGCGTCGTGTTTGCTCAGGGTCGCGATTTGGTAGTGCCCGGAAGCCTTGGCTTCGAAGGGACTGCTGCTGGGTGGCGGGCGCCGCCACGTTGCGGTTTTCAAGCGAATGCCGGCCATGCGTGCGGTTGGGTCGAAGTAGCTCGGCCATTGCCAGCAAGCGATTGCCACATGCACGCGATTGAATCGCGCCGAGGTCGAAATCATCTCGCTGCCGCGCCACGCAACCGGGCGCAAATAACCGTCGGCAACGTTATTGCGCTGCAACAGTTCGTGGCTCGCCGCTTCCAGCTCGGCGGGTTCAAACGGGATGGCAAAGTCCATCAGTTGCGCCGAGCGATACAACCGCTCGGTGTGCTCGCGCAGCTTGAAGATTTTGCCGTTGTACACACGCTCCCCTTCGTACACCGTGCTCGCGTAATGCAAGCCGTGGGTCAACACATGCAGGCGCGCCTGGGACCACTCGACGAACTCGCCATCGAGCCAGATCAATCCTTCGCGCTGATCAAACGGGATACCGCTCATGCCCTATCTCCTGTAAATCGTCCTACGCCGTTTGCAGCAGGACCGGTATCAATTCGGGGGTTACTTCGGGTGCGCTCTGAAAGAAAAACGCTCGCTCGCCAAATGCCGGGCGCAAGTCATCGAACCAGGTCACGTGCGGGTCGAAGCGCGCATAAAACGTGCGCAGCACCCATTGCGGATCGCGTGCCTGAAGAAACTGCAGCACGAAGACTTTTTCCCCGGCGACCGTCTCGATGCCGTTGATCAACACCTTGCCGTAGAAGGTGCTCATGGACGGCCCGCGCACCGTGCGCGCCAACCCGGATACCGTGCGGTACGCCGCCTGGAAGATCTCGAACGCCCTGGCCAGCGGCATCGCGAAGTAATGGCTAGGGCCGGTATCACGTTCGACGAACATGTAATAAGGCACCGCGCCTAACCGCACGCCTTCGGTCCAGAGCTCAGCCCAATCGGCCGGGTTTTCGTTGATGTGGCGGATCACCGGCGCCTGCATGCGCAGCGTTGCACCGGTGGCGCGAATACGTTCGACGGCGTGTCGGGCGATGTCCTGGCGCAGCTCCACCGGGTGGTTGTAATGCCCCATGATCGACAGGTTTTTCCCCGCCGCGACAATGCGTTGGAACAGTTCCAGCAGCTCGGGCGCATCTTTGTCGCTGACAAAGCGTTGCGGCCAATACGCCACGGATTTGGTGCCGATGCGGATGCTCTTCAGGTGCGGTAAATCCAGCAGCGGCTCGATGTACCCCGCCAGCGAGCGGGTGTTCATGATCATCGGATCGCCCCCGGTGATCAGCACATCCGTAACCTCGGTGTGCACCCGCAAATAGCTCACCAGCTCCTGGGATTCACGGGCATTGAACTTGAGCTCTTCCTCGCCGATGAACTGCGCCCAGCGGAAACAGAACGTGCAGTACGCGTGACACGTCTGACCGGCACCGGGGAAAAACAACACCGTCTCACGGTACTTGTGCTGAATGCCCGCGAGGACTTTTCCGTCGAGCGTTGCGTTGTTGTGCGTCAGCTGCCCGGCCGGGTGCGGGTTCATGCGCAACCAGATCGCCTCGATACGCCGCTTGATGGCGCTGGCGTCATCCAACTCGATCAGGTGCTTGAGCGATGTGTATTCGTCCGCCAGCAACATGTCCTTGTGGGGAAAAGTCATGCGGAAAATCGGATCGTCCGGGATGTTGTCCCAGTCGATCAGCGTGCCCAGTACATATTCGTTGGTGCGAAACGGCATGACCCGGGCCACGACGGTCATGGCTTCCTGCAATGCCGGGGTCAACTTGTCCCAATAAGGTGTGTCGCGAATGGTCCGTGCGTTATAGGGTTTGTATCTTTCCTGCTCCGACAGTCCTTGCATGGCAGCGCTCCTGATGGTCGTCTACGCGATGGCCGGCGCTTTGCGCTCTATGTCCATCCATGCCCGAACGCTGTCGCGGTCCCACTGCCGCTGGACATACGCCGCCAGCCGCGCAGGCACCGCGTCACCGTTGGCGACCAGGCGGTTGAGCATGATTGCCAGGTCGGTGTCGGCGATGCTCCAGTCACCGAACAGGTGCTCGGCGCCCTCTTCCAGCAAACGGTCAGCGACAAAGAACAGACGCTCGGCAGCAGCCCGGGCTTCATCGGAAAGCGGCGTGTCTTTCTTGCCGAAATACACCAGGTCAAACGGACGCTCTTTGCGCACCACCAGCAGATCGCTGCGCAACCAGGCCTGCAATTGACGGGCACGGGCTCGCTGCTTGATGTCTTGCGGGTAAACTCTTTTCGAGCCCGGAGCGAGCTCTTCCAGATACTCGGCAATGGCTGAAGATTCCGACAATGCAAAGCCTTCGTGAACTAACGCAGGGATTTTGCAGGTCAGCGAAAGATCGCGATAATTTTCCAGATAGTTTTCACGCGACTTCAAATCGAGCGTAACCAACTCAAAAGAAAGTTGTTTTTCCTTTAACGCGACAAAAGCCGACATGGCAAAGGCACTGACATAATCCGCCCCCAAATACAGCTTTAACTTTGTACTTTCCATAGAACGCTCCCTTGCACTAACCAGATTAATCCGTTGCATTTGAAGCGATCGTAGTTAGTTGAATAAGCGCTGAACAGATACAGAAATTATCTGTTTGTATCGATACAGAAATCTGAGCATTGCCATCGTCACAGCGCATTTTTCAGGTGTGCAAAAAGCAAAAAAGGGAGTCAGCGTAAGCGGACTCCCTGGTGTGCAGCAGACAGGAAATTACAGCGGGCGGGGGATCAGCCCAACGTTGTCGGCGTGATTGGATAGCAGGGCCATTTGCGGCATGTTGCTGAGGTTGAGCATCGCCAGCGGCTCGCCGGTGCTGGTGTTGACGAAGCCGTGCCGGGTCCAGGCAGGCACCAGCAATACATCACCGGGGCCGACGTTGACCGCGTCTGCATCACCGAGTGACAACGTGCCGCTACCGGACTGAATGATGAACAGATGCCACCAGGCATGGGCATGACCAGCGAGTGTGGAACCGGGCACCAGCCATTGCATGGACACCGCCATGCCGGGCGTCAGCTGGCAACCTTCGAGGGAGTTATCGTGGGCCAGCGCAACGATATCGACGTCGCTGGCCTCAAGGGTCTGGCGCATATCGCCAAGTTGGGCAGCTGTCCACACGCGGGGTTTTATCGGCTGCCGATCCAGACTCTGGCGAAAGTCCTTATATGAAAAAAACGCACCCTGAACGTTATTCATTTGCTGTTTCCAACTTATTCTGCCGAATGGAGTTAGCCGACATTAGGCTAACTCTTCAACAGTGTAAAGCTGGGCAACTTCACTTATAACGCCGAAGGTCGCAGCGCCACGATCATATCAACTTCAATCGGCGCATTTTTTGGCAACTGATAAACACCGACGGTGGTGCGTGTATGTTTACCGGCATCACCGAGTACGTGGCTGAAAACATCCGATGCACCGTTGGCAACTTCACTGAGGTCGACAAAATCTTCGGTGCACCTCACATACACCGTGACCCGAATCAACGACTTGATCTTGTCCAGCGAACCAATGGCATCGACGATCAAGGCCAAACCACGCATCGCACTGATGCTGGCGGCCGCTTGCGCATCCGCCATGTTGAGGTCCCGTCCGACCCGTCCCGGGTAGTGGATTTTGCCGTTCATGCGCGGCACCAGACCGCTGATGTACAGTTCATCGTGATGACGAATCAGCGGCGCGTAGTGCCCGCCTGCGGTGTTCTCGCCGTAGATGTCGTAGTCGAATTCCCGTGCCAGAGCGATGAAGCGCTCATCACAGGTCATGTGTGCAATCATTGAATTAGTCCTCTTGACCAATACTGCAAAAAACATCGATCGCTGCTGCTTGATCCGCCACTCAACCCACCGCCCTTGCCGGTGTTGCCAGGCTGGTGATCCCGACCCTTGATTCAATGGCTTCGGCCAGACGCGCCAGATCCAGGCTGAGGCGCTCGTATTGCACGTTGAACAACACGATGTGGCCGATGAACGAGAAGTTGTCTTTCACCAGCGCACTGACCGAATCACCAATGCGCTTGGTCAGCACCGCTTCCACCAGTTCGATGTTCAGCGAGCGGGCCAGCGCCTGAATGTCCGGTACATCGCGCAGGATGCCTCCCGTGTTCGCCCGCAACAGGCGTATGCCGCAGTAGCCGCGCGGCACAGGATCAACGTTGGCGACGTGGCCTTCCACCGCCCAGCGAACCCAGCGTTCCCACGGGTCGAAATCGATGAACGCCTTACGCGCCAAATCCCAGATGTGCATGCCACCGGGGCGCATGTTGGTTTCCACGGCGGAGGTGCGGTGATTGGCCCGGTGGAAAACTTCGTTGTGCCAGGCCCCGTTGTCCTGCGATACCAACCCCGCCATGTGTCGGCCGGCAGCCATCAGCCGCGCCTGTGCGTCCGCTGCCAACGGCGCGGGCACCACTTGCTGGATCTCGGCACGGTAGGCGCCATCGGTGGTGGTTTTTTCGGTGATCCAGGTACTACCGGCAACATAGTCCCAGCTGTATTCCCGAGCGTTCTGGATCAGCTCTTCGAGCACAATGCCGCCCTCGCGATAGGGCTTCAGGGCCAGCCACGCTTCGTCGCATTCGGACGGGTGACGGATCACCCGGCAGCCCCGGCTGGCACCTTCGCAGGCCGGCTTGATGAACGCCTTGCCACCCAGTTCGATCACCCGCTGACGCAGGTCCGGCAGGCTCTCGATGCGGGTGGATACGATCGGCCGATAATCCTCGGGGGCCGTCGTGGCTGTCGCTTCGAGTTGGCGGAAAATCTGTTTGTCCAGGCCCGCCCGCGCCTCGGCCGGGGTAATGCCGGGCAAGCCAAAATGGCTGGCCAGCGCCGCGCCCAACAACACACCGCGATCAGAAAACGGCAGCACGCCGATCAATTTCCAGCGATCGGCATTCAGGCAACCGACCACCAGTTCGAGCGAGGCTGCAACGTCTTTCTCGGCCAGCGAGGTACTGCAAACGTGATCAGCCACCTGATCGTCCTGGGGCTGGATCTGCTCGACCAGCAGGATCAAACGGGCGTTGTACAGCGACTTGCACAAATCGCGCAGTTTCTGGATATCGTGGACCCGACTGCCGTTGTACCCCACCACTACTACGCACGAAGTCGTATTCATAAAGCTCCCGACTTGCAAAGTGAAAACCGAAACGGCGATGACTCAGTCATGCAGCGACGCGATTGATTTACGGTTGAGCCAGTACCAGACCAGAATCCCGCCGGCACCGATGACGGCCAGTACCAGCGCGTTGTAGGGCGGCGGCATGACCCGCATGATCAACACGGTCAACCCGGCGCCGACGCCCAGGGACACTTCCTTGACGAACATGTTGTTCTGCTTGACCGAGAAGTAATCGAGGTGACTGAACGCGCACTCGGCGATGGACAGCAGCGCGACCCAGACCAGCGCGCCGACCAGGGTTTCGACGTGGAACGCAGCCGGTGAAGACAGCACCGCAAAGCCGCCGACGATGATCGCGATCACGGTCAGGACCTTGAAGCGCCCGGTGCTCTCGATCAGTTTCATGACCGGCACCTGGGCGAACACCACCACAGCGCTGTTGAGGATCAGCATCAGGCCATACCAGGCCGGCAGCTCGCCGGTCTTGAGCAGGATCGCTTGCGGCAGGATCGAGAACACACCAAACAGCTTGATGCCCATGATCACACCGGCGATCACCCACGGCAGTTTGTTACGCCAGCCGCTGCCTTCCTGGCTGACCGGACGGGCCACGGCGGCTTCGGTGGTGAAGGTCGCGCCCATGGCGATGGGCAGGCACAACAGGACAAAACTGGCGGCGCCGAGGAAAAACATAGTTGGCGTCAGCAGCGGCGACAGCAGGATCAGGCCGGCCAGCAGGCTGCCCATGTTCATCGCAACGCGGTTATAGGCCGCGCCTTCCTTGGTCTGCGCCGCTTCGCTTTTGATCAGGTAACCGGCAATCGCAATGCCGTAGGCGAACAGCGCCGCGGCAAACATGATGACGCCCTGGTTGTGGGTGATTGCCAGCAGCACCAGGCCCATGGCTGCGCACAGCAGCGTGACACTCAACGAGCGGCGACCGAGGACCAGCAACGTCAACGGCAGCAGCAACAACAAGGCCCGATACCCCAGGGCCAGAATGCTGTTGGTGGCGGTATCGAGCCAGACGTTGGCCTTGCCCAACACCGCGAACAGCGCCACGGCCGTGATGATTCGAATGGTGAACAACCGCAGGTTGATCACCGGTTTCGCCACGACGGCGGTTGTTTCTAAACTCATGCAGCACCTCATACACCTGGTGACTGATCGACCGGCAAAAAGGTCGACAATCTGAAAACACTCCAAAGCGATAGTAAAAAGAGATGCTTGTCTTGGTCAGAGCAAGTTCGTATAGAATCAAACGAACTTTACTGCCGGAGAGACCAGTAAAATGCAGGCTCAGCGCGCAGTGATCGCCGCTATCGAGTTCCAGCCGGGTGTGCCGCTGGTGCAGCAGATCGTTGATCAATTAACGGTGGCAATCAGTCAGGGCGGCCTGCCCCACGGCTCCAGGCTGCCGCCGATTCGCGAACTCTCCGACTTGATGCACGTGGGCAAATCCACGGTGGTCGACGCTCTGGACCGCTTGCGCGCCAAGGGCCTGGTGGTTTCACGCCAGGGTTCCGGGCACTACGTACACCGCTCCAGCAGCACCCTGCCCGCCAACGCCGGGCCCGACCTGCTGCCACAAGACACCCTCAGCGTGGTCCGCCGCGCGGTACTGCTGGACAGCGGCGCGCTGCGTCCGGGGGCCGGTTTTCTGCCGTCCTCGTGGTTGCCTGCCGAAGAATTGCTCAAAGCCGTGCGCGGTACGCTTCGCGCGACCACCCTGCGCATGGGCGAATACGGCAACGCCAGCGGTTACCTGCCATTGCGCCAGGCCTTGCGCGTCAAGATGGCGAGCTTGGGCATCGAGGCGCCGGTGGAGCAGATCATCACCACCGCCAACACCGTGCAAGCCATCGACATGCTGATGCGCCTGCTGGTCAAACCCGGCGACACGGTGCTGCTCGACGACCCTTGCTACTTCACGATGCACACCAATCTGGCGTGGCACGGCGTCAAAGTCATCACCATCCGCCGCGAGTGCGACGGCATGGACCTGGACGCATTGGAACAATTGCTGATTGCCCATCGTCCCGTGCTCTACATGACCAACAATGCCCTGCACAACCCGACCGGGCATTCGTTCACTTCGGCGCAGGTTTACCGCTTGGTGGAGTTGAGCCATCGCTACAACTTCCACATCCTCGAAGACGATTTGTACTGCGACATGCAGCAACGCCGAACGCCACGCCTGGCTGCGAGCGGGCTGGACAATGTCTCTTACGTCTCCGGGTTCTCCAAGACCCTGACCGCCAACAGCCGCGTCAGCTTCGCGGTGCTGTCACCGCAACTGGCAGCGCGGATGGTGACGCTGAAAATGGCCTGCGGCGGCATGACCTCGGAAATGGCCGAGCAGATCATCTGCACCATGCTCAGCGACGGCAGCTATACCAAACACATGCGCCGCACGGTGGACCGCCTCTACGAGTCGAACAGCCGGGTGGCGGCATGGCTGGGCGAAGCCGGGTGTTCGGTGTCGTCCCTGCCGGGGGAAGGGTTATACATCTGGACTCGACTGCCGGAGGAATATAGCGCCGAATGCCTGGCCAGGAAGGGGCTGGAAATAGACCTGGTCCTGGCACCGGGCACCATGCTCAGCAAGGCGGCGGATGCCAATCAGTTTCTGCGATTCAACGTGGCGCACAGCGACCACGTGCAGGTCCGGGAGCGGTTTTTCCGCTTGCTGGACAAGCCGCACAAATAACAAACGACCCTCAATCTCTGTGGGAGCGGGCTTGCTCGCGATGGCGGCAATTCGGTCCACCAGAAAACCCCCAACAAAAAGCCCCGCTCTTCTCTCGAAGGCGGGGCTTTTCGTTACAGCGTCTGAATCTTAAGGCGCGTACGTCAGCAACAGCTCGGCCGGCACTTTGAAGTCCAGGGACATCATCACGCTCAACGCGGTAATGGTGAAGATCGAGAACACGAACAGCTTACGTGCCCAGACCGTGTCATCCACTGCCTTGTAGCCGGTCCAGGCCATGTACAACCAGTACATGCCCATGGCCGCGGCAACGGCGAGGTAGCTCATGCCGGCGTAGCCGCTGAAGGTCAGCATCAAGGTCGCCACGAGGAACGCCAGGATGTAGAGCAGAATGTGCTTCTTGGCCACTTGAATCCCGCGCTTCACTGGCAACACCGGAATCGATGCGGCCAGGTAATCGTTGAAGCGGAAGATCGCGATGGCGTAGGAATGCGGCATCTGCCACAGGCTGAACATCACCAGCAGGGTCAGTGCGGCCATGTCGAAGGTGTTGCTGACTGCGACATAACCAATCACTGGCGGCATGGCGCCCGACAGACTGCCCACCAGCGTGCCGTGAACCGACTTGCGCTTGAGGTACAGGCTGTAGAAGCCAACGTAGATCACGAAGCCGATCACCGCGAACAAAGCGGCCAACGGGTTGGCCACCTTGTACAACAACACAACGCCGAGAACACCCAGGACGGTCGCATAGATCAGGGCCAGTTTCAGGGAGATCAAGCCCTGTACCAGCACCCGGTTCTTGGTGCGTTCCATCTTGATGTCGATGTCGCGGTCGATGCAGTTGTTGAACACGCAACCGGAGGCGACAACCAGGGACGTGCCAATCATGGCGGCCAGAAACACGGCCAGATCGACATGCCCTTTCGAGGCCAGGAAGAACCCGCCTGCCACAGAAAGCACGTTACCGAAAATGATCCCCGGTTTGGTGATTTGGATAAAGTGCTTGAGCGACATCGGGTCTACCTCACTTCGCCATCATGTACGTGTGGATGCTGAACATGATCCACAGCGACAGGCCAACCAGCAGGACGATTACGATCGCGGCGAACACAAACGCGATCACGTTGTTACGCTGCGCGGCGGAACGGTCCAGGTGCAGGAAGTACACCAGGTGCACCAGCACCTGGACGATCGCGAACGCGAGGACGATCAACAGGGTGATCGACTTCGGCAGCGTCGGGTACATCACCAGACCGAATGGAATGACGGTCAGGATCACCGACAGGATGAAACCGATGGCGTACGACTTGTAGCTGCCGTGACCGGCGTCATCGTGGCCGTGGTGGGAATGAGCTGGGTTAGCCATTTACATAGTCCCCATCAGGTAAACAACGGTGAATACGCAGATCCAGACAACGTCCAGGAAGTGCCAGAACAGGCTCAGGCAGCTCAGACGGGTCTTGTTGGTCGACGTCAGGCCATGCTTGTTGACCTGATACATCATGATCGCCATCCAGATCAGACCGCTGGTCACGTGCAGACCGTGGGTGCCGACCAGGGTGAAGAACCCGGACAGGAAGCCGCTGCGGCTAGGGCCGTAGCCTTCGGAGATCAGCAGGTGGAACTCGTTGACCTCCATGCCGATGAAGCCCAGACCGAACAGGAAGGTCATGGCCAACCAGCCCAGGACCTGTTTCTTGTTGCCACGGTAGAACGCCAGCATGGCGAAGCCGTAGGTGATCGAACTGAACAACAGCAGAGCGGTTTCGCCCAGCACGTAGGGCAGTTCGAAGATGTCGTGGCCCGACGGGCCACCGGCTACGTTGTTTACCAGTACCGCGTACACCGCGAAGATCGACGCAAACAGAATGCAGTCGGTCATCAGGTAGAGCCAGAAACCGTATACGGTCATCTCGCCCGAGTCGTGGTGGTGGTCATCGTGCCCATGGTCACCATGGGCGTGTCCAACATTGGTCACTAAGTTCGACATGGTTTAAGCCTGTTCCAACGAGGTTTCAACACGGGTGGCGGTGGCCGGGATTTTCCCTGCCGCGACCAGACGCTTGTGCTGCTCGGCTTCGATGCGCTCGATCGTTTCAACCGGGACCATATAGCCCTGGTCGTCACGTGCAGCGTGGATCGCGAAGTAGACGACAGTGCCTACCAGGCTCGCGATTGCCAGCCACCAGATGTGCCAGATCATCGCGAAACCGAACACGGTCAGCAGAGCACCCATGACCACACCGGTCGCGGTGTTGTTTGGCATGTGGATCGGCTCGTACTTGGCCGGAGCCTGGTACGCGGTGCCGTTTTCCTTGGCTTCGGTGAACGGGTCGACGCAGTCGGCTTTCGGCAGCACGGCGAAGTTGTAGAACGGAGGTGGCGACGAGGTCGACCATTCCAGGGTATGGGCATTCCACGGGTCACCGTGTTCGCACATGTTTTCTGGCTTGTTGCGGTCACGCACACTGACGTACAGCTGGATCAGTTGGCAGGCGATACCGACAGCGATCATCACCGCACCGAACATGGCGACGTACAGGTACGGCACCCACTCAGGGTTGGTGGTGGCGTTCAGACGACGGGTCATGCCCATGAAGCCCAGTGCTTAGCGCGGAAG
>Ga0247819_10000254_pt1 | contig 33491 bp, 28 predicted proteins | sample 13C_Xylose_Day6_FD_193428 | JGI IMG/M metagenome (GOLD analysis project Ga0247819, IMG submission 193428) | Soil microbial communities from agricultural site in Penn Yan, New York, United States - 13C_Xylose_Day6 | ecosystem: Environmental > Terrestrial > Soil > Agricultural land | place: USA... | reverse complement strand
TACACCGTCCCGCTGCAGTTGCTGTCGTATTACGTTGCCGTGCTAAAAGGCACTGACGTTGATCAGCCACGCAACCTGGCGAAATCGGTGACTGTGGAATAAGTTATCCACAGCTGATCTAACCTCATGGTTTCAGACAATAGATTTCGACAACAGACAAAATATTCTGCCACCAGACAATAGATTTTGACACAATGCCTAAAGCCCCTGATTTCAGGGGCTTTTCTTTTTCATGGCCTCCACCATATGTCCGATTTTGGTTTGTGATCTTGCCGAAGGTTTAGTCTGGTACCGATGATCAGACTTATTCACAGGGCTGATATTTTCCTAGGACTTTTTGTGCACATTCCATTTTCGAGGATATGTGGCGGCCGCAGAAGGCGTGGGAGGTTGGCTTGCGTGGTCGTAGCTTCAAGACGCAGTCCGATATTGATCGGCACATCGAAAAAGGCTTTGGGCAAGGAAGTCATGAGCTTTATTTGCCTTGGTTGCGCGTGCAGGACGTTCCATCGCATGGTAGGTCGCGCAAGGTTCATGGAGTAAAAGTTGATCGTCTTCATCACCTACTCTCTGATCTTGAATACGGGTATTTGCTCGTAGCCGAGTTTTCCTCCGAGGTGTTGGATATACGGGAGCAATTTCCCATCCTTCCGCAATCGGCAGTTCAGTCGATTGCCCACGCTTTGAATATTCGCTATCCCGTTTATCCAGGCACCAAAGTGCCTTTTGTGATGACGACGGACTTTCTGCTAACCATCAAGCAGCCAGATGGAAGCACGCGATTAGCGGCGCGTACGCTCAAATACACCGAGTCGCTTAATCCAGGCAAAGGGCTTGAACGCACCTTGGAAAAATTTGAGGTCGAAAGAGCCTACTGGTCTGGTCGTGAGGTGGACTGGAGCATCGTTACCGAGAAAGATCTCCCTACCGCCTTGATCCAGAATCTTGACTGGTTACGTAAATCAGCGAATCTCCAACGCCATCTTCAGCAACGTCCACTGATTGAGTCGTTTCTGGAGGAGATAACTCGAGTGCGTGAGTATCAATGGCCACTTGATCGAGTGTTGCGTCACATAGCGGGTGCATTGTTCATTCCCTACGCCGACACCAAGGCTATGTTCATGCATCTGGTTTGGCATAAACAGATCCTTTTGGATCTGACTGCGGAACGGCTTTCAATGAAGAGCACGTTGCCTGCAGTCAGGGTCATACGGCCTTCCAACAATCAGGCCCACGAAATGAAGGTCGGTTGAAATGGCATATCTCGATAAGAACTATGTCCTTCAGGCAGTGACTGAACCTTATCTACTGAATGGTCTAGTGAGGGTTCTATGGATTGATAGGCGAAGTGATCAGATTGTGTTGATTACGATTGAACCCTCGCCTAAGCGGCCGTGGGTCATGCGCTTGTCTGACTTGAAGAGCTGGTTGAGCGCTGGCGATATCAAGACCATTTCGATGGCTTCCCCGACCTACATGTTGAAGGTGGAGGAGGACCTATCGGACAAAGAGAAGGCTTTCCGGGATAACAACTGGGCTCGTATTCAACCACTGGTCGACACTGATCCACCTGATGAGATTTTTCAGCCTGGCTCCATGGGGCGGATGGTCAGCGGTCAAGCATTAAAACTTGAGATACCGAAAAAGACCCTCTATCGCTTGTTATATCGATATTGGATGAGCGGACAGATGCGTAATGCGTTGCTTCCGGATCGGGTGAATGCTGGAGCCCCGGGCAAGCCTCGACAATACCGTGAAGGACAGAAGCCTGGACGGCCGGCTGTATTTCAGGGAGTGAAGGCTACGACTCAATCGAAGGTGCTGACTGAATCCGATAAAAGCTGCATAAAAACTGGTTTCGCTTTGTTCGCAAAAGGTTCTGTAGGAACCATATCGGATGCTTACGTCAAAATGCTCCGCCGTTTTTATACGGTGAAACCAATGCCGGGTGACGTCGTTGATGACGCACCGTTGCTTCCAGCCTGTGAGTTGCCAACAGCTAGACAGTTTGCATATTGGGGTCACAAAGCTTTCGATGACATTGCAGTTCTGAGAGGACGCAGCGGTGAGCGCAATTGGCAAAAAGACCATCGCCCTCTTAGCGGTACTGTTCGGGAAAACCTGCGAGGGCCAGGCCATTTATTTGAAATCGACGCCACCATTGCAGATGTCTATCTCGTCAGTCGTTACAACCGCAATTGGATAATTGGCCGTCCAGTTGTGTATGTCGTTATCGATACTTTCTCGGGAATGATTGCGGGCGTATTTGTTGGACTGGAGGGACCAAGCTGGAATGGTGCCCGGCAAGCGCTTTACAACGCGTTCACCCCAAAGGTGGACTTTTGTGCTGCCAACGGCGTTGAAATCGAAGATACCGAATGGCCGTGCCATCACCTGCCGCACGAAGTCTTTGCGGATCGTGGTGAGATGCTTGGACAGGCTGCTGAGGGGCTTGCCTCCGGTTTGCGCATCAATTTGGGTATCGCGCCACCCTACCGTCCAGATTGGAAAGCGATCGTGGAAAGCTCATTCAAAGTCCTTAATACCACGACGCAAATTCACTGGATTGCTGGTGCCGTGCGCAGCAGGATTAAAGAGCGGGGAGAGCGTGACTGGAGACTCGACGCTACTCTGAATCTCGCTGAGTTTACCAAGATCGTCATTGAGGGGATTCTTCACTACAACAGTCAGAATCGACAGCCAGCCCGACTCAATAGAGAGATGATTACTGACCAAGTCGAGCCAACCCCTATCGGAATATGGAGTTGGGCGCTTAAGAATGATCGAATCGAGGCCAATAATCAGACCGAAGAGCTGATTTATCTGCACCTACTACCTCGAGATAACGGCTCGGTTCAGAAAGGTGGAGTTAAGTTCAAGGGGATGTTTTACATTTGCGACTGGGCAATTGAACAGAACTGGTTTGCACGTGCTCGGCACAGTGGTGTTAGCAGCATCGTCTGTTGGTACGACCCAAATAGTACTCAACATATCTGGATTCAAGGTCCGGATCGGCGCTTCATTCGTTGTGATCTCCGAAACTCTGAGGAGCGTTATCACGGCGTCCGGTTTGAGGAAGTAGTCGATATGTTGGCGATTCTTAAACAGGAATCTCCTGAGAGCAAGTACACCAAACTGGCAAGTCGTGTCGCGCTGGACGCAACAATTTCGGACGTTGTGTCGAATGCTGTGAAGGAGAAAAAGTCGACGATGGAGTCAGGCTCGAAATCGCAGAAGCTTGGTGACATTCGGAACAACAGGACCCACGAACGCATGCAGGAGCGCTCGGAGTCGGTAGTGCCGGAAGACTTGAGAGCCGCTAGTTCAAATCAGAATACTCAAGCACCGGACACGGGGATTGGCGTCGCTGAAAATTACGCTGGTATCCGCAGCGCTGAAGTAATTGATCTGCTCAGTCGGTTCCGTCCGGGAGGTAGCAAATGAATCGGAGTGTCCAGAATTTCGCTAAATACCATGAATCTCCCGTTCTGGAGTTTCAAGGTAACCCGTTGATTGAGGCGTTACCTCCAATCTTGTCCGAGAGTGATGCTGCATCGCTGATTTCGTATTTTCCTCCGGTGGTCGATGATGAGCGACAGCATGACAAGTCGATCAGGCTCCATTGCATCGATCGTCTGCGTTCAGTTGTTCAGCCATTACCAATTCATCTTGAGCTTGAGTCAGCATTTTCTTCGCTGCTGCGTAGTGGATATGTAGGGCGCAACCCAATGTCTACAGACACTGTCAGGCACTTGCACTCGCTGTCAGCACCAGGAGGTTCAAACGGGTTTCGTTCAACGGCAACCACTTTCAGTCTTGTAGGGTTGAGCGGAATCGGGAAATCCACTGCTCTTGAGTCAATTCTTCGGCTGTATCCGCAAACGATCGTTCATCAGCGCTATGAAGGGCGCTCTTTTGTGCAGACGCAGATCTCGTGGTTGAAACTGGACTGCCCGTTTGATGGATCGCTTAGCGGTTTATGCCGTGCTTTTTTCCGTGCTGTTGATCAGGCGATAGGCCAAGATCGATATGCGAACAGCTATCGTGCGCGGAATGGATTACCTGACCTAATCCAGCGCATGGAGCAAGTCGCGAGCACCTACTTTGTCGGTGCCCTATTGATCGATGAAATTCAGCATCTACGTTCCGCCCGTACTGGCGGTAAAGACAACATGCTCAATTTCTTCGTAAACCTGATCAACTCCATAGGCATCCCGGTCGTCTTCATCGGCACCAATTCAATGATCAGCCTCTTCTCTGATGTTCTGCGAAACGCGAGGCGAGGATGTGGCCTTGGTGTAACCGAGTTTCAGCGATTCGAAAAAGATGATCCGGTTTGGAGAATGTTGGTTGAGTCGCTATGGGAGTATCAGTGGTGTCGTGAGATCAGCCCACTGACAGATGAGTTGTTTGATGTGCTTTACGATTTGACTCAGGGCGTCACCGACTTTTTGGTGAAACTGCTGATTCTCGGGCAGCGCTTTGCGATCCAGAGCGGGGAGGAGCGCCTGACCTCTAGCACATTCAGGCGCGTTTCTGACACCAAAATGCAAATACTCAAGCCTGCACTTTCGGCGTTGCGTAGCAGAGATCCTCGTCAGCTAAGCCGCTTTGAGGATTTGCTGCCGATTGATGATCAGCTCCAAGGCATGATGATTCTGAACGCGAACGAGGTAATTGATCGTCTGGCGTTATTGCGCAGCATTACGCCAGTCCTTCGCATGGATGCTCCCTCAGAGAATGTTTCAGGCACACCGAAAACCAAACCAGTCGGGGTGGACTCTTCAAGGTCATCTACGAAATCAGCTGTGATCGCGCAAGATGAAGATCCCCTGCAAAAGCTAAGAGAGGAAGGTTGGTTGAACACTGATGTGTTCGAATTCTCTCCTCTGCATCGAAAGGTGTAGTCCGTGAGGTTGAAATGGATCATGAATTTCATTTCTTTCCTGCTGCCTGTCCCGATGAAACGCTGCATAGCCTTTTGTCGAGGTACGTTCGCCTATCTGGACTAGGATCTTGGACGGCTGTTTTCAACGCAGCCCAAGGTGACGCGAGCTTCGCACGTGACCTTCCATTTCCGTGCCATTTGATTGACCTGGTGCAGGCGTTGCCATCGGGAGCGAACCTAGGCCTCGATTCAATCATTGCCAGGCATACGCTATTGCCTTACTTCCAACCTTTCCTAACCGAGCACCAGGTCGCCGACGCTCAGTTTCAAATGGCCTATCGGGGAGGGATTGGCCTGAAGATCAAACTCGGAATCATCGCCAGCCGCTTAGAAACAACGTCTAGGACGCGGTTTTGCCCAACCTGTTTGATAGAAGATGTCCGTGACTACGGTACGGCGTATTGGCATCGCGTACACCAATTGCCTGGCGTGTGGATCTGTCCCCACTGCCAGACGCCTCTTTTGGTAGTCGATCATCACTGGCTAGCCAGAGGGCCTAGAAGACTTTACTTGCCGCAGGATGAGGATATCCAGGCGCACGCGCATCCTTTACCCCTCAACAGCCGTCAGGGAAGCAGCCTACTTACCGTTGCCCGAAACTCTCAACGTCTACTTGAAGCCAATGCCCCACCTCAATCAGCCACGCTTATTCGACAAGCATTTTTGAAGGTGGCCATTGAACGCGGATTAGCTTCACTATCGGGTCGGCTATGCTTAGGTCAATTAGCGCATTATTTACTTAGGTGCTTTGACACGCTCCCCACGAGTGGAGAGTTCCTAGTCTTGAGAGGTGAGTTGGATAGCCTCCCCGCGTGTTGGGTAACCAAGATCCTGCGCAAGCCGAGAGGAACGCACCATCCCCTGAAGTATTTGGTGCTGGCGAGCGCTCTCGGTCTCGACCTATCCAGCATTCTATGTGCTAACGGAGTGTCATCATGCATCCCTTCATGGCATGTAGAAAAGGCACTGCGCATTGAGGAGCTAAATGCGGACATCACTACAGAGTTGGCAGAACAATCTGTACCAAGTCAGCATGTTTTAAAACGAGCTCAACAGGCTGTTTGGGAGGGAGCCATTAGAGGAGCTGAAGCTGAGGAAATAGCGCGTTCAGCAGGGTTATCAGCAGCAACAGTCTACCGGTCGATTAGAGCCGTTTCAGGAGGCCCCGATTGGTGGAAGCAGCTGAAGTTCTTGAAGGTCCGCGCAAAGAGACGTGAGCGTTTTTCGAGCCACTACCTGACTTTATTTGCACACGAATGCCAAGATTACAGTTGGTTGTACCGCAACGACCTGCAATGGCTTAAGGCTCATCTAGACAAGGCTGATGCTCACAAGGGAAACCGAAAACCAAGTAGGCTGTTCGCTGAGTTGGACACGCTTCTCGCAGAAAAAATCATCGAGTGCGCACGTTTAATTAGAGCTCTACCAGGTAAACCAGTACGTATCTGTAAAACCCGGATCGGCCGTGAACTCGATGCTTTATCTCGTTTTGAAAAACAGCTGAATCGACTCCCGCTTTGTGCCGATGCATTGGCCTCGGTGTCTGAAAGTACTGAAGACTTTCGTCGCCGCCGTTTGGTCTGGGCAACTGAAAACCTGGTACGAATTGGTAGGCCAGTCACGCGCTCTGCGATATACCGAACAGCTTCTATCAGACCGCCAGGTAACTGTTAGCAATGGAGAACCGCTCAGGCTATATCTTGAGCCAAATATTGCTTTATTTCCTTTACGACGTTGCTAGCGGTTCGAGTTAGACCACCTGGTACATGTCCAGCGAGAAGATCACGACTTGCCACGGAGCGCCCTTGAGCACCTTACTGGTGTTGATGGCGGGCCCGAATCGTATGCGTTTGCCAAATCACCAGCCAGTTCTTGGATGTGGCAGCGGTGGTTTATGACTTCAGCCCCAACCGTGCCGGAGAGCATGCTCTCAACTTTCTGCATGACTGGAAAGGCAAGCTTGTCTGGGGCGATTTTTGGCGGTTACAAAGCCAGTTTCGAGCTCGGCGTGACCGAGATCGGCTGCATGGCCCATGCGCGGCGTAAGTTCTTCGAACTGCACGCTACGAATAAAAGCACGCCTGCTGAGCAAGCCCTGCGCTATATCCAGTTGTTGTACGAAATCGACAGCGAAGTCCGCGACCTGGAGCCGGATTTACGGCGCCGAATACGGCAAGAAAAAGCAGTACCGATAATGAATATGTTGCATGCCTGGATGATCGCCCAGCGTGACCTCGTGCCCGAAGGCTCAGCCATCAGCAAAGGACTCGATTACAGGCTGAAACGCTGTGCAGCACTGTCGCGCTACCTTGATGACGGGGCAGTGCCCATAGACAATAATTGGGCCGAACCCCAAATCAGGCCATGGGTGCGTAATTGCATGGACTTGACCACCCATTTGCACTTGACTTGACCACTCATTTGCATCGGATTTGACCAGCACACTGGGTGGCCTTGACCGGCAAAAAACGGCCAAAAGCGGTCACTGTGAACGAGACGTAAGCGGCTCCTCTTAAGCCGCTCCCCTCACGTGCTACAGACCGGAGCGCCGAGATAAAGCAACCACTTTCTTGGCAGAATCAAAATCAGACAGACCCAGGCTTTTATGAAACATGGCATTCCTTGTAAAAAAGGAGTGCAGTTCGGCAGTCGTTGGCGCGCCTCTGGCGAAGTTGATTGAGACGATCTCCCCACCTCCTAATCGCGGCTCCAAAACAAAGGGGGCGAGATTGAAGATCTCAAGATACACGTCGGCCAAATGTTCCTCCCTTCTCCCAAAGTTTGATAGTCAGTGCTTAATCATCACGTGGCGAATAGCTGTGTAATCTTCGAGACCGTACATCGACATATCCTTCCCATAACCCGAGTGTTTTTGTCCACCATGAGGCATTTCACTGACCAGCATGAAGTGGGTATTTACCCAAGTGCAGCCATACTGAAGGCGAGCGGACAAACGGTGCGCCCGTCCAAGATTGTTGGTCCATACAGATGAAGCTAGGCCGTAGTCAGACTCATTTGCCCAAGAAAGCACTTGCTCTTCACTGCTGAAGCGAGTGACTGAAACGACTGGGCCGAATACTTCTTTGCGAACGATTTCGTCCTCTTGGTGAGCGTTGGCAATTACTGTTGGCTCGAAAAAATACCCATTTTTCCCAGCGCGTTTCCCGCCAGTAATCAGTCGGGTATGAGGCAATTTAATTGCACGCTCAACAAACCCCGCTACATGCTCCAGATGTTGGCTTGTGATGACTGGGCCAAGCTCTGTTTCTGGATCGTCTTGAAGGCCCATTTTCAATGTGCTTACAGCATGCCCCAGCTTTTCGACGAACTCATCATAAATACCTTCCTGCACATAAATCCTGCAGGCTGCCGTACAGTCCTGTCCCGCGTTATAAAAGCCAAAGGCTCGAATAGCGGCCACAGCTTCATCAAGTTCTGCATCATCAAAGACTAATACCGGAGCCTTACCACCCAACTCCATGTGCATTTTCTTAACCGACTCTGCGGTGTTTGAGATGATCCTAGCACCAGTGGCAATTGATCCTGTCAGCGATACCATTCGGACTTTAGGGTGACTGGTTAGAGGTCCACCGACGGTCGCACCACGGCCACATACGACGTTCAAAACACCTTTGGGTAGCAACGGTAAAACCAGTTCTGCAAGACGCAAAGCTGTGAGAGGGGTTTGCTCAGACGGCTTGAGCACTACTGTATTGCCGGCGGCGAGGGCAGGAGCGATTTTCCATGCCACCATCATGAGTGGATAGTTCCAGGGAGCGATGGATGCAATTACACCAATCGCATCCCGACGAATCATTGAGGTATACCCCGCTAGGTATTCACCTGCCGCGGCGCCGTTGAGGCAGCGGCTAGCGCCAGCAAAAAAACGGAACACATCCACGACTGCTGGAATTTCATCATTCAGTACTGCCAGATATGGCTTACCGCAGTTGAACGACTCTAACCTAGCCAACTCCTCTGCATTTGCCATGATCACGTCGGCGATGGCGAGCAACGCATGGGCACGGTCCTTTGGAGGAGTTTGAGACCAGTCCGCGAAAGCAAGATCAGCGGCGGTTACAGCTTGGTCGACCTGGGCTTCACTTGCCTCAGGGATCTGGACGATGATCTCGCCAAGCGCTGGATTATAGACGTCTTGAAGAGGCCCTTGTCCGGTGCACATCTTTCCGTCTATTAACAATTGCGTTTGCATTACAAATGCCTTCCCTTGTTTCTGACCGTTTATCAATCTGGCCCCGTTGACGGCCGTTTTTTACGCCGTCAACGGGGTATGACTACTAACTCAGGATTTAAAAAAATCACCAAGCAAATTACTCAAACCTTCAATTTCGGATTGCTCGGTTGAGAAAGACGTGACGAATCGAACAGGCAAGTGATTTTCCCCGATTGGCATTTCCTTAGGCATGCTATTCGGATACCAATCACTCAGGCGCACGCCATGTGTCTTGAGATAGGAAAACAAGGTCTGCGGAATAATGGCAAAGACTTCATTGGCCTCGACCGGCCAGGCGATTTGGACGGCGGAATACCTTGAAAGCTTTTGCTCAAGCTGTTTTGCCGCCGCGTTTGCCTTGGAGGCCAACTTCAACCAATGATTATCTGACAGCCAGGCACACATCTGAGACCCGAACAAACGCCCCTTAGAGACGAGGTGCCCGGCTCTCTTACGTCGCAGGTCAAAGTCTTGTGCCAAAGCCCGATTAAAGAAAATCACAGCCTCAAGTGCCAGGGCCCCATTTTTTGAGGAGCCGAGGCACAAAACGTCGACGCCTGCTCTCCAAGTGATGTCGGCCGGACTGCACCCAAGTGAAACCAGCGCGTTACTGAACCGCGCTCCGTCCATGTGCACATACATCTGTGCCTCATGCGCAATAAAACTCAACGCGCTGACTTCAGCCACGCTATAGACCATTCCACTTTCAGTGCACTGAGTCAGACTCAATACGCCTGGTATTTGGTTATGCGGTCGGTCAGTCGGTAGTCGAGATAATGTAGTCCGCAATAAATCAGTGGTAAGTTTTGCGCCGTCGTCACCCATGAGTACCAGTCGCGCCCCGCCTGTAAATAGTTCCGGCGCGCTCAATTCGTCCACAGCAATATGGGCTTGCGAATGACACAAAATAGAATTCCAAGGTTGCACCATTGCCGATAGCGCTAAACAGTTTGCAGCGGTGCCCGTCGATACAAAAAAAGCGTCTAAATCTGTCTCAAATATTTCGCATAGTTTCTTTACTGCTTTACCTGTCCACTCGTCATTAGAGTAAGAGCCCGCATTCCCCGATGACGCATCAACGATCCCCTGAAGCACCGCGGCTGACACGCCTGACTGATTATCACTTCCAAAATTCATGCGCACCTCATAGTTGGCAGTTATTAAAATTCAAAGCGATGAGTTTAAGCACCTTGATAAAAGACCTTACGCTCAATAAGTTTCAATAAACGACGAAAACCTTCTACGGCCAATACGTAACAGACACCAACCACCACATAAACACTGTAATCATAAGTCGACGCAAAAATTGCACGGGCAGAGCCCAGCATGTCGTATACAGCAACTACACTGGCGACCGCACTACCTTTCAACATCAGAATAACTTCATTGCTATAGGGCCGTAATGCTTGACGCCCACCTAGAGGCACGATAATTCGCCAAAGAATTAATAACTTTGGCATAGCCATAGCACGAGCGGCCTCAATCTGCCCTCGAGGAATTGAATTAATAGCACCACGAAAAATTTCAGCTTGATAGGCCGCAGTATTCAACGAAAACGCGAAAATAGCGCACACAATTGGATTACTGAAGGCAAACCAGAGACCCATCTCCTTCAACCAAGGTTGTAATTGTGCGGATCCGTAATAAATCAGAAACAACTGCGCCAGCAGCGGCGTTCCTCGCATGAATGCAGAAAAACTAATCACCAGCGCCGATAGGACTCCGATTCGAAGAGATCGTAGTGCAACCAGGCATAATGCCAATAGGCCACCGAATATTAGAGAGGCGAAAGTAAGCTCCAGGGTAATGAGCAATCCCTGTAGAAGTTTCGGGAGGTAACTGAGAAAACTAAACATGCCGTACAACCCCGCGATTAAAGTAACGCTCAGCACATGAAAATAACAACAACAGCACCCCACTTAATACCAGATAAATTACACAGGCCAACATAAAGAAAAAAATTGGTTCCTTAGTGTTGCCCGCTGCTAAGTAACTTTTGCGCATAAGGTCGTCCAAGGCAATAATCGATACAAGTGAGGTATCTTTTAATATATTCATGCAGTTATTGCTCAACGACGGTAGCGAGGCGCGTAATAGCTGTGGTATTGAAACCCGTATGAATACCTGATAGCGACGCATGCCAAAGCTGAAAGCCGCCTCCAGTTGACCGCGGTCTAGGCAACGTAGAGCGGTCAAAAAGTTCTCGCTGGAATAAGCTGCCGCAACCAACGTTAAAGCCACAGCACCGGCGGCGAAGGGGGGTATCTGCACGTCTATTACCAAGCCCAACTCACTTCCTTGCTGGAGTAGCATTTGCAAACCGTAATACAAGATGAGCAAAGTCATCAGTTCCGGTAGGCCTCGGAAGACGGTGGTGAATACTTCGGCACCCGACATCATCAAGCGGTATCTGGATAGCTTGGCTAAGGCGACCGCCATCCCCAGGATCATTCCCAAGGGTAAACTGATCAATGTAATCTCGACGGTGACGACCGCGCCCGCCAGCAGTTGCCAGCACCAACCGATGAATTGCTCATTACTCATTTTAAAGGCCGCATTCAAAAGACGTTAAATGGGAAATACTTATCATTTATTTGTTTATAAGTACCATCCTTAACAATGGCATCGATGGCAACATTGAAACGGTTGCGCAGTGCATCGTCGCTTTTTCGCAAGCCAATACCTGCGCCTTCACCAATGATTTTCGGGTCGGAAATATCCGGCCCTGTTAACTCGCAACAGTTTTTACTACTATGATCAAGCCATTGTAAGGCCGCGATTTTATCGGCGAATACTACGGCTACCCTCCCAGCAGACAAATCAGCAAACGCTTCATCTGCGGTTGCATATAGCTTTACTGTAGACCCGCCATATTGGCTTTCAAGCAACGCCGAGTAAATTGAGGCTGATTGACCTGCAACGACTTGCCCCTTCAACTCAGCGGGGGAGTTACCGACAATATCTTTATTATCTTTGCGTTTGACTACTACCCCGTTAGTTATATAGTACGATCTGGAAAATGCGATTACTTTTTTACGTGGCTCTGTAATCGACATAGAGGAGATAATGGCGTCGTATTTTTTCGTCAACAACCCAGGAATCATACCATCCCAATCCTGCGCCACGATGAGACATTGCACTTTCATCTCATCGCAAAGAGCCTTGGAAATATCTACATCAAATCCTTTTAATGTGCCGTCAGCGTCTTGCATGTTAAAAGGCGGGTAAGCTCCCTCCACAGCAATTCGCAGTGTTTCCTGTGCACTTGCCAACGTACTAATAGTCGCGAGCAGACTTCCAACCAGAACACTCGCAATCATTTTTTTAAGCATAGAAACCTCTTCCCATCATTGTAGGTTTTGTAAGGAATTAGAAATTAAAGCTTAGGATTACTTTGACGCTGAAGCGGTGTAGCTTTTCAAAAAATCAGCTAAGCGTTTGCTTTTAGGGGCGTCGAATACTTGATCTGGCGTCCCCTCTTCCTCAATCTTTCCCTGATGCAAAAACACAACCTTGTTAGATACATTCCTCGCGAAGTTCATTTCGTGAGTCACGATAATCATTGTTCGACCTTCCTGCGCCAACTCGGTAATCACCTTAAGCACCTCACCCACTAACTCGGGGTCCAGCGCAGAAGTCGGCTCGTCAAAGAGAATGACTTCCGGATTGACGGCCAAGGCTCTGGCAATCGCCGCGCGCTGCTGCTGCCCCCCTGAAAGCTGGGCTGGATAGCTAGATGCTTTTTGTGCGAGACCTACCTTCGCCAAAAGTGCGTGCGCCTGCTCGATCGCCTCGGCTCGCTTTACCTTGTGCACCCGAATGGGCGCTTCAATGATGTTTTCGAGGATCGTCATATGACTCCACAGATTGAATCCCTGAAACACCATGGCAACCCGGCGTCGTAAGGATTCTATCTGGCGCAATGACGCTCGCGCGGCTAAACCAGTACCGCCGTATGCGATAGGCACGCCGTCGAGCAGCACGTCACCAGCGCTAGGAGACTCAAGAAAGTTCATGCAACGTAAGAAGGTACTTTTCCCCGAACCGGATGAGCCGATAAGAGAGATCACATCTCCGCGGCGTGCTTCAAGAGAAAGGCCTTGAAGGACCTCGATCTCGCCGAATGATTTTCGAATCCCTGATGCATGCAGAACGACAGGTGCAGCAGCAGAGCCAGGATCAGAAAGTTTCACGGTAAACCTCGCATTATTCAGGATTCAGAGACTGCTCTGGCACGCCTCAAATATTTGTAAACGGTGGCCCGAGAAAGCGACAGAAGCTCACACACATAGTTGGTAGCATTGCGCATGGCAAATACCCCTCCCTTGTCCATGTCACCGATCAACGCAATTGTTTCCTCTGTACTGAGTGCCGCCAGGGTGAGATGGCGCGCTTTCAGAAAACTGTCCAGGACAGTGTGTGCCGACTCCTTGAAGTCGCTCGCAAACAACACCGCCGGTTTCTCGACCGTCGTACCTGGATCTAGAAATGAGGCAGCTAGGTCAGCCATACCAACCATGACGCTAACGTCGTAATTAATACAAAAAAGCCCGATGGACCGTCCCTCATGATCACGCAATACCGAAGTCATCGATTTGAGCTGACGCCGATCGAAATTGACCTTGCGGTAAGGTCCAGAAACGTCCTCCTCCAGCGAGATCTGATCGTCGATATCAGTCATTGAACTGTCACCCACTCTTCGCTGAGAAAATCCATTAAAAATATGCGAAATCGTTCCAGAGGCCAGGTCATGGATGATGACCTCGGCGTGCGGATGAAAAAGCTTCGAAATCGCTTGGGCGATGCTCACGTAGTCGGCTAGGCGTTTGTTCATGTCTAAATCCTGCTCTTCAAAATACGCATTGTCAACGGGAGACATTTTGTATTTTTCTGATATGTTTATGTTGTGTTCAACAAGCGACGGGATTGTAACGACATGCAGAAAACACTGGAGGGTGATTGGCTAACGCTTGCTACTGAGATGCGTGGCTGGCGTACGGCACTTCATGAGTGGCCTGAACTCGGCTATGAGGAGGTCAAGACGTCGGCATTGGTGGCGAAACTACTCCACCAGTGGGGTTATTCAGTGCAAAAGGGGCTAGCAGGCACAGGGGTACTAGGCACGCTTTCCTCCGGCAAACCTGGCAGAAGTGTAATGTTGAGGGCCGACATGGACGCCCTGCCCATTCAGGAGTCGATTGTGCACCGTCACATGTCGCGCAGACCGAATGTCATGCACGCATGCGGACATGACGGGCACACTGCGTCTTTGCTAGGGGCCGCGAACTACATATCGCGAAACAAACCACTTAGCGGAACGCTACACGTCCTTTTCCAGCCGGCCGAAGAACTCACTAACAGCGGTGCCGCACGGCTAATTTCAGAGGGTTTTTTCGATCAACTGCACATTGATGCGATTTACGGGTTCCACACTTGGCCAGACCTTCGGCGGGGCCAAGGCGCTGTTCATCGTGGAACGGTAATGGCCGCTGCCGATTTTTTTACCATTGAAATTTTTGGTCAAGCCGCTCACGCCGGCATGCCACATTTGGGTAGTGACTGCATTGTCGCAGCCGGACAGGTGATCACCGCGTTGCAAACCGTCGTCTCACGTCGCCTGTCGCCTTGTGACGCAGGCGTTGTCAGTATCGGCACCATGCGCAGTGGCCAAGTTGGAACTCAGGTGGCTGATCACGCTGTTCTCGAAGGCACTATACGAGCGCTCACTGATGAGTCTCTAGAACAGATCAGGCTAGCAATTAAGCAAATCGTCAAAAACCTTTGCGACGCAATGGGGGTCAGTAGCACGGTCCAATTCTCCGGTGCCGTTCCGGCGACGGTGAATGCAGAAAAACCTGCGGCGGTGGCGATTGAGGCGTTAATCGCGACGCTTGAAGAACAAAATGTCTTCCATGATTTACAGCCCAGCATGGCAGCGGAAGACTTTTCAATCCTGTTAAAAAAATGGCCTGGTTGCTTCTTTTGGCTGGGAGCCGGTTCGGCAAACGAATCCGTGCCACTGCATGATCCAAGATTCGATTTCGATGATGAGACGCTTCTTTTGGCCGCTCAAGTGTTTGCCCGCATTGTCCATAGTGAACTGAGTTCGGGCGAAGAAATTTGCCTCATAGCCCAAGACAGCTGACCGAGAAATCTCTATGCATATTCATACGCCTACACTCGCCGAATTGTTCCGCGATATCCAGCATGCCCATGAAGCGATGCGGCCATCAGTCGCTGTCACCCCTCTTAGCCATAGCCCACGCCTTTCCGAACTGAGCGGTTGCGAGTTGTATTTGAAATGCGAGCACCTCCAACACACTGGATCGTTCAAGTTCCGGGGAGCGACGAACAAAATTCGCTCGCTCTCACCACAGCAACGTGATCAGGGAGTGATCACAGCATCGTCGGGAAATCACGGCCAGGGTGTCGCCTTAGCCGGACGTAACGCCGGTGTATCGGTAACAGTGTATGCCGCCGCTTCTGCGTCCACCCTGAAACTGGATGCGATCCGTGCACTGGGTGCTGAGGTCATCACTCTCGACGCCGATCCTCTAAGCGTAGAGCTTGAGGCTTCAAGTCAGGCTGCTCGGCTCGGAAAATTATTTATCTCGCCATACAACGACGCTGAGGTCATTGCAGGGCAAGGCACTATTGGCATGGAAATTCACGAGCAATCACCCAATCTTGACGCAGTATTTGTAGCGGTTGGTGGTGGTGGAATGATTTCTGGTATCGGCACTGCTCTCAAACGACTTAGCCCAAACACTGAAATCATCGGTTGCTGGCCGGTGAATGCGCCAGCCATGGAGCGATCCATGGCTGCGGGCGAAATTATCGAAGTTGAAGAGTTTGAAACACTGTCTGACGGTACCGCTGGCGGTGTCGAACCCGGAAGCATCACGTTCCCACTTTGCCAAAGGCTAATCCACAGGACCGTATTGGTTAGCGAACAAGATATCCGCAATGCCATCGTCGCGGTCGCACGCTACGAGCGCTGGATGATCGAGGGTGCTGCTGGCGTTGCCTTAGCTGGTGCTTTGAAACTGGCTGGCGACTATCAAGGAAAACGCGTTGCGGTTGTCTTGTGTGGACGCAACATTCCTCTAGAAAAATTCCTAGGGTTATTTCGGTGAAAACCTACAACCAACAGCAAATTATCGCGGCCATGAACCTTCCACTGGCCACATCGTTAATCGCCCAAGGATTCATTGCCTATGCCCAAGGTAAGGTAAAGGTTCCCCCCGTTCAGAACTTCCTGTTTTCCGCTGCAAATGGTGATTGCTGTGTGAAGTCGGCGTGGATTGAAGGAGAAGAGACTTTCACGGTAAAAATTTCGACAGGGTTCTACGACAATCCTGCCAAGGGTTTGGCCAGCAACGACGGATTGATGTTGGTGTTTTCAGCTGTTACGGGCGAACCAATAGCGCTGCTTAAGGACGGAGGTTGGCTGACCTCAATTCGTACTGCACTCGCGGGCCAGATCGTTGCAACGGCCCTGGCGCCTTCCGAGGTAACCGGGATTGGCATTGTTGGAACAGGCCAACAAGCACAAATGCAGTTGGAGCAGTTAATGCTGGTCACAACCTGTCGTAAGTTGACCGTTTGGGGGCGAAGTATCGAGTCGCTAAGTGAATACAGCATCTTCGCGCAAGCCTTGGGCTTTGATGTCACCACCACTAACGATGCGAGGCAGGTTGCTGTTAACTCCAACCTGATCGTCACGACGACTCCATCGCGACAAGCCTTGATTGCCAGTGAGTGGATCAAACCAGGAACTCATATCACTGCTGTAGGCGCTGACGGCCTTGGCAAGCAAGAGTTGGATATCAATCTGGTAGCACGTGCGGATGTCATCGTCGCTGATTCGTTACCCCAATGCAGTCAATACGGTGAAATTTCTCACGCTCTAAACGCGGGGCTCATTACCAAGAGTGAGATTTTGGTGCTGGGTAACGTGCTAAGCGGAGACTGTATTGGGCGACAAAATGATCAGCAAATCACTATCGCGGATCTCACCGGTGTCGCGGTCCAGGATGCTCAGGTCGCGCGATGCGCGATGAAGCTTTGCGAAGCACATTAAACACCCACATGTTTAAAAAAAATGAGCCCCCGCCCCTCCAATGCGGCCCTGGCGTAAAAGACTGAGGAGTTAACAACTGTGGGCAGAACCCTGAGATTCAGTCACAAAATTCTTCTAGCAGCATCACTTATAGTTATCTGTGCATTTGTCCTGTTCACGCTCTACAACGATTATCTGCAACGTAATGCCATTCGATCTCAACTGACTAACTCACTTGATGAAATGAGCGAAGCGACTGCGCACACGATCCAAAACTGGCTATCAGGACGAATGTTGCTAATAGGCAGCTTGGCCGAGGGCATAGCTGCAGCGCCCAATCAGGAAGCAAAAAATCTGGAATTACAGCGCAAAACGCTGCTTTCCACATTCATGAGCGTTTATCTCGGGCAAGACGACGCTTCGTTCCTCACCCAACCACCAGATGACATGCCTGAGGATTACGATCCTAGGTCGCGCCCTTGGTACAGGGACGCGATCGACGCGGGAAGGACTACCCTTACCGAACCGTACATCGACGCGGTAACGAAGAGTTTGCTCATCACCATCGCTACTCCCGTGACGACAAGAACAGGTCGCGGAGTCGTAGCCGGCGATCTAAGTCTTGAAACTTTGGAGAAATTGATCAATTCGCTCAGTTTGGCGGGAAACGGACATGCGTTTCTGATCGACGCTAGCGGCAAGATCCTCGTGCATCCAGATGCCAAACTTGTGATGACAAAATTAAGTGACGTTTACCCGATTAACACACCACATTTATCGAGGGGTATCAGCGAAACCGAGCGTAATGGTCATGCGCAAATAACGACCTTCGCCCATGTCGACGGTCTAGACGGCGTGAACTGGTATCTTGGTCTAGAGGTCGACAAAAACGAGGTGTATCGCGCACTGAGTGAGACTCGAGTTTCCGCTGTTTTGGCGACTATCATCACTGTCGTATTGATCATCAGTTTGTTGGGTTTGTTATTAAGCGTGCTGATGCGCCCCTTAAATCTGATGGGCCGCGCCATGCATGATATTGCCGAAGGTGAAGGGGATTTGACCAAACGACTGATAATTCAAAATCAGGATGAAATTGGCTATCTCGCCGATGGGTTTAACCGGTTTGTCGCACGCATTCATCAGTCTATTACTCAGGTAGCCTCCTCAACGGTTGGACTGAACGAAATCGCCATGCGCGTGGTGATCGCCTCCAATTCCTCGATGGAGAATTCTGACAATCAGGCCAATCGTACCAGTAGCGTTGTAGCCGCGATCAATGAACTCGGCGCAGCTGCGCAGGAAATTGCACAGAACGCTGCACTCGCTTCTGGCCACTCCAGCGAGGCTCGACATCTGGCATCCGAAGGGCAAGAAGTTGTCGAACACAATATCGAAGCGATGAACCTACTGTCCTTCAAGCTCGCGGGCGCGAGTGGAAAGATCGAGCAGTTGAATGTGAAGACTGCGAACATCGGACAGATTCTGGAGGTGATCAGCAGCATCTCCCAGCAGACAAACCTGCTAGCTCTCAACGCAGCAATCGAGGCCGCTAGAGCCGGTGAAGCAGGCCGAGGTTTTGCCGTCGTGGCCGATGAGGTTCGAAGCTTGGCACATCGTACTCAGGAATCGGCATTACAGGTTCAAGGAATGATTGAAGACCTGCAATGGGGCGCACATGAGGCGGTCGGGATCATGAGCGAAAGCCAATCGGAGAGTGCCGCGAGTATGAGCATCGCAAACAAAGCAGGAGAGCGTTTGCGCAGTGTAACTAGCCGTATCGGCGAAATCGATGGAATGAACCAATCCGTGGCCGCAGCCACGGAGGAGCAAACAGCTGTCGTAGAATCAATCAATGTTGACATCATCGAGATAAATACGCTGAACCAGAAAGGTGTAGAAAACTTGCAAGCCACATTGCGCGCCTGTAGTGATCTAGAGGAGCAATCCGAGTATCTCAAACACCTAGTAGGGCGCTTCCGAATCTGACTTCACTCAACTGAACTGGCGAGTGAACTTTGACTACTTGCCGCTGAATTACTGCTGTTTTTTAGGCGCCGCGACTGGCCGCTAAGGGTCGACTTCTGCCAGTCAGGGCAACCCAGTGTGCTGGTCAAATCCGATGCAAATGACTGGTCAAGTAGATTGCAAATGAGTGGGCAAGTGCAATGCAAATGGGTGGTCAGGTGGAGTGCAATTACCCAATGGGCTCTTTGTCGCAAGAACTGGCTCTTCGCAGGGTCGCTACGCAGCGGCAAACGGGCGGCAGCGATCATGAGCTTGATATAGTCTGCGAGGCTCAATGGTCATGATCCGTACGCTTATCTCAAAGATGTGCTGACGCGGCTGCCGACGCAGCTAGCCATTGAGATCGGACAGCTGCTACCGCATCAGTGGATGCCGGCCTGATTTATGCAAGGTGAGTTGGGCGGACGCTTACACTTGGTGTCCAATCATTTCAGTGCACGACGAGTGCAGTCAGGAAGCCACGCTTCCCGGCTGTTCATGACTCAGATTCGCTCTTTGTGATCGATAAAATTCTCAGACGCCATTATAGCGGTAAACTTGAAATGGTCGTAGAGACAGAAATTAACGAAATAATATTCAATCGTCTGTTCGTTTTTCATTTTCGTGAAGATTTTATAGTAAAAGACTTCTTTGTGCGCGCCTTGGGACGATTCACGGTCTATGAGATTCAAGTGATGATGGTGAAGCGCTATTTCATTTTCAGTGGCGTCCTTGCTTACAAAATTATGAGGAATAAGCACCACTTCCCCGAGCCAAGGCCATTTGGTCTCATGATAAAACAAAGCTTTGGCCATTAGCTTGAAGTAAGCTAGGAATCTTTGCTTGTCAAATCTATAAGATATGGTTTTATGCTCAACACCATCGCTGGTGACGACTACTTCATCCCGATAGTCGTTAGACAAAAGCCCTAAAAGTCCAGTGCCGATCCCGGACTTCTCTAGCTCCGAGAATATCTTCATGCCAGCGACAGGATCATCCTTAAATTTTTCTTGCAGCTCCAGAAAAATCTCAAGATCAGCATCGCTCTGCAGCTTGCTCTTAAGTCTCTCGCCACTACGCATCAATGCACGTGAATGCACTTCAAAATTTGAAACGATGGCCTGATTTCCGTCTAACTCAATAGACGAAAGAAGAATTGAGCGAATATATTCATCATCAGCAGATTTATCTTGGTTGTGCAGTTTGCACGAAGGAACTTTAATTAGTCCCGCTCGATTACCTTTCGCAAAAAAGCTTTGGGGAGGCACGTGCTCCTCCCCCACCGTGGGCTCTTCGCAGCAATAGCAGTACAGCTCAATGTCAGATGGCATTCCGTTCCTCCTAGCCCTAGTGCCATGCTGCCATAGCGCTAGAGGATATTTCTAGCCAGAGCGTTCCCAAATAGCGAGCACTTTCTCTTTTTGACCGGGGATGCCTGACATCAAGCCTTCGAGCCTAAGCTCGCCCGCATAGGTGACAACCTTGAGCCGGGCCAGGTGCCAGAAGACAAGTCAGGACGCTGAAACGGCCCGTTTCTGATTCAGAAGGCTGCGCCCGTTGCCGCTGCGCAGCGGCCCTGCAGACAGGCATCTCAGAAAGCCAGTAAACCTGTTGCCAGGGGCACGGCAAGTCAGGTCCGGAAGGTGACTTGGCCGGACGCTTACCCCCGAACCGCTAATCACCCATTTCAAGCGAAGGGAATGCAGTTCTAGAAAGGTAGCTTGTTAGCTTTTTTGCTTGGAGTAGGCTCGTCCTCCGAGCGACTTTTGGTACCCAGGAGGGCCATCCCATTGGCGGGTCACGTTTGCTTTGGCCAATTCTTTTTCAACATCTATTCCTTCGCTCACCATTTTTTCCACATCCCATTCGAAGTAGCTAATGAGTGCATTCCAAGCTGGAACAGGCAAAGACGAACATAGCTGCAAGCTCGAAGTATTGGCGGGTAATTTCAGGCGGTGCATTTCTGATAGCGCCGAAATAATCCGTCGTAAGCGGAAGTGCCACACTGACTCAAAATTAATTTCGAGCTGTTCGGATACCATTGGAAATAGGTTATTACGTTGAGGGACGCCAGCTATTTTCTTCGGAAGCAATGCAAGCATGTTTCCAAGATTAGCGCGGATCTGTGTTTGACTGATATTGTAAAGCGACTTTACGCCATTTTTAATGATGTCTGCGTATTTACCATCGAATTCGTGAGTATTAGACTCTATTGTTAAAGAAGAGTTTGTTTTTTTCAAGAGTACGCCTGAAAGCCAGTTTTTATCGTTTGCTGTAAGCCAAAGGGTTGCTTGATACGCATGTTTCCATAAGTAATCTAGGGTTGTTCCAGGGCGCGCTTCTATAATGTTGTTAACCTTCAGGCGATGAATCGCCTTATTACTGCCAGTACTTATCTTGTTTGACGATTTTCGGGTCGGTGTTCCGGTAAATAAGATGATCTCTTCGGCGATTCTTTTTTCGAATACGTCGACGTCCCCGAACAAGTGAAGGGAAATAATCAGGTGCCGGGTTATTGGCATATCTAGCTGATCGTTAACTGTCGTAGTTCTTATCCACTGGTGGTGCTTTCCTGAAGCGTAAGCGTTGTCAATCCTCGACAAAAAATCATGGCCAAATTTTGATTGGATGCTTTCGAACATTTTTGCCGTTGACATGAGATTTCCATGAGCAAACCCGTTTTTCTTGGCTTGTCGACGATAGCATGCGGCTAACACTCCAGATGAAACTGCCGGTAAGTCACTGTCCAGAAGTTGTTTTGCAAACTGTGCAAACTTTTGCTCGATTCCGGGCACAACCGAAGGAGAGTGTGAGCCTAATGGTTTCCAGCCGCACACGCAGGGGCTGGTTAACATAGGCAGCATTTTGTTATCTCGGTAGAACGGGTGAGTGCAAGTTGGACAGGCCTGTAATAAAGATTCCCCGTGCCTCCAGCAAGCAGTTACGCCCGGAATGTGATGAGATCTGTGCCAGTAGGAATGCCCCGTCTCAATAAGGTCGGATTGGACGCAGGAAAGGCAAATTTTAGCCATGCTATGAAAACTGACCTCTCTTCGAGGAAGTCTAGATACGAGCGAAGTGCTATTGCCATCTTGATTGATTTTTGGGATGCCCAAAAACGGCTTGTAGGCAGGAAGAATTGTATTGCACGCAAGCAACTCATTTAAATTGTCGTTCTTGTCGCCAGGAAGCTTCTCTGCAAGATCTTCTATTTGCTTAGGGATTATTTTAATAGCGAATGGATGGGCACCAAAAAGATCTTTAAATGTCTCGCGCTCAGTTCTATTTCCCGAAAGCAAATGGTACCGGGTAACTCGTGAGTGAAGGGTTTCGTCTGGCATAGACATAGGGAAGAACAAGATTTTTTGAGACATTCGTATGGCTTTCAGTGGTTGTCACATTTCTCGGAGACGACATAGGGCAAGATATAGTTTTTTTGGAAAGAGGACAGCTATGTGTCGTTTCAGCTGCATTTGCTCGGCAGGTAGGCCTCCATGAGGCGCTCCCCATATCGGTACCTACCCTGAGGTTGGGTACAAACACGGTCAATGGCATAGCGTAGTTTACTGGCGCAAACCACTTTGTACGGAGACGCCGCCAACAGAAATCATCCCCTTCAGCGACGTTAAGGGAGATTAGAGAAGCAAGGTGGTAGGTGAACCTGTTGCTATTCGTCGGCATCAGACCCAGGTAATTAGCTGGGAGCTATGCTGATAGGCGCTTCTCTTTAACGTCGGATTACAGATCGGCCGGAGGAACGAATGAATTTGGCAGGGTTTACCTCACTGCTTTCCGCAGGCGAGAAAATAAACGGGTGCCCACTCGCTAACGTCGATGCCGTGGCGCTCGCTAACCTGAATTTTCCTTCCCGTACCTATTGTCTTGTTGCTGATTGGGCAATATTGGATATCGAGGTATCAACGCGTCAGCGAAAAGTCATTACTGACAGAGGGCTAACCCCTGCTCTGGTTTACGCTTTGACCGTTATCCAAGATAGTAAAGGTCGTTTTCCACCCGGTGACTGGGTAAGAACCACGTTGGCTGTTTCTTTCACCCATGGGTGTCTGTTTGAGACGAAGAATACGATTTATGTGTTGATGGGTTCCGGTCGAAGGCTTCGCACAGATCTCGATATAGCACTCAGCATGTGTTGAGTCGTTGGAAAAGCGAGTGCTCGTAAGTCAGCTGACTTCACTGCACATGAGCTCGTTCGGTAGGACGAGCTGGAGCGCGTAGGAATTTAAACTTTAATTCAAATTGATCAAAAAATAGGCAAAAAACCGCGTCTCAAGACAATCTCAAATTAACTAATCAAGTTGCCTATATCTTCATATTTAACAGATAGTTACGTATATTTTGATGGACGCCTATATCTAGATAGCGGCTGCGCTTGGCGATAACGTTTCTCCTGTAGCCATTTTTTTAGAGGTTCCAGGCAAATGAATTCCGTCCTGTTTGTAATTGATAAGGCACTCTCTGCTGATCCGTTGACGCTAGCGTTGTGCTGTATCTTGCTTCTGAGTGCTGGTCTGCTGGTGCATGCGTGGAGGTCGAAATGAGCCAAATCGAAGTGCGTCGTCCTGTATCTGAATGGGCCAAACTGCCTGTCGATTGGATACGTGTAGGCGGACTCGTCAGCTTTGCGGATGAGTCCTATTCGGTAAAGTCGATGTGGTTGAAGGAAGACAAGTCTGCAAGAAACGTATGCATTTCCTCGCTCAAGCTTTACCTGGCGCTGTGCTGCCGAGCTGATTTCATCACTGGAAACGCGAACGTGACGTATGAGGAGCTGATTCGGCTCACGGGCTTGTCTCGGCCAACGATTGCGAAAGCGTTGACGCGACTAGAAACAGAGGGGCTTATTCAGCGAAAAGCGCAGGCTCTTAGAAAGGGGTCGAGCATTCTGATTTGCGGCTGGCTTGAAAGTAAAAGCTGGGCGAAGATCCCGAAACGCTGGCTCTACGATGGTTCATTTGGCGCCAAGATTCTCATGCTCACTGAGTTCAACTTCAGCAGAGCGTCGTTGTCGGCATTAAAGGTGTACATCGCCTTGCTTGCGTACAGGGACTCAAATCGTGGTGGTATCGCTATGGTTTCCTACGATCGGTTAGCACTGATTACCGGGGTTAAGAGGCACCACATCGCGGACGCAATCACTCGACTCTACGATCTGAGAATGATTTCTTTCAGGCAGGGTGATTTTTCGGAAGCATCTGATTTTTCACGAACGAACCGCTATCTAGTTCGCGGGCTAGGTGTTCGTTGGACTAAGGCAGACGAATTTGAGATACCTCAAAGCTCGCCTCATAAAAATCGTCCTGGTGCTGCTGACATTGCGGCAGCTAATCATTTTGTCTCAACCTCACCTAAGGTTACGTAGTGCTAAGGGCTAGTTCTCGTTTAAAGCTTACTCCTCTCGAACGGAGAAAGGAGGAAGTGTCATTGCTCTCGGGAGTTGTACTAGTACCAGACACTGGTGCTTTGCTCTGGTAACGGCATTGTAAAGTAGCCGTCTCTGCTGCTCGTCGTTTCCACGAATTGCCGCAGGCCAAAGCACAATCACTAAATCAAATTCTCTGTTTTTTGCTCCATGAACGGTTAGCGCTCGAATACCTGGCCCATCTCGTGAGCTTAGACGTCGTTGGTTTGAAAATGAGTGCCGTATTGTGTCCTCCATTTCTTCGCGAAGGACATGAGTCCTTCCCTTAGTCCGACGCTGTTTCTCTAGCCAACGCACGAAGTCTTGAGCAATCGGTGCAGGCTTTTCCGCCATCAACGCGAACGCTTCCGCCAATGTGGCTTGGTCCGGCAAAGCCAGATCGTCAACGAATGCGTCGGCAAGCTTGGTCTCTGATTCTTCCAGAGTTATGTTGTAGGGGCCGTTTCCTCTGCCTGTTGTTCGGGTGGCGACCCACGTGAGGATGCCGTGGGCAAATTGCCCCATTGTTGGGGTGATAATCGCGACCCGATTCCCCCCTCTATTCCAACCAATGCCATTAGAAACGTAAGAAGCGGCGAGAGCTGGTGTGGGTGTGTGGAAAATCTTAAAGAGCCCATTTGATGCTGGAGCCTGTGCTGATCGGATAGCACCGGCGGCGGCAAGGAGATTACGATCTGAGGTGCGCCTAGGCTGCTGAAGAAGTGCGTCGTGGCCAACAGCAGTTAACCAATCGCAGGCTGGATTAGGACGTAGCTCCTCGATGAGACATTGAAACTCATCTGCAGCAATTAGCAGGTCCACATGGGGAGCCATTGCCTGCACTATCCGCAGTCGGTTTGGCGTGAGATCTTGTGCTTCATCCACGACCACAATGGGATACGTCGCGGCGATCCAGCGGACAACGATATCGTGAGACAGGAGATCCGCGGCGACCTGACACACCGCTTCATAATCATTGACTCTTGGATGCCCCATCTCTAGTTGGGTTATTAGTGCTTGCCATCTACTAACGATTCGCCAAGCGAATCCATCGATTGTGGTGCACTCGTACTGCCGACGTAGCAGAGCGACATTCCCCAGTCGATCGTCCAGACGCCGGCGCGACCCATGCATAAAGGTCAAAGCCAAAACTCTCTGAAACGCCTGTAGCGGCTGTCTTTGCAGTCTCGCGGCTAGGTTTGCCATCAACTGATGAGTCTTTCCACAACCTGCTGCGCCGGAAAAAGATTGAATAGTCATGGTTGGAATACCCAGACACCCTCTGGGTCGGCGACGAAATGTGCGCTAGCAGTTCCCGCGCACGCCATAGCCAAACAGCTGAACAACTCTGCTGCCCTGGCGCGACAGAGAGGTGAGTTAACTATTGCGTCTGCAACCGATTCATAGCAGATCACGTCCACTTTCTTATTTTTTAAATGAGTGACGATGTCAGATACAGTCGAGGGGGCAACCTCCGTCAACTCCGTAAGCCTCCCGACAACGTCGTCTCCATCCGCAGCCAGAACCCAGCCGATGGCGTCTTCGATCATTTCGTCGTTTGCCCACCGGATTATTGATGAGGGAGCATTGGGCTCTGCTAGAAGGTTGGTGATGTAGCGTTTACCGTCTCTGTCACCGTCCACCAGGCAGCAGACTTTGTGATGGGTAGCTGATAGTAACTGGAACGTCTCTACCACTTTGGCATCCTCAGTGGGAACTACGCCGACCTCCAGCCCAAACATAGCTCGCATGCTTGTGGACCAACCCTCGGTCAACATCAAAGGTCGCAGCACCGTTTTGAGTAATAGGAAATCAGCACGGCCCTCAGGCACCAATACACACGGGTGCATTAAAGCCGACAGTACATCTACACGACTTTGTTGAAAAAACTTCCTCTTCCAGTTCTGAGCGTCTGGTAGCAACGGCTCCGCTAAAAAAGGAAGGGCGGAGAGGTTGCCGTCAACATTTCGAAGAATCAATACAGAGGTAGGATCTGATACCGCTGCAATCAATGGGGAATGCGTAGTAATGAAGGTCTGGGTCGAAAGCGCTTGTACTCGTTGTACCAGCTGCTGTTGCCCTGCTGGGGGTAGATGAAGCTCAGGCTCCTCCAGGGCCATTAGAAAACCCTCACCCGCTGCTGCACGTCCTCGACCTAGTTCCAAAAGTAGTAACAAACCTTGCAGAGATACCAAGCCACTGCCTTGTCTGGCTGCGGGTACGCCTAGCCCTCCGACGACAGCAAAATGTGCTGCGATAGAGTCGAGAAGTGATCGGCTATCGGTACTGGTAACTCGGAGTTGAACAAGAGGCGCATTCGGTATGCATCTCGCCAGTTCGGCGTTGACGTTCTGGATCAATGGTGAAATTCGATTATCGTTCTCGATGGGGGCTTCCGGGCTTCGGAGCCGATCACGCTCGGCTAAAATGGCATCGGATGGTTGGGCTGCAGCTGCTTGTAGAGTGCGTCTGAACAGCTCACTCCCCCAGGAAAAAACTTTGTCCCAGGTACGGCTCGCACGTACGAGGTAAAACCCAATTTCTTTTATCAATCGAGGAGGAACGCCTACAGGCGAGTCCTCTGCGAAGGGATCCATCGGGCTATCGTGATCGTGGAAGTAACGAACCATCTCAACCGACAGAGAGTCGCGGTCAAAATAAGCTTGAGCGCCAATTTGGCAGCAAAGCTTCGATGCTTCTTCTGTGCGAACCGCGCTAATCGTACCGTTAGCTTCGTCCAGCCATTTAGGCACGCCTCTACCGTCTCTAAACCAATCGGTATTCTGATAAGGGTCTTCCGAAGGAAAGTCTGTGATTGTGGCTAAAAGCTTTATTCGGTCGGCTGGCTGGGGATCCGAACCGTAAAAGTCATGTTCGGTGAGCTCCCTGATCATCCGCTCCCTTCCTAGAAGAAGCGTCAACGCCTCTATCACCGTAGTTTTGCCGGTATTGTTGGCACCGATCAGCACAGGATGATTTTTGAAATGAACGCTTCCTTCGCGGATACCCCGGAAATTATGGATATCCAAGATCGCTACTCTCATCACTTTTCCTTTGGACTCAATAAGCGGCTAGATAAATATTTCTGCGCGGCAGATGCGCCTTTTCCGTCAATCGGGATAGTCAATATAGGAGGGTTTTTGTGCACTTGGTCATTTCCTCACCTCGCAAGACATAAACGTCTCAGCTGCCATACCCTGGTGAGCTCATACGCTCCCACCTTTGTAGATGGGAAGGGGAGTCGAAATTCGAAGCGCGCGGGAGGGGCAAGAAACGAGGTCTTAGTTTCAATAATTAGCTGTCACCATGCGATACACCGTGAGCTTGGAGAGTGTCTAGAACCCCAAGGTGGTCAAAGCGGCTGTCAGCGAGGAAGGAAAGTATTTCCTAGTAGATAGTACAACCTAACTCGCGTGCTTTCCCCTAAGCCTAGCTAGCCCTTGCTTGATATGGCCTGAGTTTTCACCGATCGTCCAAAGCGCGCCACGAACGTTATCACCCACTTCAACTAGCCCCTGCTTTTCCGCTAGAAGCGTCAGCTCCATCAGGGCAGCCTCCAGCCCCAGCTGATTCTGGTACATCCTTTCCAACACCTCTGATAACGAATATTCATCTGGCATGGATTTTTACTCCGTTTGAAAAAAGTAAGCATAGCAGTGCCTTCGGAGGGGGAGCCGAAGCTCAAAGCGGTGATTCTGAAGCTTCCGGTGCGAAAAAACTCTCGAGCATTTGCCGATGTGCCTTCTTGCGGCAGGGAATTTTGCCGGGGTCGTGTTGCCTATTCAGAACGGCGAAGAGCTACTGTATCAAGCGAAAATCAATTGATATCCGTCAATTTGTTGACTTTATTAGGCTTTTCATGAGGTTGAGGACAGCAAATTCGTTTCTAAGCGATAAGCCTCTTGAGTCTCCGTTGAAAAGGCTCCATTTCGATGGTTGTCAATTGATCAACGATTGATTTCAACCTATAGTGAAATCTCTATCAAAAGGGGAATCCTCATGTCCGCCCAAAACCCACTCATTGCATTCGCAGCCGACAGCGCAAAGCCTTTTGGACTGGGATCGCATTTTGAATCGGTGCTGGCCGACTTTCTTGAAGAAGCTGTAATAGCTAAGTCTCGGCATCGCAGCGTTGAAATAGCGAGCCTGATAGAGGGCCTGCTCAATGAATGCATGATGATTGCTCAGCCAAGTGTGGCTGTCGCAGCAATTCATCCAGATGACGCCCGTCTAGAGCTTAGAGAAGCATATATCGTTGGGCAGTTGAGCCTTGCCCAGACAGTTATGTCGACCCATTTAAATAAGAAAATTTGCTCACGGTTTTTATCAACTATAACCGACGAAACAAATTTGAAATATGTAAAGGCACTGTTGGAAAAAGAACAGAGCAATAAAGATCTTGCGAGTTTAGTTAACCACAGCGAAGAACATACTAGTAGAAAGCTGAAAGATTTGCGTGAACTTGGAATAATAGATTCGTATAAAGCTGGCAAGTGGTCAATAAATTTTCTAACGTCCGCCGCGTTAGGAGTGATCGCTGAGTATAATTTGACTGGCAGCAATATGAATGACTCCGATAATGCAGCTGACGCAAACAAAGTTTTTGAACATGCTAATAGCACTCTTTCGCCAATTATGAGGACGTACACTCCTCTTGGAAGAAAAAAGGAAAGGTATGCTGCATGACTAGTACATCAAAAATCGTAACTTTTTACTCCTACAAAGGCGGTGTAGGCCGAACAATGGCTCTCGCCAACGTTGCTTTTCTAGCAGCGGCAAATGGAAAAAAAGTATTAGTCATGGATTGGGATATGGAAGCCCCAGGGCTCGAATATTACTTCCGAGGACTACTAGATGCTACCCAAGCTAAATCTATAAGGAATACACCAGGCCTACTAGATATTTTCTGGAATTGGAACCAGTCTGCAGCGAACGCAAAAAATAAAGAACAGGCGGAGGAATTGATCCAAGAAGCCGCATGCGGAAGTGTTTTTTCTCGCCATGTAAAAAAATTAGTATCAGAAGATCTTATTTCGGATGTTACAGGAAGCGCGCTTGCATTAGATTATATAGGTGCTGGGGGCCTAATTATAGGCGAACATGAAAAAATCTCCTATGAGGACGCATTGTCAAAGTTTTCATGGTCTGACTTTTTTGAAAAGTACGCTGGTGGCGTTTTATTAGAAAATTTAAAGACTTGGGCAAAGCGATCTTACGATCTCGTGCTTATAGATAGTCGTACAGGCTTCGCCGATGTCGCGGGAATTTGCACAATGCAGCTTCCTGATACGGTTGCACTTTGTTTTGTTATGAACAGACAAAACATTGATGGCACCGCTAGAGTGGCGGCGGCGATACGAGAAATACGCGAAGAGCAGTTGACACTTCGCGCAGTGCCAATGCGACTGGCCAGGAGTGAGTCCTCTGAAGCGAGTGACGCTGAAGCAAGAGCTCTCAGCGAACTCACAAGAATCGGAGGGTTTTCGTCTGCCGCACTACAGGAGGATATGAAGTCACTATCAATTCAAGCCTCCGATGATGTTCCATCATACGAAACACTCGCACTATTTGCGGCCCGAGAAGCGAGCTATGATCAGCTAACATTGGATTATGCAAAGCTCGCAAGTAACATTATCGGCGTCGATATAAAAATTCCCTCTTTCGATGCAGATTCGGTTGCATTAATTAAGCGCCGTCTACGGCCTCGACACGCTACTGCTGATTACCTAAAGTCACTAACTCAACGGGAGCCTACAAGAGCTATCTCTGAATTTCAGCAGCTGCTAGAAAGTGCTTTTGAAACAGTTCTTAATGAAGATTTTATTGATCGGAGCTACATCGAAGCACTGATTCAAGCTGGCGAGCAGATCGCTGACGTTGCACCAGATCACATTGAAGCCTTGTCGTTAAGGCTGGATGTTATAGATCTATTAAGGATACTGTCAGACGCAGATGAGGAAGTCTGGAAAATATTGCTTGTAGATAAGCTCGGGGAGCTCTGCAATCTCCACTCATATGCATTGGAAGACGATTTGGAGCTTTCATTGTTAGAGGAGCTTGATACAATTCTTGCGACATTTTCCACCCTAAATTTAAAGCTTCGTAGAATCTTCTTCAGAAGATCTGCTGCCTTGATATATCTAAGGAAGGGAGAGGCCGACTCGACAATGCGCGCAATCGGTGAAATGTCCTCTCTGAGACGAGACATTCCCGAAGAAAAATTAGCTCAAGACCAACTTTATGAATTAAAATATTTCGATGTGGAAATAGCTCGCCTAAAGGCCGAAGTTATTTATATGAAGAGGGACTACCCGAGCGCTGCGCGTGATTTCAAAGAAGCTGTGAATTTGGCGGGGCCATATAATCCAACTGCTGCTTCAGATGCGTTGGACCGTGCCCGATATAATGCGCTATACAGATTAACGGAATTCCCCCCCCAGTATCTCGACTCACTGGAGCTCGCTAGATTTGCATTGCGTGCGGCTAGGGAGTGTCCGACTCTCCAGAGGCTTGCAGTTGGATTTACTCATTTAGCCAATGTTGTACTCAAGGTCGAAAACAATAGTTCTCTTGTCTATGATTTTTGCGTAGCACTGATATCAGATGGAAAATCTTTGCTAAATCATTTAGCAAACTTCTACGGAAGACATCCCGTCGCTACGATAGAATTATTGAAAACCGTTCGTGGCTTAATCTCTGTAATTCAAACGCATCCAGATAGCCAGCAGCGCCATCTTTTTGGTGAGTTTTTTGCCGATGCTGTTTCTCAAGTAATGAGGGCGATTATGCGTAGACGCCGTACTATCGGTGAAAAGCATCGTAGTTCGCTCGAATTTGAGTTTGAGCTTCTTCGGACGCTATTCGATAGACTCGGCGTTCACGTTGAAATGTATAATAGCGATCTAGATAGTAGGTTTTTCACTAGCAACGATCGTCACAGTTTCACCTTCGATGAGGACATTTGATGCAGGTCTCCCCGGCACAGCTTTTCTTAGAGTACTGGGGCACAGCATCCCAATGGTCGCAAAATGTCGCTTTAAGGGCTATGCGGCCTAGCAAGGGATTTGAAGTCGCGATCCAGAACGCTCTGATGATTGCAGAAGGCGACAAGTCCTACGCGGCAATACGTGACTTGGTATCATTAGCCGAGGACGGCATCGAAAAAGGTAGGATGTTAATCGCGCTTTCACTTATCGACCGTTTTTTTGATGTTGCGCACCCCCGCGTGCTTACTCATAGCTCGATGAAAGAAAAATTACCGATAACTCACTGGATTAGAGGAATTATCTATCACCGTGATGCGGAAGGCTGTTTTTATAAAGATGATGACAACCTTCTAATACCAAAAGGTACTTTAACTAGGCTATCGCGTACACCGTTTATAACAAGTGCATATTGCTTTAGCGACTGTTTTTGTTACTTATCTGTTGTTCCTCGCGTTATGAAGAACGATGAGCAACGCGTGATGGTGACTACTGTTAAAGTCGGTGGCTCCAGCGCTCGAGGAGTAGGTACTTCTTTAAGTGATGTTGGCTTCGAGACCGTGGGGATAATCCCGATAGCGGAAGATGCCAATCACTTAGACCTACAACACACGGTTCGTGATGGGGTTAACTATATTGACGCATGCGCTTCAAAGAGCATTGATGTTCCGTCGCTAGTTATGACTGCTTTAAGTAAATTGCGCGTAATAGATATTGCGATTGCTCCTGAATTACTAATCAGTGAAATCGACTGCGATAAAATTAGTGCACAAATGCGAATCACCCCCTCAAATGTAAGAATGTTTGTGGCGGGTTCGGGAAATACTGTAGAAAAAGCTGAAGACCAGTCTTGGAATGAATCTCGTGTCCTCAATCGGTTCGGGCTTGAGTTATGGCGACAGCGAAAGATTTGGCAAGCAGGCTTTGACCAACATCGTGCTGCTGAACTTGGGATCAACATATCGGCTGACACTCTTTTGATGGAAGATAATTGTGCTGGAGCAGAGGTAGTTGTTGCGGATGTTGAAGGGCTCGGACGATGTGTGGTTCTGATTTGCCAAGATCTACAAATGGCCCCTTTGACAGGCGATTTAATCCGATACTACCAGCCTGACTGGGTATTTACGCCTATATTGGATTGGGGGGCGCACGCCGGCCGATGGACACATCAACGAGCCTGGGATCTTAGTACAATCTCTCCCGCACGATATGTCGTCGCGAGCAGCACCGCGCTTGCACACAAACTCGGCAAGGCCCTACCTTCGCCTGCAGGGCTACTAGTTGGCCCTAGAGAAGCGATCGGACCCGACTCGGGTAGGCTTTGTTCTCAAGTCTACGCCGATGGTTCGCATCCAAGTACAGGGGTGGTTCAATGGAGAGTAGGTGCTTGGAATAAATCGATAATTGGCACAGACGAGACTCTAGTCCGTAAGTGAAGAGTTATTCGGCGACACCGGAAGCGCGCGATGTTTCCTGCAAGGCTTGGTGCAAAGGTTAGGGAGATGCTGGTCAGAGAGCTGACGATTGTCGTTGTGATGCCGAAGCTCTTTCGATGTTCTTTTGCAATGGTGTCAAAATATATTGTTGAAAGTTGGTGTCGGTTTTGTGGTTATTCCGAGTAGGTGTCGAAAACTTTACTCAGCCGGGATCTTCGGTAAAGCGGTTTAGGCCCGTATTTTCTGAGTCATTGGTGTCACAATATTTTGTTTCGTACCACCTCAAAAAATCGCAGCCCACGGGTTGCGATTTTTTTATCTGAATCGAGGACACGCCAATGGACCGCTTTCAGGAAATGCAGGTCTTCACCGCCGTCGCCCAAGACCAGGGTTTTTCGGCGGCGG